>Ga0194060_10000362_pt1 | contig 33097 bp, 33 predicted proteins | sample SepL225m_MetaG_FD_163427 | JGI IMG/M metagenome (GOLD analysis project Ga0194060, IMG submission 163427) | Anoxic zone freshwater microbial communities from boreal shield lake in IISD Experimental Lakes Area, Ontario, Canada - Sep2016-L222-5m | ecosystem: Environmental > Aquatic > Freshwater >...
CAGCCGAATACGGGTGAACTATTATGTTGTTGGAAACGCTTATAGCATTGTGAAAAAACGACTCGTCATCATTCAGGCGGCTGGACTGGGATATGATTTCCTGACCCAAGCTTTTGGCCAGAATTTAGCGGGGCTACAATTCAGGCCTCTGGAGAGCGTATTCCCCGCTTTGACCTGCACGGTTCAAGCCTCGTTCCGTACCGCCACTCCCGTCTCAAGTCATGGCATGGTGGCAAATGGCCGGTTTCATCGCGAACTCCGGCGTCCCCTCCTCTGGGAACAATCGTCAGCGCTGGTGTCCGGCCCCCGAATATGGGATACTTTCCGTCAGCAGGGAAACCGGGTGGCCATGCTGTTCTGGCAGCAGTCGCTGGGAGAAGCGGCGGACACCATCCTGTCTCCGGCCCCCATCCACAAGCATGGCGGCGGCATGGTTCAAAGTGTTTACTGCAAGCCTGCCGGGTTATACGAATCTCTGAGCAAGCGTATCGGCCGAACATTCCCCCTTCACCGGTACTGGGGCCCCCTAGCCTCGCCCTCGTCTTCCGACTGGATCGCCCGGGCCACGGCGCTCCTTTTGGCAGATCCAAACTCGGCGCCCGATCTTTGCCTAACCTATCTCCCAGCTCTCGACTACGACCTGCAGCGACATGGCCCCACCCATCCTTCAGCCCTGCGGTCGCTTGAAACCCTGATGAAACAAATCGCCCTCATCCGCGACGCGGCTGACCGGAATGGCTATGATGTTATTATTTTCGGCGACTACGCCATCAGCCCGGTCACTCAAGCCATCTTCCCGAACCGGGCTTTGCTGCAGGCGGGTTTGTTCCAAACGCGAACCGTTGCCGGGATGCTCTATCCCGACTTCCACTCCAGCCAGGCATTTGCCATGGTGGACCACGAGATCGCCCATATCTATCTGCGAACCCCGGCAGAGGCAGAGACGACCAAACTCACGCTGTCCGCAGTGGAGGGAATCGACGCCATTCTGGGCCCCCAAGAGCAGCACGCCGCCGGTATTGCCCACCCACATAGCGGTGAACTGATACTTGTGGCCAAACCCGGTTACTGGTTTGCCTATCCCTGGTGGATCGATAAGAGGAAGGCGCCGGACTTTGCCAGCCATGTGGATATCCATAACAAACCCGGCTACGATCCTTGTGAATTGTTTTTTGGCTGGCCCCCCATCTCCGTCAGTCAGGATACGTCGCGTATCTTGGGATCCCATGGTGCCCTTGGCGCGGGCCGCCAGGCGGCTTGGGCCGCCACCTGCCCGCTCCCCGGCACACCCACTACACTTCTTGAACTGGCCAACGTGGTAAAGCGCCATCTGGAGGCGGCCTCGTGAAGATGCGCCTCACCGCTTTCCACCAGCGCCTCTCGGTGCCTTTCGACTACCCCGTGTTTTTCCTCCGAAACACGTTTTCGCCTGCAAATCCCCTGCTCGCCAACACCATTGACCGTCTCCGTGAAAAACGGCGGCATCGCGTGATGGTCTGCGTGGATGACGGTGCCGCCAAGGTCTGGCCAGCTTGTGACGCCCGGATCAGCCGTTATTTCAAGGCTTATCACCGTACGCTCGAACTGGCAGGACCGATTGTGCATGTCAAGGGGGGTGAACGGGCCAAGCATGATTTATCCGGCGTCACGAACATGATCCAGTTGATGGCCGACCGCAACTTGGATCGACAAAGCGTGGTACTGATCATTGGCGGCGGCAGCGTCCTCGACATGACCGGACTGGCCGCCTCGCTTGTACACCGGGGATTGCGGACGGTCCGTATGCCCACCACGGTGGTTGGCCAAGATGATGTCGGGGTCGGCGTCAAAACCGCGATCGACTTCTTCGGCAGCAAAAATTTCCTGGGGGCCTTTGCCCCGCCATTCGCCGTTATCAACGATTTTGATTTTCTTGACCGCCTACCTGACCGGGACTGGATTGCCGGAATTTCCGAAGCTTTCAAGGTGGCCATGATCAAGGATCGCCGCTTTTTCGCATTCCTGTGTCGCCAGGCTGGCGCCCTGAAAGCTCGTACTACCCCAACCATGGAACGTCTGGTGATAGAGTGCGCCAGACTGCATCTTGATCATATCCGCAATGGAGGCGATCCCTTCGAGACAGGAAGCGCCCGACCGCTTGATTTCGGGCACTGGTCAGCGCACCAGCTTGAGGTTATGTCCGGCTACCGCCTGCGCCATGGCGAGGCCGTGGCCATTGGCATTGCGCTGGACTCTTATTACGCCATGAGAGTGGGATTCATCTCCAAACGGGCATGGGCCGACCTGATCACCGGTCTTAAGTCCGCAGGTCTTCCCGTATGGCACCGACACCTAGCCGCACTGAAACCGGACGGCTCATTGGCGATTCTGGACGGATTGACCCGTTTCCAGGAACACCTGGGCGGCCCATTGACCATTACCCTCCCTGCCCCCATCGGCCACCGCGCCGAAATCCACACCCTGGATCCCGCGATCATCAAGGAAGGGATCGCGGCCCTGAAAGCTTAGGGAACCATGCTCCTTCGCCACAAACCTCCCCTTCATCTGACGTATTGCCTGAATGTTCATCCCGGCGAACGCTGGGACGAGAATCTGGCCGCGATACAGACACACGCCATGGCCATCCGAAATCGAGTTGCCCCGGGGAAACGCTTCGGGCTCGGACTGCGCCTGAGTCATCAGGCGGCCATAACCTTACGTCAACCCGAGTCCTTGGCGGCTTTTAAGCGCTTCCTGGACGAACACGATCTTTATGCTTTTACCATCAACGGCTTTCCCTACGGCGCCTTTCACGGGCAGGAAGTGAAGACAGCCGTCTATCGGCCCGACTGGTCAAACCGGGATCGTCTCGACTACACAACGACACTGGCCTGTATCATGGCATCCCTGCTTCCGGAAGGAACCGACGGCAACATCAGTACCGTCCCGCTCGGTTATAAGTTCGGCCGCGGAAACAGTAACGACACAACACCCGCAGCCGCCCCGACTCCTGCGATGGCCATCCATCTTGCCGAATGCGCGGCAACGCTTCATGACATTCGGATGACCACCGGCAAGGACGTTCACATCGGGCTCGAACCCGAACCCGACTGCCTGCTCGAAACGACGGAGGAGGTCATCCGGTTCTTTGAAGGGCACTTACTGCTGCAAGCCATTCCTCATCTCGTTTCGCGGCTGTCCTGCAGTCGGCATGACGCCGAAATGATCGTGCGGCGGCATATTGGCATCTGTTTCGACACATGCCACATGGCCATTCAATTTGAGGGGTTGGCCGAAAGCCTCACGCGACTGGTGCGTCATGGCATCCGGATATCCAAAGTGCAACTCAGTTCCGCCCTTGAAGTTCTCCCCACGATTACGGCTCGAGCGCGGCTCAAGGAGTTCCTCGATCCGGTCTACCTTCATCAGGTAAAAGAAGTGTGCCTCGACCAAAACACAGGAGGCGAAATCCAGGGCTATGAACATGACTCCGTCAACTTCCGGCGTTATAACGACTTGGATGCGGCCCTGGAGTCCCCGATCAGGACGGGTAGCCCGGCGGCATTGTGGCGTATCCATTACCACGTCCCCCTCTATTTCGAGAGCGATGCCACGCTCCATTCAACATCAAACACCCTGGACGTGGCTTTCTGGAACAAGGTGAGCGCCATTCCGGTCACACATCTGGAAATTGAAACCTACACGTTCCATCATCTCCCCCCACACCGGCAGATCGGCGGAATTGTCACAAGCGTCGTCCGCGAATACGAGTGGGTTACCTCACGGCTGTCGGCCCAGACCCAGACGGAGTACGTTCCCGCCTGATTTTCTGGTAGAGTCCGCCATAATCATGATAGTGTCAGTGTTTACATAATTTTCTTGTGGCCGAAAGCCTCAGCCAGTATGTAATGAAAACAATATTTCATATTAGGGTTATAGAGTGTGCAATCAAAACTTGGAAAATTTCATAAAGTAGCCGTTCTTAAAGGCGGGCCCTCATCCGAACGGGCGATTTCGCTGAAATCTGGCGCGGCCGTAGCTGAGGGGCTTCGGGGGGCCGGTTATGAAGTCATCGAAGTGGATGTTCAGCGCCCCGCGCTGGAGCTAACCGAACCCGTTGACGGAGTCTTCATCGCGCTTCACGGCGAATTCGGCGAAGATGGCCAGGTTCAGTCGCTACTCGAAGCCAGAGGAATTCCCTACACCGGCTCAGGACCGGTGGCCTGCAGGGCATCATTCGATAAACGTCTGAGCAAAAGCGTGTTCATCCGCGAGGGCATTCCCACGGCGAGGTATGAAGTGCTCGGACCGAACAGCCCCCTCACGCTCCCGCTCCCGGTCGTGGTCAAACCGCCCTGTCAGGGCTCAACCATCGGCATCTTCAAAATCAGCAAACCAGGCGACTGGGAGCCCGCTTTTCGAGAATCGCTGCGATATGACGGGGAAGTGATCGCCGAATCCTTCATTCCTGGCCGGGAACTGACAGTGGGCGTGATCGGGGAAATGGCGCTTCCCATCATCGAAATCCTGGCGCCGGACGGATGGTATGATTTTGACGCCAAATACAGCCAGGGTCATTCCCAACACCTCTGTCCCGCCCCGCTGGATAAAGTCCTAGCCGATCGTGCCCGTGACATTGCCCTTCGCGTCTTCAAGGCCCTTGGTTGCCGCGGACTGGGACGAGTGGACTTCAGGCTCACGGAGCAGGGCGAATTGTTCGTGCTGGAACTGAACAACATACCCGGCTTCACAGAGACCAGCCTGTTGCCCGAGGCGGCCCGCTCAGAGGGAATCGGGTTTAGCGAGTTATGCCGGCAGATCATGGAAATGGCGACTCTGGATGCCTCACAACCGCATCCCGGGGAAAAATCTTATGTGGTATAATACTAAGTCCGATGAGGGCAATAAAGCCCGCGGGAGTGGATCTTCAAAAATCAACACTCGCCGAGATCAGCGACTCAGCGAAAAGCAATTTCCGGTTCCCAAGATCGTATGGATACCGCTTGTCGGCATTCTGGCCGCAGGGCTCGGAGTTTTTCTGACCTGGAAAGTCGGGGCGGCCTTATTCTGGGAAAACCCGAAATATACCATCAAAAAACTGGATATTCATGTGGATGGCCCCACGATCACGGCCGGGCATGTCAGGGACTATATGCACATCGGCGAAGGCGCCAATTTGTTTGCCGACAACCTGCAAACGCTACGCCTCGCATTCTTCAAAACCCTCCCCATGGGGCCGGTGGCCAAGTCCATCAAGTTGCAGCGCCATCTGCCGGACACTCTGAGTATTGAGATTGTCGAGCGCATTCCCCTCGCCCGTCTGGGCCGCTGGGGCACGCTGGCCGTTGATCGGGAAGGCTACGTCTTTAACCTTCGGGCGGGCGGACGGGATTACCCCGTAATCACCGGTTCAGATCCGACGATAAAACCCGGCACCAGGGTTGACCAACTCGTCATGAATGCGATTGAATTTGTCGACACCTGTAACCGAACCAAACTGGGTGAACACGTCAGGATCGCCTGCCTGGATGTGGGACCGAAGGAGTATCTCGAACTGTATCTCGCCGCTGGAGAACGCATCAAGGTGGGCTGGCCCGACATGAACCGGAAACTGCCGGATGTCCGGCGCCGCGTGGAACAAAAACTGACAACACTGGCCAGCGCCCTTCGAGCCTCCGAGGAGCGCGGCCGCCGGTTGGTCAATCTGGATCTGACCTTTTCAGACCAATACGTGCCGGCACAGGAATATTAATCGGGAATTGCGTTATTCGGGTAATTCAGGAAAACTACGTAACTTTTTGATTCGGGAAATGAATTTATGGGACTGGCTCCAATAGTAGCGCTTGAGATCGGGACATCAAAAGTGTTGGCCCTTGTGGGAGAACTTCGCGAGGACAACCATATTGTCATCACCGGGATGGGAGAACACGCCTCCGCCGGAGTCCGGAAGGGCGAAATGGTGGATTTTGAAAACGCCCGGATTTGCGTCAAGGCCGCCTTGGGCGCCGCCGAGGAAACCGCCCAGGTCGCCATCCATCAGATTCACCTTGCCCTCTCCGGCGGAACCATCGAAACCCTGGTCAACCGGGGCACCGTCCCCATCACATCCCCCTCCGAGGGAGTCACGCGGGACGATGTGGAACAAGTCACCGAACTGGCCCGGGCCGTCAATCTTCCCCCGGATCGCCAGATTCTGCATTCCATCGGGCAGATTTTTTATGTGGATGGCGAGCGGGTGGCTCGGCCTGAAAACTTTGAATGCTCAACCCTTGCGCTCGATATGTTGATTCTGCACGCCCAAAGCAGCCATATTCGAAACACGGTGAGGCTGCTTCGCAATGATCTCCAGATGGACGTGGTGGACACCGCGTTTGGCGGGCTTTGCTCGGCCTTGGCAGTCCTGACGCCTGAACAAAAGGAAGGCGGGGTGCTGGTGATTGACCTCGGGGGCGGCACCACCACTTACACGGCGTACGCGGCGGGAACGTTCGCCGCTGCCGGAGCCTACACGATCGGCGGAGATCACGTTACCAACGATATTGCCCTCGCCTTCAATATTCCACGCAGTCAGGCCGACCACCTGAAATGCGAGAGAGGCAGCGCCATCGCCGAGGACGCGGGGGGGCCCATCCGGATTGATCTTCCCGCCGAAGTGGGCTATCCCGGCCGCAATATCAGCCTCTCCGGCCTTCATACCGTCATCCACCTGCGCATGGTCGAAATTTTTCAGCTCATTCTTCGCGAGATTGAGCGCAAGGGTATTGTTCACCAGATTGGCGCCGGGGTCGTACTGACCGGCGGCGGGGCCCAAATGAAGGGATTGATCAAGTTGGCGGAGCGGGTATTCCGGCTGCCCTGCATGATCGGACGCCCCATCGGGTTCAGTGGCCTGGCGGCCGCCGTGGAGAAACCGGAATGCTCGACGGCCGCGGGATTGCTTCGGTATGCCTTCAAGAATGCCGCATCGGCACACCGGGGACACTCGCTCTGGACACGATTCACAAACATTATCCGGGGACGATAATGGTCAGGGAGCATAAGGAATGAGAATGGCGGAAAACAGCATGGCCACCAACCGGATCGGCGTGGTCGGGGTCGGCGACGGCGGATGCCATGCCGTGGACAGCATGGCCACTCACTGGGAAAATGGTCCCTCCCTGATTGTCGTCAACACCGATCTCCAATCATTGAACGCCACCCACGCCACAACCCGGCTTCAGATTGGCAGTCAGATTGCCCACAATCGAGGCACGGGGGGCGACACCAATATCGGAACCCTTTCGGCAGAGGATGATTTTGACACGCTCCAGGGATTGTTCCGGGGCATGGATCTGGTCTTTATCGTCGTCACGCTGGGCGGCGGCACAGGCACCGGGGCGGCACCGATCGTGGCCCGTGCCGCACACGAAACAGGCGCCATGGTGATCGCTTTTGCCACACTCCCCTTCACCTTTGAGGGGGAGCGGCGCATGTCACAAGCCCGACAAGGCCTCATCCAGCTTCAGGATCAGGCAGATGTGGTGATTGTCATCCCCAATCAGGCGCTCTTTGCCGCAGCCGGCTCCAATGCCACGGCTGAAGAAGCCTTTCAACAGACGGATTATTACCTCAGCATGGGCGTGTTCGCGATCTGGAAGCTGCTTACCCAACGCGGCATCATCAACCTGGATTTCGCCACCTTGCGGATGGTGGCACGCTGTAGCGGTGGGGCCAGTCTCTTCAGTTACGGCGAGGGCAAGGGCTCGCAACGCGCCCGGGACGCCGTTCAAGCCGCGCTTCACAGCCCGCTCCTGGAAAATGGCCAGGCCCTCGCTGAATCCGAATCCATTCTCGTCAGCATTCTTGGCGGCTCGGACATGAGCGTCAAGGAAGTGGAATTCATCATGACCGCCATTGAACAGGCGACCCGGAAGAACGCTCACATTCATATGGGCACGTCCATAGACGAAGCCTGGAATAATGCCATCTCGATCACCCTTGTGGCCTCCCGCTACTGGAGCGCAGAGGATGACGCCGACGAAAAAAATTCGCTGGAACCCGCCGCTCCCGAAGACCCCCCTGCGGAATCAACCGGGAAAAAGAAGAAAAAGAAGACTGAGCCCACCCAGGCACAGCTAATTCTGGAAGGGATCAGCAAAGGCATTTTCAAAGACGTCGAGCCGACTATTCTGTTTGGCGAGGACATGGACGTTCCCACATTCATTCGGCGCCGAGTCATGGTGGATAAATGAAGCATATCCTGGTTCAATTCAAGGGGAATGACAATCACACCCCGTTTATACAATTTGTCAAATATGGCATTTCGGGAGGGTTTTCAACCCTGGTTCATATCTGCCTCTTCTATTTCATGGCCACCCGGATTCTTCCCGCCCTGAATGCCCATGACGTAATTGCCTCGTTGCTGCATCTTACGGTTCCTGAAGTGTCGCAAGGCATTCGTGCCCGAAACTCGATGATCGATAACACCGTGGCTTTCCTTTTCTCAAACCTGACCGCCTATATCATCAATATCACCTGGGTATTTTCACCTGGCCGGCATCATCCCATTCTCGAGTTTCTTTTCTTTTTCGGGGTGTCAGGGATTGCCATCCTTATCGGCAGCACCATCATGGGTCTTCTCATCCACACCTACGGCACCACCACTACCAGCGCATTCATGGCGAATATCCTGGTGTCATTGATGATTAATTTCTTTATTCGCAAGCACATCATCTTCAAGGACTGACCCGCCCATGTCATCCTTGAAGAAACTCGCCATACTCTTGTCCACCGGCTTCGGGCTGGGGCACAGCCCGATCATTCCCGGGACGGTAGGGTGTCTTCTGGGAATCCCCTTGGTCTGGGGAATTCAGTGTGCCGGCCAGGGGCTCGGATACGGGCTCCTTTTCCAGGTTGTTTCGGCGGTGTTTCTCAGTCTCATGGCCATCCCGATCTGCGATGCCGGGGAGAAAGCCGCCGGCCAAAAAGATCCCCATTGTGTGGTCGCCGATGAGTATCTCACGTTTCCGATCAGCATGCTCGGCTTGCCCTTCACGCCCGTCATGATCGCCATTTCATTTATTACCAATCGGGTCTTGGACATTGCCAAACCGTTTCCGGCCCGCCAGCTGCAAGCCCTTCCCGGCGGATGGGGAATCACCCTGGATGATGTCTTTTCAGCGGCCTACAGTCTCGCCCTCAATCATGCCGCCTACCGGATATTGCTCCATGGCGGCTGGTTGTAAGCGGCCTCTTTATATCGGGATTCAACAAGACAGCGCACTAGGGACGCGTCTGCGCCATCACAGTCCTTCCAGAGCGACTCCATCAGGGATACTGGCGTTGTGTTTTCCTCCACGGCAAGCTGGCGGAAAGCCGCTGCGGCACCCAGGGCATACCGTTCTGGCTGTATCCCCTGCCCCAGTGCCAGCCTCATGGTTCCTATTATACGGTCATCCCACCCCAGTTTGCGGCGAGTGTCTCGAGTAACCCGATCCACCGCATCTTTTAGAAAGGGGTTCGTCATTCGGACCATCAGGTCGTCCACATAAGCCTTGTACCCGGCTAACGTGAACAGGGGATCCTCACCTTGATACTTGCAACAGAGGGCCGCCCCTGATTCCAGCAGAAAAGCATCCCGTGCCAGTTTCAACAGAGCCGGATTCCCCGTCGCGTCAGATATGTAAAGCCCCCCGCTCTCGCGCAGGAGGTATCCGATTAGTGCGTGCGTGGCGTTGTGGCCGTACAACTTGGCCTCTTCGAAGGGCAACAAATCCGCCTTCTCCTCGAACACTTGGATCCCCCGGAGAAAACCGGGCAACCTGATTCGGGTAATGAGAATGCGATTGAACGCCTCAACCAGAAAGGCACGTCCCAAGCCAGCGACAATAGGAACAAGTCCCTGCTCGGTGACTTGAGAGGCATCCGTGACCACGCCGCTCATCTTACCAATCACCGTATTGAGCACCTGAGTCCGGGCTACGGCAAGGTCAGCTCCCAAGCGTGACGCCAACGCCTGGGTGAGAATTTCAGCGGCATGATTATGGTTTTCCGCCGTGTAGATCACAGCCGCTGGCAGCTCCGCATCCTTCATTTTGGCACACAAACCCGATGTCAGAATGTCCAGCACATCGCCAGGCTTGCCTGTCCCGTAGAACGCCACGCTGGGCAGTGCCGTACCTATCTCATCAGCTGCGGCGACGGCTTGAATCAACGCTTTTCGATCCTGCTCGACCAGCGGGTTAAGAATCTCTATCGGCCCGATCTCATGCGTTTCGATCCCCGCCAGGGTTGCCACATTGAGCGCAAAGTACCCCTTGTTCCGGCGAACGCTTTCCACCATGGCCGGGATCACCTCCGCCACAACCAGCCTGCCAAAATTCTTCGACCTCCAAGCCTCGTAAACAAACAGTCCCGCCTGAATCGCGCCAAACCCGAATCCCACAAACGTACGTCCTTGCTTCATATCGCTCCTCATACATTCATTACCGTCGGCTTACGCTCACACCTCGCCAGTCCGGCCGTTTCCCGCATGTCCCATCCGTGATGGAACCCATGCAATATCCACGGGGTAAAACTGTGCCTGCCTCCATTAGGAAACGCAAGCAGGATCGAAATTGGGGGGTGAATATATCAGTCCGCTAATAACAATTTTCCTTGAGACCACAATCTGTGCGTGTCATCTTGACATCAACGCAACCCTGATGAGGATGCGTCCACAGTAATGAAACAGGGCGGCACCCCTGTTCTGGGAATACAATGACAAATCGACGTGGAATTACAGCGGCTGGAAACTGGATTGTTGACCGCGTGAAACGGGTGGATTGCCTGCCCGGGCGCGGCATGCTTGCCAATATCAAAGATCAAACCTGCAGTCCGGGAGGCTCTCCCGCCAATGTGCTCCATGATCTGGCACGGCTCAAGGCTCCCTTTCCGCTGACTGGATTGGGCTTGATTGGCAATGACCCAGAGGGCCAGTTCCTCCAGTCTGTGCTTGCGGAACAGGGCGTGGATGTCAGGGGGCTTGTGGTGACAGACCAAGCCCCGACCTCCTTCACCGATGTTATGAATGATGAATCCACGGGGGATCGCATATTCTTCCATCACCGCGGGGCCAATGCTTTATTCGACTCCCGGCATGTGGAGATCAGTCTTCTGAATTGCCGGATTTTCCATCTAGGCTATCTCTTACTGCTGGACGCCTTGGATCAGGAAGATCAAGAATACGGAACCGTGGCGGCGGGTCTGCTCAAAAGGATTCAGGCGACGGGAATCCTCACCAGCCTGGATGTGGTGAGCGAAGAAAGCGACCGGTTTGTGCGGCTGGTTCCCCCAGCCCTGAAATATGTGGACTACCTGATCCTGAACGAGATCGAGACGTCCCGTGCGGTTGGACTCAAAGTCCGGAATGAGCAGGGCCATCTTGATGGAAGCGCGCTGATAGAGGCCGTGGAACGGTTGTATCAATTTGGGAACATGCGCCTGGTGGCCGTTCACATGCCGGAAGGGGTTTTCATGCGTGACCGAGCCGGCCAACGCTATTCGCGAGGATCCCTGATCCTTCCCCCGGGTTATATTGCCGGCGCTGTAGGTGCAGGCGATGCCTTTTGCGCAGGGATGTTGTATGGGCTCCATGAGGGCTGGGATGTGCTGGAGGCCTCGGGATTGGGGAATTGTTGCGCGGCGGCAAGTCTTTCGCGCCCGGGTGCGTCTGAAGGCATCCAGCCCTTGGAAGAAACCCTCAGTATAGCGAAACGATTCGGCGAACGTTGTCCTCCTGTGGTAGTGTGAAGAATAACATGTAGGGCGGGAGGTACGTCCTGCCGGGTTGAGCCTATCGGCCGCCTTGTTAAGCCAAGATGCAATATGCTTTTCAAAACGCTTTACTCTCTTGACCCTCTCACACTCACCCCCTAAAGTATCTCCCTACATATGCGTTTCATCATCCAGATCCTGTTGTTGACCTTGTTGATTCTTCCCTGCAAGGCGAGCTATGACACGATGCCTTCCCCACCCCCCACCTCTACAACACCCTCCAAGGACGATGAAAAACCTCGTGTTAAGCGTGGAACTCACTGGTACCGGTCCCCCCAATACGATACCGCCGCCAAGCAAATGGATTATGCCTTAAAACTGTACTCGGAAGGGCGTTACAGAAAAGCCGCCAATGCATACCAGGCGCTGGTGTACGCCTGGCCTGACTCGCCCGAAGCGCCCAAGGCTCAATTGGCCTTGGCCAAGGTGCAGGAAACGCGTCAGCTTTTCAACAAGGCATTCGATGAATACCAGTACCTGTTTGAGTACTACCCCGGCCAGTTTGAGTACCAGGAGGTGCTTGACCGGCAATTCAAGATTGCCAACTATCTGATGAAGACCCCCAAGGCCGCATTCCTTTTCTTCAGCGGATTTGACGCTCCCGAACGAGCCCTACCCCTGTATGAAAAAATCATCAAGAACGCCCCGACCTGGAATCAGGCGGCCACCGCCCAGCTCAATATCGGAATCATCCATGAATTGAACGAGGAAGAGCAGGAAGCCGTGACCGCCTATGAAATCCTCCAAAACCGTTACAATGACAGGGACCTGAACGCCCAGGCCTCCTTCCGGGAGGCGCATTGCCTGGTGAAAATCCATGCGCAACAGCCCAACAATGAAGACGCATGTAATGCCGCTCGCGCTGCCCTGGTTCAGTTTATCCGCACCTATCCCGGCAACGAGAAGATAGATGAAGCCCGCAGTTTTCTAAAGACCCTTAATGACCAGCAGGCCAGGCGTGCTTATGATCTCGCCCTGTATTACGACACTATCGCGCACCGCCCGAAGTCCGCCCTCATCGCCTATGAGGAGTATTTGAGAAGCTATCCATCAACCGCCATGGAGGCCACCGCTAAAGAGCGCCTCGCGATTCTAAAAAAGGAAATGAATAACCATGAAAAGAAGTAAACCATTCAGGTCGATCAACGTGATGGGCCTTCTCGGGCTGTTGATGATGGCGGGAGGCTGCGTCGGCTATCATCTGGGAAATACCCTGCCCCCGGGTATTACTTCAATCACCATTCCTGTATTCATCAACGAGGCCAAGGAACCGGGGCTGGAATCCATTGTCACCGCGGCGAGCATTCAGGAATTCCAGAAGGACGGCTCCCTCAAGGTTCTTCAGAAAGAGGCCAATAGCATCTTGGAAGTCACCATCAGGAAATCAGAACTGGAGCCCCTCCGCTATCGCCAGGATCGGGCCATCACCGCCAATGAATACCGCCTGACACTGACAGCGGATGTGGTGTTACGCAAGTTGCCGGGCAAAGAGATCGTCGTCAACACTAAGGGGGTGATCGGATTCACCACCTTCACCGCCCTTGCGGATTTGCCCAGCGCCCGCCGCCAGGCGTTGCCCAAGGCGGCAACAGATCTTGGTCAACGCATTGTCAAGTGCGTCGTGGAATACTGGTAAATCGCCGTTTAGGCCATTTTGGCCAACATGGCAGACGCCCGGGCCTTGCGACGGTCGGCCGTGTTATTCTTGATGATGCCCCGCTTGGACGACTTGTCGAGCATGGAGCAAAAGGCCTTGAATTCCTTCATGGCACTACTTTTATCCTTGGACTCCACAGCATCAACAAAGATGCGCCGCGCCGTGGCAATTTCACTTTTGGTGCTACGATTCCGCACCCGCCGGACCAGCGCCTGTTTGGCGCGTTTGCCTGCACTCTTGATATTCGGCATACGTTTATCCTTTAATATTCTTCTTGTTGCTTGCTGACCGCAAAAAACGCCGTCATAATAAGGGGATAGCAACTCAAGTCAACTTGTAATTTTGACAACTTGCATACAATAATCGCCCCCAACCAAACGTTATGCGATTAGAACTGAATAAAATGCGGAATTCTTTGGTAGATATCAGCGACGAGAAACTGGTCAAACGATACGTAAAGGGAGACCTGAAAGCCCTTGATGCCTTAGTGGAGCGTTATAAGAAACCATTGTTCAGTTTCTTTTGGGGTCTCACAAAATCCAAAGTCGACGTGGATGAGTTATTCCAGGAAACCTGGTTCCGCGTAATAAGGAAGGCCTCTGATTTCGAGCAGAACAGTTTCAAGGGATGGATATTTAAAATAGCCCACAATCTGGTGATTGACGGGTACAGAAGCCAACGGGGCCATTTGAGTCTTGATCAGGCGTCCGAGTATGAGGGGGGCCTGCAAACTTTAGGGGATACGATACCGGCCACGGGGATTGGACCGGATGATGATGCGAATAACCATGATTTAAGGAACGCCATCACCCAAGCCTTGGATAAATTGCCATCCGAGCAAAGAGAAGTTTTTGTCTTGAGAATGGAAGTCGATATGTCATTCAAAAACATAGCGGAGATACAAGGAACCTCAACAAATACCGCACTGGCACGCATGCAATACGCCTTGTCGAAAATGCGAAAATTATTAAAGAGCCACCGTCCTGGCCCCGAAAGGAACCTATGAACTGCTCTGATATGGAAACTTTATTATTACTGCAGGATTCGGGTGAAATCTCTGACGCCCAACGACTGGAGCTTGCCCAACATTTGAACGGGTGCGCCGCCTGTCTGGAATTGAGAGCCGATCTTGCCTCTTTACGAAAGACTCTGCGCACCAAGTCGCTCTATCAGCCCGGCCCCTCTCAAGAAGTGCTGAAATCCATCCGGGATGCCGCTGAGCTCCAAATTACCCGGAAACGCTGGATGTCAGCACGTCCCTGGCGGATGGCGGTCGCGGCGGCAGCGTGTCTGGCCATCTGCCTGACAACAACCCGTTTTCTTTTCGTCTCGCCCAAGGTCGCCCTTGAACCCCTCCCACGGAATTCACTTGCCACAGAGCTCATCCCCTTGGTGGCCATCATCATGGGAACTGAAACGGAACCACTTCTAGCGACAAGCGAGGACTCAAGCCTGACCATTCTGGCAAATGAACTTCTGCGGCTTCAGGGAATGACGGTTGAGTTGCCGGATGAAAAGGGAGACGATCTTATTCAACCCGGGGACTATCCGCCCACAACTCTTCTATGGAATAATACTCCCGAATCTCAGTTTGGAAGATGTGGATAACCACATCGAACAAGTCGAGAACCATCCACCCGTCATCAGGAACGCCGGAGCAGCGGAACCGGGGCAAGCCTATCGTTTTAAGTTCCTGGGTCACTACACTGGCCATGGCCTTTAACTGGGCCGCTGTCGCCCCGGAGGCAACCATATAGTAGTCAGTCACGGGCGAGGTGTTTCGCACATCAAACACAACAATATTGGCAGCCTTTTTGGACACCAGCGCCTCCCGGACGCGACGCATTAATTCAAGCGATTTTATCATTCCACTCATCTCCTGTATAAGGAATGCTCACCAATATACATATCCACGGGGGGCGACACAAGATAACGAATACTCATCCCCTCAGCCGCACGATACCGGATGTCGGTTGAAGAGATGTTCATCAGGTGGCCTACCCGGACATCAGCCATGATGCTTTCCTGCCACAACGGAGGCAATTGAAGGTCAAATGCGTCAAGTCCGGCCAGATCCACTCCCGGCCGGGCAATGGTTACAATCCGGCACAATTTTAGCAGGCTTTCAATTTCCTTCCAGATATGTAGTTCAAGGAGGGAATCCGCCCCGATGATAAAGCACAACTCCACCCCGGGATTCGCCTCCGCCAGGCTTCGCATCGTATCGATAGTGTAGGATACCCCACCCCGCCGAATCTCAATGTCAGAGACTTCAAAATGGAGATCCCCTTCCAAAGCCGCCTCCAGCATGGCCAGCCGATGGTTCGCGGGCGCCAGGTCGGAAGAGGACTTATGCGGGGGGCGGGCACAAGGCACAAACAGGATCTTGGACATCTCAAAATGCTCGAATGCGTCCTGCGCCATGACCAGATGCCCCAGATGCACAGGGTTGAAGGTTCCCCCCAGGACGCCCAGCCGAAGACGATGTGAGTGAGTATCCACCGGCGTGAAACTACCCCTTCAATCCGTTTACAACCTGCTTCATGGCGGCGATATGGGCCGGCGTGGTTCCACAACATCCGCCAATGATGTCGGCGCCGGCTGCAACCAATGCAGCCACCCGCCCTGCCATATCGGCAGGTGTTTCAGGGAAAACATCCACGCCGTTCACGTTTTTTGGTAACCCTGCGTTGGCCTGCACCATGATCGGCGCATCCGGTGCGGCCTGCCTGAGCTCCTTGACGATATCAATCATACGCTCCATGCCGTTACCACAATTGGCACCAATAACATGTGCCCCGGCTTCCCGTGTTGCCCGTGCGGCATCCGATGGGGAAACCCCCATCATGGTCCGATACCCCCCCTGCTGGGTAAGTTCATACGTAAGTGTGCAAATCACCTCGCAGGCCGTGTTTTCACGCGCGGCCCGAATGGCGGCCACGGACTCGTCCAAGGCACTCATCGTCTCGATGCAAATGGCATCGGCACCACCCGCTTCCAGAGCCATGACCTGCTCCTTGAAAAAGACATAAAAGTCTTCCTCAGTCACATCGCCCATGGCCGTCATCAAGCCGGTAGGGCCAACCGAGGCGATCACCCATTTATCCACTCCGGCGGCTTCCCGTGAAATGGCTGCGGCGGCGCGATTCAATTCCGCCGTGCGGGTCCCAAGTCCAAAATGCTCCAGTTTGCAGCGCGTGCCTCCAAAACTGTCGGTCTCAATCATGTCCGCCCCAGCGGCAATATACCCTTTTGCGATGTCCAACACATCGGCCCGGTGGGTGACGCACCATAATTCCGGGCACTCTCCTGGTTTCATGCCTTTTTGCTGGAGAAACGTCCCCCATGCCCCGTCAGAGACCAGTATCCGGCCGGACTTCACCGCTTCCACAATCGACTGCTTTGTTTTTGTCATCATACCGATGCTTTGAAAGCCTGATCAAGATCCGCCAGAATGTCGTCGATATGCTCAATACCGACCGAGAGACGCACCAGTTCCGGCGATATGCCGCACTCCAATTGCTGGGCATCCGTAAGCTGAGAGTGGGTGGTTGTCGCCGGGTGAATCGCCAGACTCTTGGCATCCCCCACATTGGCCAGCAATGAAAACAACTTCAGGCTGTCAATAAACTTCCCGCCCGCCTTTGCCCCGCCCTTGATCCCAAATACGACCATCCCGCCGAATCCGTTTTGAAGCATCCTTTTGGCGACCGGATAGGAGGGATCGCTTTCTAACCCTGGATACCTGACCCATTGCACCGACGCATGTTTCTGAAGATATTTCACCACCGCAAGGGCATTCTGGCTATGCCGCTCCATCCGAAGGGGTAGCGTCTCAATTCCCTGCAGAAACAACCACGCATTGTCCGGGGCAATGCACGACCCCAGATTACGAAGCGGAACCAGCCTCATGCGAAGGATAAAGGCAAGGGGCTCCAGCGGTCCTAGATCATAAGCAAAGCGCAGGTTGTGATAGCTCGGTTCCGGCTTTGTGAGCAGGGGAAACTTATCGCTCTTCCAATTAAACTTCCCTGAATCCACAACGATTCCGCCGATTCCCGTTCCGTGCCCGCCAATCCATTTCGTCAGCGAATGGACCACGATGTCGGCGCCCTGCTCAATCGGGCGCTGGTGATAAGGCGTGCTAAAGGTGCTGTCCACCACCAGCGGCAAACCGTTATCATGAGCGATCTTCGCCACCGCCGTGATGTCCACGACATCAAGCCCCGGATTTCCGATGGTTTCCACATAGACCAGCTTGCACTTCGGGGTGATCGCCTTTGCGAAATTTTTTGGATCACGCGAATCCACAAAGATACACTTGATTCCAAAATGGGGAAGAATATCGTTGAATTGCGTATAGGTGCCCCCATAGAGGTTACTGGCCGAGACAAACTCGTCCCCAGCCTGGCAGAGATTAATGATGGCGTAGAAGATGGCACTGGTTCCGGAGGCAACGGCCAAGGCTGCCGCCCCGCCTTCCATCGCCGCCACCCGTTTTTCAAGCACATCCTGCGTGGGATTCATCAGGCGGGTATAGATGTTGCCAAGCTCCTTGAGCCCGAACAGATTGGCCGCATGTTCCGCATTTTTAAACACATAGGAACTGGTCCGGTAAACCGGTACCGCCCTCGATAACGTCACCGAATCCGGCTCCTGCCCCGCATGCAAAGCCAATGTCTCAATCTTATTACTGGTGCTGCTCATTGTATGTTCTCCATTTCACTGATTCAAAGATTTCACCACTCGTCGACTACGCTTTAACATCTTCAAACAACCAGGTCGAAAGATACCGTTCCCCGGTGTCACAAATGACTGTCACAATCATTTTTCCGGCATTCTCAGGGCGCTTGGCCAGCTGGATCGCGGCAAAAACATTAGCGCCTGATGATATCCCGCACAGAATGCCCTCCTCGCGGGCCAGCCGACGGGCCATCTCCCCGGCGTCCGGGGCGCCAACCGTAATCACCTCATCTAAAATTCCCTTCTTCAAAACTCCAGGGATAAAGCCAGCACCTATGCCTTGAATTTTATGAGGGCCCGGCTTGCCGCCTGACAGGACAGGCGAATCAACCGGCTCGACGGCCACCACCTTCACCGATGGCTTGCGTTCTTTTAAAACTTCCCCCACCCCGGTAATCGTGCCACCCGTTCCCACTCCCGCAACAAAAACATCCACTTTCCCATCAGTATCACGCCAGATTTCAACCGCTGTGGAGCGGCGATGGGCGGCTGGATTGGCCTCATTCATAAACTGTTGCGGAACAAACGAGTTGGGCGTCTGTCCAGCAAGTTCCTCCGCCTTTTCCACAGCCCCGCGCATTCCTTTTTCACCAGGTGTGAGAATCACCTCGGCGCCCAGGATCTTAAACAGCTTGCGGCGCTCGATACTCATCGTCTCCGGCATCACCAGAACCAATTTATAGCCACGCGCCGCCGCGACAAAGCCCAGAGCAATCCCTGTGTTTCCGCTGGTAGGCTCGATAATCACCGTGTCCGGCTTCAATTTCCCAGCCTTTTCGGCGGCATCAATCATGGCCACACCGATCCGGTCCTTCACGCTTCCGAGTGGATTTTTGGATTCCAGCTTCACGACAACCGTCGCTGATAACCCCGCGGTCAACCGATTTAGCCGGACCAGCGGCGTATTGCCAACGGTTGTCGTTATGTCATTATGAATATTCATGATCCCCGCCTTTATATGTCGCAGGTTGCGTCCGAACCTTTTTTCGATATCCGAGCCTTTGTTGCCAAATCCCGGATCGTTATCCCTTTAAAGTACTTCTTTAAAACCCGGCCAGCCCCTTCCCACACCGGACGAGTCACACAGGCGGTCGCCCGGACACAATGCTTTCGCCCTTCAATACAGGACACTAACGTAATGGGCCCCTCCATGGCTTCCACAACATCCAAAACCGTTATCCGGGCTGGATCCCTAGCTATTGAAAACCCGCCATGCGGACCGCGCTGGCTAATTACGAGGCCCGCCTTTCTCAAAGTCAGTAGAATCTGTGCAACGTAGTCGTCCTGTATCCCTTCGCACTTTGACAAATCCTGTTTCCGAAGGGACAATTTCGCGTTTCCCGTGGCCAACCTGACAAGAATCCTGCTCGCATATCGAGATTTTGTCGAGAGCTTCATGTCAGTGCAATATGACCGGAATTGTCCGAAGAGCCTTGATCTCCTGCAGTTTTTCCTCGGCATCGGCGGGATCGGAGGCAGGAATGGCAAGATCGGCCAGGATGAAAGTTGACTCCGGGGTAACTTCGGCGACGCCACCATCCACCACAAACAGTTTGGTGTTTCCCTCTGAAATAACCTTCAGAACCCCCGTTCCGACGGCCGCCACCATCCGGGCGTGTCGGGCCAGAACCCCGAAGTATCCTTCAGGCCCCGGACAAACAATACTGTCGGCCACTTCGTTATAAAACGTCTTGTCGGGCGTGGAGAGCAGAAACTTAAACGTCATGCAGCGCCTCCGCTGAGTTTGAGCGCTTTCTTAAGCACATCGTCAATGTGTCCCACCATATAAAACGCCTGCTCAGGAATTGCGTCATGCTTTCCGTCGAGAATTTCCTTGAAGGATCTGACCGTGTCCGCCATCTGCACATAGGCGCCCGCCATGCCCGTAAACTGCTCGGCGACAAAAAATGGCTGCGACAGAAACTTCTGCACCTTGCGGGCGCGCTCAACGGTGAGCCGGTCTTCCTCGGACAGCTCGTCCATGCCCAAGATCGCGATGATGTCCTGAAGTTCCTTGTAACGCTGCAGGATTTCCTGTACCCCGCGGGCCACCTGGTAATGCTCCTCGCCAACAATCTCGGGAGACAGGATCGAGGAGGACGATGCCAGGGGGTCGACCGCCGGATAAATCCCGAGTTCGGAAATGGCTCGGGACAATTCCGTCGTGGCGTCCAGATGGGCGAAAGTCGTCGCTGGCGCCGGATCGGTATAATCGTCAGCCGGCACATAGACCGCCTGAATGGAGGTGATGGAGCCGTTCTTCGTCGAGGTAATACGCTCCTGTAATTCACCCATATCCGTACCCAAGGTGGGCTGGTATCCCACGGCGGAAGGAATACGGCCCAGCAGGGCGGACACTTCAGATCCCGCCTGGGTAAACCGGAAGATATTGTCAATAAAAAGCAGCACATCCTGCCGGAGCTCGTCACGGAAAAACTCGGCCACGGTCAATGCCGAAAGCGCAACGCGGGCGCGGGCGCCCGGCGGCTCATTCATTTGTCCGAAGACCATGGACGTCTTCTTGATCACGCCCGATTCCCGCATTTCGCGGTACAACTGGGTGCCTTCACGGGTACGTTCCCCCACACCGGCAAAAACCGAATAGCCACCATGTTCCGTGGCGATATTACGGATGAGTTCCTGAATCAACACGGTTTTACCCACACCAGCGCCGCCAAACAGGCCGATCTTGCCGCCCTTCTTGTAAGGCGCAAGCAAATCGATCACCTTGATCCCGGTCACCAGAATGGTGTCATTGGTATCCTGCTCCTGAAAAAGCGGGGCTGACCGGTGAATAGGCATGCGTTTTTCGTAGACAATGGGGCCGGCGGCATCAATCGGGTCGCCCAGCAAATTCATCACGCGGCCCAGCGTACCAGGCCCGACTGGAACGGTGATTTGCTCACCGCAGTTGCGAACCTCGGCGCCACGGACAAGACCATCCGTTGAGTCCATGGCGATGGTACGCGTCACATTATTGCCAAGGTGCTGCGAGACTTCCATGGTCAGGTTCCAGGGTTGGTCATTGATAAACGGATTAGTCACCTGTAACGCCGTCAAAATCGGCGGCAACTGATTCTCCGGGAACTCCACATCGACCACCGGGCCCAGCACCTGAACGACTTTACCATTTACCGCTGTGTTTACCATGCTCATAAGTCCCTCTCTCTAAAAACTCTATTTCAGCGCCTCGGCGCCGGCCACAATTTCCGTCAACTCCGTTGTAATCGCCGCCTGGCGAGCCCGGTTACGCTGCAGCGTGATCTGGCGAATCAGGTTGTCGGCATTTGAACTCGCCTGCTCCATCGCTTTCATGCGGGCGCTATGCTCCCCTACCGAACTGTTGAGCAGTGCCGTATAAACGGCCAAACTGACCACACGCGGCAGAAGCGCTTGAAGCAACTCCTCCGGGTTGGGCTCCAGCATCCAGCCGCCCGCCTGGGCCTCCACCGATGCCCGCATCAGTGTCTCCGGATCCATCGGGACAATCTTTTCAACAACCGGCTTTTGTGACATCGTTCCCTGGACGGAGTTGTAAGCCAGATACACCTCATCCACACGCCCTTTACCAAACGCGGCCTGTAATTCACGCCCGATACGGAAGGCATGGGGATAATCGGGCCGTCCCGTGACATCCTCGTAATACCGATCCACCGTCATGCGATTTTTGAAGAACGAGTAGCCGCGGCGACCGCAGCAGCTCATCACCACTGACCGTCCCTTCCCCTCCTGGTCCTTGGCCCAGTGAGTCACACCCTTGATCAGGTTGTTGTTGAACCCGCCGCATAAGCCGCGATCTGATGTAATCAGCAGCACCAGCACCCGCTTCACGGTCTTCCGGGGTGTTACCAGCACATGTTCCCCGGGCGCCACTGAAGCGCCCATCCGGCCCAGAATCCCCAACAATCGGTTCGTGATCAGGCTGACCCGCTTCTCGGCCTCCTGGGCACGCCGGAGTTTGTTGACCGAGACCAGTTTCATAGTCTTGGTCAGCTTCCGCGTGCTACGGAGGCGGGTCAATTTGACATTGAACTCTTTGAGTGTCGGCATACGCTGGCGTCCCCGGTCAAGCCGTCTTCACGGACAAACGTTTCAGAACGGACTCCAATGCCGCCTTGACCTCAGGCGTCATCGCCTTGGATTGTGCGAACAACTTCAGGTATTCGCAGGACGGGCGATCCAGGGCCTCATATAACTCAAACTCAAAGGCCCTGACCTTGGTGACCGGGATGGAATCCAGATACCCCTGCGTGCCGGCATAGATCACGGCCACCTGCTTGGCGACTGGAATCGTGGCATGGACATTCTGCTTCATGAGTTCCATGAGGCGCTTCCCGCGGTCAAGTTGCTTCCGGGTGGAGGCATCCAAATCGGAGGCAAACTGGGAGAATCCAGCCAGTTCGCGGTACTGGGCCAATTCCAGGCGCAATGATCCGGCCGTCTGCTTCATGGCCTTTAGCTGGGCGTCGCCACCCACGCGCGACACGGAAATACCGGGGTTAATCGCCGGACGCTGCCCGGAATTGAACGCATCCGTTTCCAGAAAGATCTGTCCATCGGTGATGGAGATCACGTTGGTCGGGATGTACGCCGAGACATCGCTTGCCTGGGTCTCCACAATGGGCAGGGCTGTCAGACTTCCGCCGCCCTTCTCCGGGCTCAGTTTGGCGGCCCGCTCCAGCAACCGGCTGTGGAGGTAGAAAATGTCGCCGGGAAATGCCTCGCGCCCTGGAGGACGGCGCAACAGCAGCGACAACTGGCGATAGGCCTGGGCCTGCTTGGTCAGATCGTCAAAAATAATCAACGCATGACGTCCGCTATCACGGAAATACTCGGCCATGGTACATCCGGTATACCCTGCAAGATATTGCATGGGAGCGGGATCGGAGGCTGTCGCCGCGATCACCGTGGTATACTCCATCGCTCCGTACTTTTTAAGCTTCTCACACACCTGCACAACCGTGGAGCGCTTCTGGCCGATGGCGACATAGAAACACATGACGTTCTCGCCGCGCTGATTGATAATCGTATCAATGGCGAGGGAGGTCTTGCCCGTCTTGCGGTCGCCAATGATCAACTCACGCTGGCCACGCCCGATGGGGGTTAACGCATCAATCACCTTGATGCCGGTCTGAAGGGGCTCGCGGACGTCGGCACGCTCGATGATGCCGGGCGCCTTGATCTCGATTTTGCGGGTTTCCGTACTCTTGATGGCGGGACCGCCGTCAATGGGACGCCCCAACGCATCCACCACACGGCCCGCAACACCCTCACCCACCGGCACGGAAGCGATCCTACCCGTGCGCCGCACGGTATCGCCTTCCTTGATTTCCAGGTCTTCGCCGAAAATGGCGACCCCGATATTGTCCTCTTCCAGGTTAAGCGCCAAGCCGGTAAGGCCCTCATGGAACTCAACCAACTCCCCGGCCATCACGCCGGTCAACCCGTGAACGTGGGCAATTCCATCCCCCACGCTCAGCACGGTTCCGACTTCCGAAATATCCACCTTCTGGTCAAACTCTGAAATTTGCTTTCTCAGAATAGACGCAATTTCCTCAGGTCTTAAATCAACAGCCATACGCCCGCCTTGCCGTTATCCGGCCATCATCGTTTGCCTGAGCATGCGCAACTGCGCCGCCAGGCTGAAATCATACACCGTATCCCCCACCTGCAACCGGCAACCGCCGATGAGTCCGGGGTTTTCTTCCGTCTCCAAGATCAACTGCTTCCCGATGCGGCTTCCCGCACGGGTCGCGATTTCACCCGCATCATCCGGCGACACGGCAAAAGCCGACGCCAACCGCCCATGCACAATTCCCTGCCGCAACTCCTCGAGCCCGCGGAACTCCTCGCAGATTTCACCTAGAATCCCAAGCCGCTGCTTGGACTCAAGAAACCGGACAAACCGCCAGACAAGCGGCTGCATCCGATCGCCAAAAAGCGCCACAAGGGTCTGCTCCCGCCGTTCGGATGGCAGAAGGTAGTTCCCCATGAACCGACGCAACTCTTCGGAACCCTCCAGAAATCCCTGGAGCTTGGTCAGTTCGACGCCTACGGCGTCAAGCACCACGTCTCCGAGCGCGAGGCCATGCAAGGCCATCGCATACCGGCGGGCCGCCTTGGAGCGGAGTTTCATGTGCGGTCAAACTCCTTTGCCAGGCCCTGTACCAGTTCGCGATTCCGATCCGTGTCCACCGATTGGGCAAGCACCTTTCCCGCCAGGGAGATCACCAGTTCCGTCGTTTCACGACGCAAGGCAATCCGCGCCTGTTCCGTGGCGGCCGCAATGTCACGACCGGCTTCCTCGACAAGCGCTTTGGTCTTTTGTTCCGCCTGCTCACGGATCAGTCGTGCGGTTTCCTGGGCAGCAACCCGGGCCTCGGCCACCAAACGCTGGGATTCCCGTTCCGCCGCCTGCAGGATCTCGCGATTGCGCACCTCGGTCGCCTGCGCACTGGCTAATGCCTTTTCGGACTGTGCCAGGGCGTCGCTGATGGATTTCTCCCGCATATCAAGCACTTTAAGGATCGGCTTCCACGCGACCTTGTAAAGCACCAGCGTCAGCAACGCAAAGGTGATCCATGTCAGCCCCATCATGAGCCCCGTCACGTCCATGACGTTCTGGGATGGCCCATGGGCGCCGGCGGCCTGAACTTCCGTCACAGCCTGAGTTTGAACGGATTCTTCCATGCCGGTTTACTTTCCAAGCAGACAGATCACGGCGCAAAACAACGCCGTTCCTTCAACCAGCGCCGCCACGATCAACATCGTCACCTGGATTTTTGCCGTCATCTCAGGTTGCCGGGCAATGGCGCCGACGGCCGAAGCCCCGACCCATCCAATGCCTAAACCCGCTCCAATGGCCACCAAACCCGCTCCAATTCCTGCTACTGACCCCGTTAACGTACCCATACTGTATTCCTTTCTAAAAACTCAGTCCCATTCACCCTAACAAACGACATCAACACTCGTCCGCCCCACATCAGTTAATGAGCCGGATGATACCGCTCCCCGATAAAAATAGCGGAGAGCAGTGTAAAAATATACGCCTGCAAAAACGACACGAACACTTCCAATAAATAAATTCCCAACGCCCCCAGCAAGGCTGGTGCAGCATAAAAGCCGAACATCACGATCATCCCCAGCAGGGAATAAATCACCAGATGGCCCGCCAGCATGTTGGCAAACAAACGAATGGCCAGGGCCATCGCCCGGATAAACATGCTCACGATTTCAATCGGCACAATCATCAGGAGCATCGGCCCTGGAATCCCCGGGGGAGCGAACCCCTTGCAGAACGCCACAAAGCCGTTCCGGTAAATTCCCCCAAAAATCATGAAGCTGAGCGTCACCAGTGCCAGCGCGGCGGTGACGCCGAGATTCGCCGTGGCGGTGTAGAAACACGGGATCAGCCCCACCAAATTCATGATCAGGATGAAAAAGAAAAGCGTACAAAACATGGGCGCCATCTTCCGCCCGTCATGTTCGCCCAGGAACGGGATGACCATTTCGTCGCGGATATACTTGGCAAAAAACTCTACTGCGTTGAGCAGCCCGGTGGGAACTGCCTGCTTTCTCCGCCCCGTGATTCCCAACACAACAATGAGCAGGATCGCCACGGCGATCATCATGACGGCGTGTACGGTGAGAGGCTCCGGCAGAGGGGTATGGAGATGCGGAAGCCAGGCCCAGGAGTGGGAATCCATGACATGGTGCATCATGAAGGATTGCACCGCCTCGCTCTTCATCTGCACGAGATTCGCCGCGTCCACGGCGTTAGTCTGTATGTCCGGCATACTCAAACTTTATTACCCACCTTGTCCTGCAACCAAAAGAGTTCCGCCACTTCAACCAACCTCATGACAAAGAAACCGGAAAAGCCGGAAACCAGAAAAGTTCCCCTCTCTTCCTTGAAGAAAAACAGGATATAAGCAAAGATTACGAAAATGGTCAACATTCTCAATGAGTTGATAACAAGTCCCCATCCAACGAAGGCGCCTCGCGCGCTGCCAATCGCCCGAACATGAATCATCCGGGCGGCCATACTGTTGCATGCCGACACCGTCCAGCCCAAGCAGGCCGCCCACCAGACAGGCAGCGGAATAACATACCAAACGAGGGGAAACGCCACCAATAAGGATACAACAAGGCCAATCAACCAAAGTTTTGACTTCAGCACAGGGGAACCTCATCCGTTCTTATCAAGGGTGTCGCGCAACATGGCTTTTCTGGCCTGCTCATTGAGCATCCGGATCACAATCCAAACTTCATAGGCGCCATACGCCAACCCCAAAACAATCCCGCACACCGTAAAAAAGATGGCCCCTTCCCCTCTCTTCCCGTCAATGAAAAACCCCAGAAATGAAAACACCGCCATCCCCACCGCAAAATTCATCCCCAACATCAGAGCACGCCCCAATTCATTGCGCTCCCCAGGGCCGGTAAATACTTTCCGCATCATGTGACACCTGCTTTCATTGAATCAATCCTCCAATGCGCTGCGAAGATGGGCAACGAGCGTTTGAAACTTATATGGCTTTGAAAGGAAACCCGTCATCTTCCAATCCTGAAAACGTCCGGCCACATTGTCCTCCGGGTAACCGCTGCTCAGGATGACCTTTGCCTTGGGGTCAATTTTCAAAATTTCATCAAGCGCCTCTTTCCCGTCCAGTTTTGGCATGGTCACATCCATGAGCACGCACCGAATGAGATCGTGTTTCTGGCGGAACACCTCGACCGCTTCTTTCCCATTCCCGGCCACAATGACTGTAAACCCGATCTGCTCGAGTAGTTTACGGCCTAAGCGTTGGATAGGTTCCTCATCATCAACGAGAAGAATGGCCCCCGCCCCCTTCCAGTCCACCTTGACTGGAACCGATGAATCCTCTCGTCCGGGAGGGTGGCGCCCTTCCGGGAAAAATACACGAAATGTCGTCCCTAGCCCCGCCTGGCTCGAAACATCTAGGGCCCCGTGATGTCCCCTGACAATACCAAGAACGGCCGCCAAACCCAATCCACGCCCGGTAAACTTGGTGGTGAAGAAAGGATCGAAGATCCGTTTAAGGGTCTCCTCATCCATGCCACATCCAGTATCAGCAACCTCCACAAGGATATACCTGCCTTCAGGCAAATCCTCCTTCAACCACATATTGGCAAACATTCCCTTGTCACATTGGATTGTGCCGGTTCGCAGGGTAATGGATCCCGTATCGTGACCAATGGCTTCCGCGGCATTGATCACCAGATTCATGAGCACCTGTTGCAGTTGGGTCGAATCGCCATCCACGGGAGGAAGGCCCGACTCCAGGTCATACTCGATCCGAATCTTCTTACCGAGGGAAACTTTCAGGATGCTGTTAATCTCAGTGACCACGGAATTCAGGTCTATCCCCTGCAGGGTGGCATGTCCCCGCCCTGAATAGATGAGCATCTGCCGCGAAAGCTCAGCGGCGCGGAAGGCGGCATGATCAATATCCTTAAGATACTCGCAAAGCGGGGAATCGGATGGCGTCTCCGCCATCGCCAACTCAACATTTCCGAGAATCGCCATGAGGATGTTGTTAAAATCATGGGCAATACCACCCGCCATGAGTCCCAGACTCTCAAGCTTTTGGGATTGCTGCACTTGCTCCTCCAAACTGCGCCGCTCCTCCTCCACACGCAACCGCTCTTTGATCTCCTGCATCAATTCAGCATTTTTCACGGACAACGCTTCCGTTCGCTCACGGACACGTGCCTCCAACTCATCGTGCGCTTTTCGAAGCGCCTCTTCAGCCTTCCGTCGTGCATCATTGACAAGGGTATGGGCAACCTGGTCAGCCATTTCAGCCACAAAACGCATTTCATCCGTCAGCCAGTTGCGGCTTCGGCTGGCCTGAATCACCACCAATCGACCGACCAACTGGCCGGAATGCCGAATGGGCGCCATGAGAATCGCCTTGGCTTCACCACCCAGAAGCGACGCTCTGAGGGAGCCCCACCGGGCATCAGTCTGACAGTTGCTTGAAGCCACCACCCGCCCGCCATCCAGAAGATCCTGGAGAGTCCCCCCGACAACATAGGAAGCCAACTGCCCTGTCATGTGGGTTCCCGAGTCCGCTTTATATATATCCTCGGCTCGGAACTCACCGTTAGCATCCGCGCGAAACCAGAGTTCCACCTGCTCCACCTCAAGCACCTCAGCCGTCTCGCGCGTTACGTCCCGGGCGATCATGAACATGTTGCCTTCAGCCACTAATGGCGAATTGGCAAGCCGCAACAATGCGGCTTGCTGATGCTGCGCCCGCTTCCCGGCCGCATTTCTGATTTCAGACGCCCTCATCTCACGACGCCACAGAATCCCACACGCCAGCAAAAACAGGACACTGAATCCGGTCAGAATCAACCGCAACAACCTCGCCATGGAAATATCCGCCATCCAGGGTTGACTCAACTCGTCCATTCCCAGTACCGCCACAACCGCCCCATGACTCGAATCAAAAATAGGGGCGTAACCGGAAATGAACGTCCCCCATTCATCGTGATACAGTTTCGAGACGACCGGATTCCCGGTTTTGAATACACTTGTGATCTCAGGAGGCGCCCCCATGTACTCGCTGCCCGGCGTGGCATTGGGTTTGTCCACCTCCTGGTTAAAGCGATCAGGCTCGACATCAAGCAGGAACACCACCTTGTCCCCTCGCAAGGCCATAATATACACATAGCGGATAGTAGGCTCAGCGTTGCCGATCCGCAGGCATTGAGCCTTGAGCCGATCATAGGCAAGGCTGTTCAGATTCGAGCCGGTCCCGCCGAGATCCTCCAGCACTTTGGGACTTATGGCGGCGGCGATCCCCCGCGACAGACTCAGGAGACGCCCTTCGTGATCCTCCCGACATTCAGTTTCAGCCCGTTCCGTCAACCCCCAGCCCCCCAGCAAGGCCAGGCCCACCGCGATGACGATCGCCGCTTCACCACGTCGGATTCTCTGGACATAATCACGGGGATAAGAATTGATTCGCCAGACGACATGCCTGCGCCAGAGGCTGAGCGCTACCGTGCAGGCCAGAGCACAGCGCACCACCTGCACCGGGATACCGGTGTTTTGCAGAAACCAGTTTGTATTGAATACGGTCGCCGGCCAAAAATGGGCTGGCGCCACAACGAGGCCGCTGGCCACGGCATAACCGACCATGCCCAGTGAAGCCGTCACGCGCGGAAACAGCCCACTACCGTTCCGGGGCACTCCGCTCTGCCATAACGCCAGAGCCGTAAGAATCCCGGCAGGGAAACCGAACGTGAGACGTACCAGGGAATTAAAATCCTGCGGCGCTATCATCGTCCAGGCCATCAAAACCAGCAGACCCGGACAATATATCCACGCTCCTGCCTTCCATCGCCGTCCCCACACAATGCTTCGTCGCCCGAATTCAAATAGAAAAAAGAAAGAAAGGATCAATACACTTCCGCGGAAAACATTCAACCAAAGGGGATTCCCCAGGGCCGGAACCAGCATATCCAGCCATTCGTTCACGCCATGGGTAATTCCAAAGAGGCACAAATAGCGCCAATGGGTTCCACTTCCCCGCTGCCGCTCCATGGTATACGTCGTCAGGGCAAGCAGAAAGAAGGCCAACCCGTAAACCAGATATATAAAGTCAAGATGATCGAGCAGAAAACCCATTGTCTATACTCGCACTACGTCTATTGGGTAACGTCGCCGCTTCCGTTATATTCAACCCGCGTCACGAAGGGGGAAGATTATCCCTTTTCCCTTATTAGCCAAGCTGAAACTCAACACCTCCGTAATGGGGGCACCTCCTGCTCACCGGAGTGCACGCACGAGTTCGGCGAGGTTCCTCTCCATAATGTCGATGTAAGCATTCGTGGACACCGGCCCGGACACCACCGGATCAAGCGTGTAAATTCCCGCGCCGGTTTCCCGCTCAATGGCCGCTGCCACCTTGGCCGGATACTGGGGCTCGACAAACAACGCCTTCACCCCGCTGCCCCGGATCAGCCGGATCAGGGACGCCATTTCCGATGCCGAGGGCTCCGAGCCGGGTTCCCGCTCAATGACCGCCACCACCTTGAGTTTGAAGTCATCCGCAAAATAGGGAAAGGCTTCATGAAAGGTAATGATGTCGCGCTTCGTTATCCCACTCATCTGAAGATCCAGTTTCGCCTTTAAGGACTCCAGGCGGTCGATATACCGTGCCGCATTCGCCCGATAGGCATCGGCATGGCCGGAATCCCACTGGGCAAGCCCTTCGGTGATCGTCTTGACCTGCCGGATATACCGTGCCGGACTAACCCAGACATGGGCATTGGTATCCCCGTGCACAACCAGCAGCTCAATCCCCTCGCTCGCATTAATCACCCTCAAGCCGGGGCGACGCAGGATGGCGGCATCCAAAAATGATTCCATGCCCGCCCCGTTCACCACCAGCAGATCCGCCGTTGAAAGCGTCGCCATATCCCGGGTGGTCAACTGATAATCATGCAGGCAGCCGGTCACCGAATCGGCAAGCGGAACCACACTCACCCCGTCCACCCCGCCGGCAATATTAAGCAGGGCAAGCCGGAGGGGATAAACCGTCGTCACAATGGTCCGGGGCGGCACTCCTGCCCCGCACACCATGCCCGTCAATTGCGCCAATAACACCACACCGATCAGGATTATTTTCATCGCCACACCCTGCCTCCAAGTTGGCACTGTTAAACCACATCCACGGCCTCTTGTCACTTCATGAACCGGAATTGCTTGCCAAAGCTGGCCTTCATCGGGACAATGCCATCCCAATAGTGTTTGACCCTATAAAGGAGATATCGCGTCAATAATGAGCAATAAAACATTTGTCCTGGACACCAACGTTCTGCTGCACAACCACACCTGTATCGAATCCTTTGCCGACAACACGGTCGTCCTGCCCATGCCCGTGATCGAGGAACTCGATAAATTCAAAAAGGAAACCAATGAACTGGGGCGCAATGCCCGCGGCGTCATCCGGCGTCTCGACGCCCTTCGTGAACGCGGACGGTTGGGCGAAGGCGTCCGCATGGAGAATGGCGGCATCCTGAAAATCATAGTCGGTCCCAGCCCCGTCCGGGACTCCGGCTTGGAGGAGGAAATCCCCGACAACAAGATCATCCGCGTGGCCTACTGGCTTCATAAGCAGGGCGAACGGGTGTTTTTTGTATCCAAGGACATCAATGCCCGCATCAAGGCCGATGCACTCGGTATCGAGGTAATGGACTTTGAGAAGGAAAAGATTAACTTCGAGGAGTTGTTCTCGGGCTATCGCGAAGTCACCGTGAAACCGCAAGTGATTGATGAATTCTACGCCAACCATAGCGTGGAAATTCCCGGTCTTGATCTCCTCCCGAACGAGTTCGTCAATTTGATCTCCGAGGGTAGTGAGCACCTGACCGCGTTGGGCCGCGCCGGTGGAAACGGCACGATAGTTCCCATGAACTCGAGAATCGAAAGTGTCTACCACATCAAACCCCGCAGCCGCGAACAGCGTATGGCGCTGGAACTCCTGATGGATGACTCGATTCACCTGGTCACGCTGGTCGGAAAGGCGGGAACCGGCAAAACCCTGCTGGCCCTCGCCGCAGGATTGGAAAAGACCCTCAACCAGAAACGCTACGACCGCATCCTGGTCACACGCCCCATCATGCCGTTCGGCAAGGATATCGGGTATCTACCCGGCCATAAGGAGGAGAAACTGGCCAACTGGATGATGCCCATTTTCGACAACCTCACCTACCTGATGCTCAAGACCGGCGCCAATGAACAGCACAAGAACACCGTTCGGGATCGCATTGACAAGCTGATGCGGGACGAAATCATCGAACTCGAGGCGCTCACCTACATCCGCGGGCGTTCCATACCCCGCCAGTTCGTCATTGTGGACGAAGCCCAGAACCTGACCCCGCATGAGATTAAAACCATTATCAGCCGTGCAGGCGAGGGAACCAAAATGATCCTGACCGGCGACCCCTACCAGATTGACAACCCCTACCTGGATGCCAGCAGCAACGGTCTGGCCTATGCCGTGGAACGGATGAAAACCCAAGCCATTCACGGTCATGTGACCCTCACTAAAAGCGAGCGGAGCACCCTGGCCGCCATCGCCGCTAACTTGCTCTAACCCGCAAACACGTTCCATGAATAAAGCCCAACTTGAGGCCTTTTTCGCCACCCACTCCGGCCGCTTTATCGACGAATGGATGGAATTTCTCCGTTTCCCAAGCGTCAGCATCGCGGAGAAGCACATCCCGGACTGTGCCCGCTGCGCCGACTGGCTGAGCGCCCATTTATCCGGCATGGGTTTTAAAACACGGCTGATCCCCACGGGATCCCACCCGCTCGTCTTCGCCGAGCGTGCTGGAAAGCCCGGCTTCCCGACGGTTCTCTTCTATGGGCACTACGATGTCCAACCCGAGGACCCGGTGGAACTTTGGAAAACCCCACCCTTTGAACCCACCCTCATCAAGGGCCGGGTCTATGCCCGAGGTGCCCAGGACAACAAAGGGCAAGTCTTCGCCGCGCTCAAAGCCATTGAAACCTTGATCCGGAATGACGCCTTGAATGGCACCGTCAAAATCTTGATTGAGGGTGACGAAGAGACCGGCCAGATGCAGGTCATCAAGGTGCTTCAACAAGAGCGAGCCGCGCTCAAGGCAGACCTGGTCATGGCCGCCGACACCAGCGCCGTCAGTTCGGGTGCCCCCACCATCACCATGGGACTTCGCGGAATCGTTCACATGACCGCAGTGGTGTCGGGGCCGGGCCATGACCTGCATTCCGGGGTCCATGGCGGTCGGGCGCCGAACCCCGCCATAGGACTATGTAAACTAATCGCCTCACTTCATTCCGCCGACGGGCGTGTGGCGGTCGAAGGGTTTTATGACGGGATTCGTGCAACTACCGACGATGAA
>Ga0194060_10000364_pt1 | contig 33033 bp, 18 predicted proteins | sample SepL225m_MetaG_FD_163427 | JGI IMG/M metagenome (GOLD analysis project Ga0194060, IMG submission 163427) | Anoxic zone freshwater microbial communities from boreal shield lake in IISD Experimental Lakes Area, Ontario, Canada - Sep2016-L222-5m | ecosystem: Environmental > Aquatic > Freshwater >...
GATGGAGGGCGGGGCTTCAGCCCCGGCGCTCGCGGCGCAGCGCTGGCGCGTGGGATGCGCGTCGGGGTGTATGACATCGTGGCCCCGCTGGGCGCGGGCGGGATGGGGGAGGTGTACCGGGCGCGCGATACCAAGCTTGGGCGAGAGGTGGCGCTGAAGGTACTGCCGGCGGCGTTCAGCGACGACGGGGAGCGGATGGCGCGGTTCGCGCGCGAGGCCCGGCTGCTGGCCGCGCTCAATCATCCGCACATTGCGGCGATCTACGGACTCGAAGAGAGCGGCGGGGTGCGTGCGATCGCGATGGAGCTGGTCGACGGCGAGGAGTTATCTACGCTGATCGCGCGGGGCGGGTCGAGGGCTGGCGCCGGGTCTGATGGAGACCGCGGCGCGAACGTAGCTGGAGGGTTGGGCGCGAACGTCTTGGGAGGCCGGGGCTTCAGCCGCGGCGTGGGCGCCGCGGGGATCCCGCTGGCCGAGGCGTTGGGCCTGGCGCGCCAGATCGCGGACGCGCTGGAGGCCGCGCACGAGAAAGGGATCATTCACCGCGACCTGAAACCGGCCAATGTGCGGGTGACACGCGACGGGCAGGTGAAGGTGCTGGACTTCGGCCTGGCGAAAGCCCTCGACCCGACCGGCGGCGAGGCGGAGGTGTCGGAGGGCGCCACGGTGACGGCGACGCTCACGCGGCAGGGCGTGGTGATGGGGACGGCGGGGTACATGAGCCCGGAGCAGGCGCGGGGCCAGGTGGTGGATGGGCGGGCGGACATCTGGGCGTTCGGGTGCGTGCTGTTCGAGATGCTGACGGGGCAGCGGGTGTTTCGGGGGGCGACGTTCAGCGACACGCTGGCGCAGGTGCTGGAGCGGGAGCCGGACTGGGCGGCGCTGCCGGGCACGGTGCCGCCGGGCGTGCGGCAGTTATTGCGCCGCTGCTTGCAGAAGGACCCGAAACGGCGGCTGCGTCACATCGCCGACGCGCGGCTCGAGATCGACGACGCGCTCGCGGGGCCGGCGCCGGCGGACGCGCCCTCGTCGCCAACCGGGGGCATCGCGTCGAAACCTCCATGGCAGAGGATCCGGACTTTTTGGATCTTCGCGACCGGCATCGCGACGGCTGCCGCCGCGCTCTCAATCTGGTGGGGTCGTGGCGGGCCGCCGCCAGCGGCTCCCCAGGCCGTCCACGTGCAGATCGCGACGCCCTTCCTCAGCCTGTTCAATGAATGCTTGGGGACCATCTCCCCCGATGGTTCCCGCTTCGTCTATGTCGGCGAACGCGACCACGTTCGTCAGCTCTACCTTCGCGACATGGCCGCGTCCGATCCCGCGCCGTTGGCAGGCACCGAAGGCGGGATGTGCCCGTTCTTTTCGGCCGACGGCCAGTCGATCGGATTCTGGGCCGACCGGAAACTGAAGACCCTCGCGTTGTCCGGGGGAGCGCCGGCCGCCATCTACGACACGCCGCTGGATCCCCAACTTGGAGACCTTCCGCTGCGGGCGACGTGGGGCGCGGATGGTTGGATCCTGTTTGCCAGTGTCGAGGCCGGCGGACGCGGAGTCGTGCTGCGCATCCGAGCCGGCGGAGGCGCCCCAGAGCGGCTCGCCAGGGCCGACGTCAAGCAAGGCGAGTACTACGTGTTTCAGCCCGAGATGCTGCCGGATGGGGAAACACTGCTGTTTACGTCCACCAAGGTGGGTATGAACACGTGGGCCCTGGTGGTCCAATCGACCAAGACCGGCGCGCGCCGCGTTCTGCTCGATGGTGCCTCGTCGGCCCACTTCGTGCCGACCGGACATCTGCTCTACGAACAGGCGGGGAAGCTCCTGGCGGCGCCCTTCGATTCATCGCGCCTCGAATTCACGGGCAAGCCCGTCGCTCTACTCGATGGCCTCGGTCAGAATGTCCCGTGGGGATCCGACTACGTCGTTTCGGAAAACGGGACGCTCGCCTTCTTTCATCGCACCGGGCAGCAGACGCCATCAACACTCGTGTGGGTCGATCGGACGGGCCGGGACCAGCCGATGACCCAGACTCGACGCTGGTTCGCGGGGGTCCAGCTGTCGCCAGACGGTCGCAAGCTGGCCACGTGGCTCAACGACGACCGTCAGGTGTGGGTCCTCGACATCGAGCGAAATCTCCTCAGCCGGGTGACCACCGAGGATTCGAGCTACTGGAACGTCTGGAGCGCCGACGGCCGGCGGATTGCCTTCAACACGGTCCGTGCCGACTCGCCAGGGACGAGCATTTTCTGGCAGGTTGCCGACGGCAGCAAGCCCGCCGAGCGGTTGACGAAGACCGAGTTGCTGCAGCAGCCACGGGGATTTACCCCTGACGGTACCCTGCTCATCTATCAGGAGCAGGACCCGATGACCGCCTATGACATTGGCGTGCTGCCGATGGAGAAGGGCGGGCAGCCACGCAAGCTCTTGAATACCCGGTTCAACGAATTCCAGCCGCGGCTGTCGCCCGACGGCCGCTGGCTCGCCTATGTCTCCGACGAGTCCGGGCAAGACGAGGTCTACGTCCGCCCGTTTCCCGCGATGGACGTGAAGTGGCAGGTGTCCAACGGTGGCGGCCTGGAGCCGGCGTGGACCCGGGACGGCCGGGAACTGTTCTATCGCACGACCCGCAGCCCGTCGTTGGGAACCACGCTCATGGCGGTGGCCATCTCGACGACAAAGGGCTTTCAGGCCGAAGCGCCCAAGCGCCTGTTCGAGGGACCGTACGACATGGTTCCCGTGTACGGCCAGGAGTACGACGTGTCGCCGGACGGGAAGCGCTTCGCGATGATCAAGTTTGAGCCGCCGCAGTCCCCGTCCCACCTCGAGGTCGTGCTCAACTGGTTCGAGGAATTGAAGAGACGGGTCCCGGTCCAGGCGAGATAGGGTGATGCCCCCTTTCGACCTCCGTTTCCGTATGAGTCATCGAGGGCGACGCCGGACACCCCGGCCCGCGGCACAGGAGCTTCCCATGTTCACCTGGACACTCGTCGTCGCCAGGGTCGCCAGCCTGCCGGTTGGGCCTGTTCAGACTCGGCAGACTTTTGCCGACAGCGTCACGTCGAATCTCGTGCAGGCTGCTGGGTCGGTCGTGAATGGGGCGGCGGCGGTCGTGTCGGCGGTCGGGGGCAGTCTGAAATCGACCGGACCGTGACGCTCGACCACCCGACTGGAACGGCCGGTGCCCAGCGCGCCCGGGCGGGCCCGGCCGGCTTGACGGCCACGGCTAGATAAGTGCATGATAAGTGCATGGCAGTGAAGACCATCACGATCGACCTGGAGGCCTACGAGGCGCTGGCCCGCCAGAAGAAGCCGGGCCAGTCGTTTTCCCAGGTGATCAAAGCGCAGTTCGGGCCGCGAAAAACCGTCGCGGCGTTCCGGAACGCCCTGCGCGCGGCCGCCGTGTCCGGGCACACGCTCGACGCCGTCGAGTCGATCGTCGGGTCGCGCACGAAGTCCAAGCCCAGGGTGCCGGCGCTGTGATCCACGCCGACACGACGTTTCTCGTCGACCTGCTACGCGAGCAGCGGCGTGGCACTCCAGGCCCCGCCTCGGCCTACCTGGACCGGTTGCCCGACGACGACGCGCTGGCGGTGAGCGTGCACGTGGTTTGCGAGTTGATGGCTGGCGCGCACGCGGCGGGGGCACCGACCGGCGAGATGGACCGGCTCGGGCGGCTCTGCGAGGCGCTCGTCGTTCGGTATCCGGACGAGCGGTTCGCCGCCGCATACGGACGGCTGGTGGCCACGGTTCGCTCGACGGGAGCGACGGTGGACACGATGGACCTGCTCATCGCGACGGCCGCCATTCTCGATCGGGCGCCCTTGGCCACACGCAACGCGCGCCATTTCTCCAAGGTTCCTGGCCTCACCGTCGAACAGTACTGAGCGCTGCCGCCCCCGACCCCTGTCGACCTCCGTTTCCGCATGAGTCATCGAGGGCGACGCTGGAGGCGCGGCCCGGTCGCCTACGCCTGGTCGATAAACTCCGGATAGTGACGGTGCAGGCACTCCGGGCAGAATCCGTGCGAAAACTCCGCCTCCGAGTGGTCTCGAATGTACACTTCCATCTGGGTCCACTGCCCGCCGCTATTCCGAATCTTTTTGCACGACGCGCAAATGGGCAGAAAGCCCGACAGCAGTTTCACCTTGGCCAGCGCCGCCTCGAGTTGCACGGTGAGCGCCCGCTTCTCTTCGTCGATCCGATGCTTGTGCAGGGCGACTTCGACCGTGATGCACAGTTCCCGCGGATTGAAGGGTTTGAGCAGGTAGCCGTACGGTTCGGTGACCCGCGCGCGTTCGATGGTGGCATCCTCGGAGTGCGCGGTGAGATAGACGACCGGGATCCGATTCGACGCGCGGATGGCCGCCGCCGTGGCGATGCCGTCCAGCGGCCCCTGCAGCTTCAGATCCATCAGTATCAGATCGGGCGGTTGGCGCTCGACGCTGGCCAGCGCTTCCTCGCCGGAGGCGCACGTGTCGGTGACCCGGAACCCGTATTGCTCCAGCGTCGTACGCACCTGCAGCGCCACGATGCCCTCGTCTTCGACCACCAGGATGTGCGCCCGCGTCATGCTCGTTCCTCAATCCGGGGGAAGACGATTTCTGCCCGCACCCCGCCGTCGCTCGTCAACGTGAAACCGCCCCGCAACTGCCTGGCCAGCACCCCGACCAACTGCAGCCCGAGGGTGGGGCTCTTCTTCTCGTCGAATCCCTCCGGCAGCCCAATGCCATCGTCGCAGACGGTGAGCACATACCGTGTGGAATCCTCGATCAGGTCGATTGTAACCGAGCCTGGCCGTGGGAACGGGAATGCGTGCTTGAAGGCGTTGGTCAGCAATTCGTTGACCACCAGTCCGCACGGCACGGCCGCGTCGAGCCCAAGCCTGACGCCCCGCGACTGCGTGTGGCAGACAATGCGCGGCGGTTCGAGTCCGTACGCGGCCATCGTCTCGTCGGCGAGGTCGCGGAGGTAATCCGCAAAATCGATATTGGCGACGTCCTTGGTCTGATAGAGTTTTTCGTGCAGCAGGGCCATCGCCTTCACGCGACCCTGCGCCAGCAGGAACACCTGCTTGAAGGCGACGTCGTCGATGCGCTGCGCCTGCAAGTCCAGCAGGCTCGACACCACCTGCATGTTGTTCTTGACCCGGTGATGAATCTCCCGCAGCAGCGATTCTTTTTCGCGGAGCGACTCCCGAATCCGACGGTCGGTGAGCACCCGGTCGGTAATGTCCTTGTACGCGATCGCGACGCCGTAGCCCTCGACCGGGATGGGCGTGGCCGACACGAGCAGCCAGGCCAGGTGCCCATCGGGTCGTCTGACGCCCATCTCCACGTCCCCGATCGTGCGGCGCTCGGCCAGCGCGCGCACGCTGGCAAACTCGGCGGGTGGCATCGGGCTGCCGTCAGGCCGCACGATGTCCCAGTCGGGGGCGTCATAGGCGCGATCGAGATGCTGACTCCGCGTCAGGCCCAACAGGTGTTCCGACTCGGCGTTGGTCTCGATCAACGCGCCCGCCGCGTCGGTGATCGACACGCCGATCGGGAGGAACTGGAACAGCGCCGCGTACTTTTCTTCGCTGGCCCGGAGTGCCTTCTCGGCCTCCCACTGGTGTGTCACGTCGCGCGCCGAGGCGTACAAGAGCCCGTCGCCCGGATACGACTGCCATTCCAAGACGCGGAAGCTGCCGTCACGGGCCCGATAGCGGTTGACAAAGCCCGACACGGCCGTGCCCTGCGCCAACCCGGCCATGGTCTCGATGGTGGCGAGTTCGTCCTCGGGATGGACAAAATCCAGGAACCGGCGCCCGACCAGTTCCTCGAGAGAATAGCCCAGCGTCGTCTCCCATGCCGGGTTGAGCCGGCGGAAGCACCCGTCCAGGTCCGCCACGCAGAGCAGATCGAGACTGTGGGAGAAAAACCGATCGAGTTCCGCCGCTTTGCTTTTGGCGGCAGCTTCGGCCTCGATCCGGACGGAGATATCGAGCGCCATCGCGAACATCACGCGCCGGCCCAGATATTGGTACGGCCCGCCGACGATTTCCACCGGGAAGACTGTGCCGTCCTTCTTTCGATGCCAGCGGAGCGGGATGAAGATCGTGCCCTCCTCCTTCGCCCGCTCGGTGGCGCGTTCCGAGCGTTCGTGTTCGGCCGAGATGTCACGAATCGTCATGCCGCCGAGCAACTCGCCGCGGCTCCATCCGTAGAGCGCTTCGAACGAGGGGTTGACGTCGATAAACCGGTATGCCGTGAGATCGAAAATGCAGATTGCCACCCGTTCGTTGTAAAAGATGACGCGGTATTTCTCTTCGCTCTCACCCAACGCCTGCGTCCGCTCGGCGACCCGCGCTTCGAGCGTCCGATTGCGGGAAACAAGCGTCCAGGTCAGCACCGCCAGCAGAAGGCTCGCGAGAGACCCGGTGCCCAGGATCGTCGCGGCGCTGCCAGAACCAAGGCGGGTTTCGAAGCCGGGCCGCGAACCGATCACGACCGTCCATCGGCGGCCCCCGATGTCGAGCTGGCGGACCGACGTGATCGGTGCGACGGGTTTGACGCGGCCATCCTCGGGCGTGTTGTCGAACATCTGGTTGGCCGGCGACAGGCGTTCGCCGTCGTAGATCTCGACATCGAGATCGACTTCCTGCTCGCCGAAGACGCCCGCCATAAGGTCGTTCATGCGAAACGGCGCATAGACCCATCCAACCAGATTCGCCCGCCGGGTGGCCCGGTCGGCGTAGGACGATTGGTTGGCTGAGCCGCCGAGGTTGAAGAGCGGCACGTACATCAGGAAACCCGCCTGCGCCTGCTCGTTGGTTTCCTGCACGAGGGTGACTTTGCCCGACACGCTCACCTCGTCGCGGTCGCAGGCGCGGTCCATGGCCTCGCGCCGCACCGGTTCCGAGTACATGTCGTACCCGAAAGCGCGCAGATTACGGTCCGAGAACGGCTCAAGATAGACAATCGCAGAGTAGCGGTCGCGCAGTCCGTCCGGCCACACTCGGTAGTTCGGGAACCCTTCGGATCGCACCTGTGCGACGTGCCGCGCCAGGTCTGGGGCGGGCACGGCGATGGAGAATCCCACGCCTTGAATGCCCGAGAAGTTTCGATCCAGACGCAGGGCGTCGACGTACCGCCGGAACCCGAGCCGCGTGACGGTCGATCCGGTAAACAACCCCTCAACTCCGCGCAACACCTGGTGGTAGGTGCCCATGCGTTGCTCGATGCGCTCGACGGCATCGCGCACCCGGTAGTCGAAGTAGTCGTTGGTTCGACGGCGGGTCGCGTCCTGCGAGGCATTCCATGCCAGTGCGGTGAGCCCGAGACCCAGTCCGGCCGCCAGCGCCACCAGGACGTAGTCGCGTCTCCAACTGGTCACCAATCTCCGAGCCAACGATCGCGGCGGCGCACCGGCCGTGGCGTCATCGGGCGGCGGAGTCGGCCCCCCGGCATCATTCATGGCATCACCGTCGGCCCCGGGTCGTCAGCGAGGTCGCCGTAAAACTTCTTCATGCAGACCGGACACATGCCGTGGCTGAACTCGGCCTCGGAGTGGTCGCGCACGTAGACTTCGACCTGATTCCAGTACCCCTTGTCGTCGCGGATGTTCTTGCAACTGGCGCAGATCGGCAGGATGCCCCGCAGGGTCTTGATTTGCTCGAGCGCGGTCCGCAGTTCGTCGACCTTCGCCGCCAGGGCAGCCTGCATCTCGACCATGCGCCGGCCCACTTCGACCCGCGCGCGCAGTTCCTTGGGATCGAACGGTTTGGTGAGATAGTCGTTGGCGCCAGCCTCGAGTCCGATGACGATGTCGGCCTTTTCGGTTTTCGTCGTGAGCAGGACGAGATAGGGCGGGGCTTCCCTTGCCAGGGCGCGAATCCGGCGGATCACTTCTGGCCCGTCCATCTCCGGCATCATCCAGTCGAGAATCGCCATCATCGGCGCACCGGTCTGCTGCATGGCGTACCAGGCCTCGCCCCCGTCGCCGGTTTCGACCACCTCGTGGCCACTTTTCTGGAGCACCAGCGACAGCATGCTGCGCGAGGTGAGATCGTCTTCGGCTATCAGGATGCGCATCGAGGAGCACTCCATTCGTGGCCAATCGCCTGTTGCACCAGGTCGACCTGCGCGTCGATGTCGGGTAGTCGGGCCGTGGCCGCCGCCAGATCGCCAGCCTTGGCGTGGCGTTCGAGGTCGCCGACCAGGGCGCTGAGACGCTCGGCGCCGATACTGGCGGCGGCGCCTTTGATCGAGTGCGCCAGGCGCCCGGCGCCCGACGCATTCATTGACGCCAGTTGCTGCCTCAACGCAGCGATTTCCTGGGGGAGGGTCCGGAGGAACGTCGTGGAGACCTGTTGGGCCAGATCCTCATCGTCCATCATCCTCGCCACCAGCGCCGCCTTGTCGAAGATCGCGCGATCGAATCGGGGCGTTCCCGAAGGGGCCGCCGCGGCCTCGGAGGCGAGGGTGGCCGCTTCCGGCGCCTGGACGGCGACCGCGGCCGGATCGGTCGGCAGCCACCTGTCGAGCGCCTCGGCGAGCGACTGCGGCGACACCGGCTTGGTGATGTAATCGTTCATTCCCGCGGCCAGGCAGCGTTCGCGGTCGCCCTGCATGGCATGCGCGGTCATCGCGATAATCGGCACGTGGCACCGCGGGCCGCCCTCCGCTCGAATCCGTTGCGTGGCCTGGTAGCCGTCCATGTCTGGCATCTGCACGTCCATCAGGATCACGTCGTACGGAACCGTTGCCAGCGCGTGGATGACTTCGCTGCCATTGGCCACCGCATCGGCGCTCAGCCCGAATCGTTTCAGCATCCCCAGCGCGACCTGTTGATTGGTGATGTTGTCTTCGGCCAGCAGGATGCGCGACTTGCGGCCGGCAAACCCCCGTAGCAACGGGCGCACGGCAGGGCGGGCGACCAGGCCGCCGGTCAGCCCTGCTGCGAGGTCGGCCGCTGCGGTTCCGAGCCTCGGCCTCAGCGCCTGCGACAGCACCGCCAGCAGGTCGTCCTTCCTGATGGGTTTGGTCGCGTGGGCCGCGAACCCGATGGTCTCGAAACGGCTGGCATCGCCACGCACCCCCATCGACGTCAGCAACACCATGGTCGTCGCGGCGAGAGCCGGATCGGCCTTGATGCACCGGCCCAAGGTCTCCCCGTCCATGCCGGGCATCTGCCCATCGACGATCGCGAGCGTGAACGGGTCGTGGTCGTCGAGGGCCCCGGCCAGAGTCCGGAGCGCCGCCGCGCCATCCTCGGCCTCCGATGGGCGCAGGTGCCAGGCCGTCAGTTGTCGCGCGAGAATCTCGCGGCCCGTCGCGTTGTCGTCCACGATGAGGCAGCGGACCCCACGCAATTCGACCGGGGGAGGAGGGACACGACTGGTCTGATCGGCCTGCAGAGCCAGGCGTACGGTAAACCAGAACTCCGATCCCGCGCCTTCCGTGCTCGTGACGCCCACCTCGCCGCCCATCAGTTCGGCCAGGTGTTTCGAGATCGCCAGGCCCAGACCGGTGCCGCCGAACCGGCGCGTGGTCGAGGCGTCCACCTGGCTGAACTTGCCGAAGAGCAATCCGATCTTGTCGGCCGGGATGCCGATGCCCGTATCTCTCACCGCGAACCGCAGGACCGCCTGGTCGACGACCGGTTCGACCAGCGAGACACGCACGGCGACCTCGCCGGCCGACGTGAACTTGACGGCGTTGCCAACCAGATTCGTAAGGATCTGCCGCAGGCGTCCCGGATCGCCGCTGAGTTGCATGGGCACGTCGGCGTCGGCCGAGCACAACAGTTCCAGACCCTTGTCCTGAGCGCGCGCGGCGAGGGCGTCGGCAAAGTCGTCGAGCAGGGTCGACAGATCGAAATCCATCGTTTCGAGGTCGAGTTTCCGCGCCTCGATTTTCGAGAAGTCGAGGATGTCGTTGATCAGGCTGAGCAGGGTTTCGCCGCTGGCCCGCGCGATGTCGGCGAAGCGACGTTGCTCGAGTGTCAACGCGGTGTCGAGCAGCAGTCCGGTCATGCCGATGACCCCATTCATCGGCGTTCGAATTTCGTGACTCATGTTGGCCAGGAAGTCGCTCTTGGCCGCGCTGGCGAGCTCGGCTTCCATCGCCATCTGATTCGCCCGGGCGGTGGACCACTCGAGCTGCTGGTTGGTTTCGATGATTTCATCGGCGATTCGCCGGCGTTCGGTGATGTCGCGCAGGATGCCGATGGTATGCCAACCGGTCTGGAGAGGCAGGGCCGACAGCGACAGCTCGACCGGAATCTCCCGGCCGTTCTTGTGGATGGCCTCCAGTTCCAATGTCTTTCCGATGGCATTGCCCTGTCCGGTCAGCTGAAAGGCCGGGAACGCCTGGTGATGCGCCTCGCGGTACCGCGGCGGGGTAATCAGTGCATGCAGCACCCGGCCGATGGCCTCGTCGGCCGGAAATCCGAGCATGCTCACCGCGGCCGGATTCCAATACGAGATGCGGCCCTCCGGGTCCATCATGATGATCGCATCGTTGGCCGAATCCGTGATGGCGCGCATGCGTGCTTCGCTCTCGCGGATCGCCCCTTGCTGGGCGATGATGCTCCGACCAGTGCGGCGAAGCACGACCACCACGAACGCCAGCAGCAGCGTCAGCAGCGCTGCGAGACTGACCCCGCTCACGGCAAATTCACGCGAGAATGCGGCATTCAGCGCGGTCAGATCGTGCAGCAGCAGCAGCACGCCGATCGGTGAACCGGCGGCGTCCCTGAGCGGCAGAGTGGAGCGGCGCCACGTCTTGTTGTCGAACACCACTTCTGCCTCGGGGTGCTCGTCGGGTGTGCGGCCCACCGAACGGTCGGCCCAGGCGACAAAGGCGTCCGGCAGCCGGCCCTGGGAGGCGTACGCGACGGTCCCGAGTGGCAGGCGGTCCCACTCCAGTGGGCGTCCCGCGCTGCGCATGAGGCCTTCCCACCGCTCCCGCTGCAGTCGTTGCTTGTTGATGACGATCGCCAGATGCAGGCCGTCCCGCGCGTGCAGCGCCCGCACCAGATCGTCGATGGGCTTTGTCAGTTCGACAAAGCCGATCGCAGTCTGGCCGTCGCGCACCGGAAGCACGACGCGCACCGTGAGGGCGCCGGCCGTGCCCAGATCGAGACCCGAGACGCTGCGTCCGGTTCGCTGGGCCTCGACGGCGGCAAAATTCCCGACCCGATCACCACGCATGTCAGGATGATGGAGACGCAGCAGGCAGACGCGGTCCGCGTCGAGCAACGAGAGACCGGTGATGTGGTTTTCGAGTCGGAGTGCGTCGAATACCGGTTGCCAGGCCGCGGCGAGGGGAACCCCGTCGTGCGCGCGAAGCCCGCGGCGCACCGCCTGGTCGGCGACGACGGCTTGGCCGGCGGCGGACAGAGTGAGAACCTGCTGGTCGAGCAATGTGGGTAAGTCGCGCCCGACTTCGTCGGTCGTCAGCGCGATGGCGGCCGCCAACTGCTGGCGATGCTGTCCCGACTCGAGCACCCACGCACCGACGACCAGTATAGCGACGCCCACTACCAGCGCCGGCAGCAGCCGCCACAGCAGCGTGGTGGGCGAAGTCGAGCCAGCGGCAGGCTGCGCCGTCGGCTCCGGCGCCTCGGGCCATCCGACCATGCGACGAAGCCGGACTGGCAGTCGGATGCTCATGCGGGTGATTCTTTCGGGACGCCGCCGACAGGTGCCAAGACTCGGGACGCCACAGCCCCGCCGATCGATCGGTTGGGTGAGCCGCATTTCCCACCGCAAGGGGGCGATGGTCGATCCGCGCCTGGTGGCGACGTTGTCGGATGCCCGAGCGGCGCCGAAGGGAGCCAGATCCACGTGATAATGGCTTGGCAGCGCAACCAAGTCAAGCGCGCGGCGAACAGGGCGGCAGGCAAAAAACAGCGGCGAGGGAATTGGCGCGGGACGGGCGAGTGGACTGGCGGGGTGAGGCGGGCGGAGAAGCAGTGGTCAGCCGCATCCAGACAGGACTAGAATCAGCCTCGCAGATATCTGATGTGTCAGAGGGAGACTCCATGCGTGGTCATCGCGCGGTTGTGCTGGGAACGGGTCTGTTGTTCGCGCTTGCGTGTTCGATCGTGTTATGGGCGCAAGTGCCCTTGCCGTTCGGCAGCAGTTACGTCGGCGTCTCGCTCTCCGACATGGACGCGAACCAGGTGAGGGTGTTCGGCCTCAAAGGCCAGGGTGTGGTGGCATCGACGCAGACGCCTCCAGTTGGTCGGATTCCTGGCGGGGCTTCGCGTGTCCCCGGCGCGCTTCGGATGGTTGACCCGGCGACCGCGGTGCACGGATCCCCGCAGCGCCAGGGGCACTGTTCCGCGATGCTGCCGCAGGGATGGACCATGCGCGCCGGCCAGTACGGGGATACGGCCGACATCGACGGCGCGGGAGGTCGGGCCCACGCCGCGTGGGGCATTCGCGGCATCAATACCGCGATGCGGGGTTACTACGGCGACATGTTCGGACCACCTGCCGAGGCGACGCTGGCGACCGCGTCGACGGTGATACGGGCGCCGGCCCGATACACGAGTGAACCGACGACGGTCGTCGGGTACTTCACGGCGCGTGCGTTCGAGGCGGGCAACGTGGTGGGCACGTCGCTGCATCATGCCTACGCCGGACCCGCGCCAGGCCAGTACATCCTGACGGTCTTCCTGGCCTGGGCCGACCGGAGTGCGGCGAATCAGCTGCCGACCGCGCAGGCCGTGATGATCTCGATCGATTGCCAGACGCAGCTGCGTCCGCCGCCGCCGAGTTCGCCGGGCGGAGGGCCAGGTGGCCGCAGCGAGAACGGCAGCATGAAGGATTACAACGTGCAGCTGGGATCGCAGTGGGCGCACTCGGCGACCGGGCAGCACTACCCGCTCGACTACGCGACGCAGTGGAATGACAACGGGCCGGACGGGCCCGGCTACTACATCAAGTCGGGAAACAGCTACGAGAAGCTCACGCCGGGCTGGTAACCCGGCCCGGCGTTCGGCGCGTCCCTCAGCGTCTGGCGCGGGGTGCGGTGTCGGGCGATGCCCCCCGGTCGTGCCGCACCGTGACGCGCTGGCCGCGGATGCTGCTCGCCCGCAGCGCCACGAGGATGGCGTTGGCTTGATCGGCGGGCACTTCGACCAGGGCGTGTGTCTCCAAAATCGTGATCGCCCCAATCGCCTGCGCTGCAATTCCGGCTTCGCCCGTGATGGCGCCCACCAGATCCCCGGGGCGGACGCCGGCCGCCTTGCCGGCGCCGACAAACAGCACCGCCATCGGACCTGCGTGAGCCCCGGGCCTCGGGCGACCCGCCGGCGCAGACGTGTGGGCGTGGGCGCGCGGTCGCGGACCGCTCCGGTCGCTTCCCGGGCCGCTCCGGTCGCCACCCGGCCCTCGCGGGCGTTGGCTGGGGTGAGCGCGTTCGGGCGCGGCCGGACTCTCGATTTCGGTCGCCGGGATCTTCGAGTCGGCGGCCTCGTGCACCAGCGCCACCGCGGCGGCAGCCACGTCGAACACGTCGAATTCCTGAGCCAGCGCTTCGACAATCGACCGGGCGTCCTCGAGTCCGCCCTTGGCCAGTTGGACCCTCAATTGCTCGCGTGTCGCCTCGAGGCGGCGCGCGCGCAAATCGGCCAGACTTGGCAGGGGCAGCACTTCGATCTTCTGTTTGGTGAGCGCCTCGACCGAGCGGAGAAACTGGTACTCGCGGGGATGCGCCAGGGTGATGGCGATTCCGTCCCGCCCGATACGCCCGGTGCGCCCGATCCGATGCACGTACACCTCGGGAGAGGTCGGCACGTCGTAGTTAATCACGTGCGACACGTGTTCGATGTCGAGGCCTCTGGCCGCGACGTCGGTGGCCACCAGAATCTCGGCCTGCTCCTTGCGGAACACCTGCATCACCCGGTCGCGCTGCTTCTGCTCCATGCCGCCGTGCAGCGCCTGCGCCCCGAAGCCGTGCGCGTTCAGCGTGTCGGCCAGTTCGTCCACTTCGGTGCGGGTGCGGCAAAAGACGATCGCCGATTTGGGATGCTCGAAATCGAGGATCCGCCCAAGCGCGGCCATCTTCTGCGCGCGTCCCACCACGTAGGCGGTCTGGCGGATGCGGGGCAGTTTGCCCGCCGTGCGCTTCTCGTGCGCGATGGTTACCCGCTTGGGACTCTTGAGGTGTTTGCCGGCGATTCCCGAAATGCGCGGCGCCATGGTCGCCGCAAACAGGGCCGTCTGCCTGCCGGGTGGGGTTTGCGTGATGATGGTCTCGATGTCGTCGGCAAAGCCCATATCGAGCATCTCGTCGGCCTCGTCGAGCACCAGCACCTCGAGCTCGGCCAGGTCGAGCGTCTGCCGTCGCAGATGATCCAGGGCGCGACCAGGCGTCGCGACGACGATGTCGGCGCCGCGCCGTAGTGCACGGATCTGCTGATCCATCGGGGCGCCGCCGTACAACGGGACCACGGTGAGCGGGAAGCCGCGCGCGTACTTGTGAACCGCCTCCGACACTTGCATCGCCAATTCGCGCGTCGGGACCAGGACCAGCGCGCGTGCGCCAGCCTTGCGCGTCGGGGCCGCCGCCAGCCGATCGATCATCGGCAGGGTGAAGGCGGCGGTCTTGCCCGTCCCCGTTCCCGCCAACGCGATCAGATCGTGCCCCTCGCGCAGCAGCGGGATGGCCTCGCGCTGGATGGGCGTCGGCTCCTCGTAGCCGAGGGCCGCAACCGAGGCGACCAGTTTCGGGGCCAGTCCCAGCGACGAAAAACCCGATTCCGGTACGGTCTTGTGCGGAGTGGTCATCCCACCATCTTACGCGCTTGGACGGCCGCGTGCCGGAACAGTCCGGGTTCGGGTCGTGGCATGATGGCCGGGATCGCCGTCGGAATGCACGAAGGGCGCTGTTGTGAATGTTCGTTGTCCGCCGCTCTGGCTCGAGCCGTTGCCGTTGGCCGGAGGCCGCCAACTGCCCGGCCGCGTGCTTCCAGGGCCGATGGAAGGCATCACCGCAGGCTCGTTTGTCGCCGTGATGAACGCGCTCGACCTGGTGTCGATCTGGGTCACGCCCTTTATTCGCGTGTCGGAAGGGATCCGCCGGCCGTCCCTGCTGCGAGACCGGCTGCGCGCCTTCGCGACGCGGCCCGTGATCGTACAACTGATGGGCACCGACGTGGCCCTGCTGTGCGCCACGGCCGCCCGCCTGGTTGTCGAACCCGGCGTGATTGGCATCGACCTCAACTGCGCCTGTCCCACACCGATCGTCGTCTCCAACGGCGGCGGCGGCGGACGGTTGCGCGATCCCCGCTGGATTCGCGACGCGCTCCTGGCGCTTCGGCTGGCGTGCCCGACGACGGGGCTGAGCGTCAAAATCCGCGCGGGCCTGAAGTCGGATGACGAACTGCCGCGCATTTGCGATGCGGTGCTCGAGGGCCAGCCGGATTTCGTGACGCTGCACTACCGGACCGTGGAGGAGCGCTATCGCGCCGCCCCGGACGGTCTGCGACGACTGGCGCGGGCGCGCGAACGGCTGCCGGGCCTCCCGCTGTTCGGGAGCGGCGATTTGTATTCGGTCGAGGCGGCGGCCCGCATGTTCGCCGTTGCCGCGGTTGACGGCGTGGCGCCGGCCAGAGGGTTGGTCGCGAACCCGTGGCTGCTTCGCGACATCGAGGCGGATTGCCGTGGCGAGGACGTTCCCGTGCGCACCGAGATGGAGAAACGCGGATTTCTGATTCGGGTGATCGCGCAAGCCGAGCGCACCGGAACGTGGCGTCCCGGTTTCGTGCTCGAAGTGGCGCGCCATCAGTTTGGCCGCGCCCATCCATTGTTCGATGGACTGCTCGAGGCCGACTCCGCCGCATCGATGCGGGCGGTTCTCACGTAGTACGTCGAGTCGGAACGACCGCGACGTGTCGCGAGCGCCCACATCGTCCGCCATGGCTCACCGATAACGTGGCCGCCCATGGCGCGTCATCGGTCTGGGTGCGACGACCCCGAGAAGATCCCCGACGCCGCCGACCCCGGAGCATCTACTCCGAGGCCGGCCGTATCGATGTCGGTGTCCGCGCATCAGAAGCACGGAGTGTGGCTGGAGTGGTTCGCTCTCCCTGCCTGACCTACTTGAGTGCGTCGACGATCGCGTTCAGCGTGCCGCTCGGCCGCATCGCGTTGCCCGTCTTGACCGGATCGGGCTGGTAGTAGCCGCCCAGATCCACCGGCTTGCCCTGCGCGGCGAGCAGTTCCTGGTTGATGGTCGCCTCGTTGGCGGCCAACTGCGTCGCCACACCCGCGAAGCGCGCCTGCAGCGCCGCGTCTTTGGTCTGCGCGGCCAACGCCTCGGCCCAGTAGAGCGCCAGGTAGAAATGGCTGCCGCGGTTGTCGATCTGGCCCACTTTGCGGGCGGGCGACTTGTTGTTGTCGAGGAACTTGCCGATCGCCTGGTCGAGCGTGTCGGCCAGCAGCGCCGCCTTCGCGTTGCCGAACGTCGCGCCGATGTGCTCGAGCGAGGCGCCGAGCGCCGAGAATTCCCCGAGCGAATCCCAGCGAAGGTAGCCCTCCTTCTGGAACTGCTGCACGTGCTTGGGCGCCGAGCCGCCCGCGCCGGTCTCGAACAGTCCGCCGCCTGCCAGCAGCGGCACGATCGACAGCATCTTGGCCGAGGTCCCGATTTCGAGAATCGGGAACAGGTCCGTCAGGTAATCGCGCAGGACGTTCCCGGTGACCGAGATCGTGTCCTGGCCCTTGCGGATGCGCTCGAGGGAGTACGTCATCGCATCGACCGGCGACAGGATGCGAATCTCGAGACCCGTCGTGTCGGCGTCCTTGAGGTACGCGTCAACCTTCGCGATGATCTGCGCGTCGTGCTTGCGATGGCGGTCGAGCCAGAAGATCGCCGGGGCTCCAGTGGCTTTGGCGCGCCGCACCGCCAGCTTGACCCAGTCGCGGACCGCGATGTCCTTGGTCTGGCACGCGCGGAAGATGTCGCCGGCTTCAACCGTCTGTTCCAGCAGCGTCGCGCCCGTGGTCTCCACCACCACGCGAATGGTGCCCGCCCCCGAGGCGATGAACGTCTTGTCGTGCGAGCCGTACTCCTCGGCCTTCTGCGCCATCAGGCCGACGTTGGGCACCGTGCCCATCGTCGCCGGATCGAGCGCGCCGTGCTTCTGGCAATCCTCGATGATCGTCTTATAAATGGTGGCGTAGCACCGGTCGGGAATCATCGCCTTGGTGTCGTGCAGCTTGCCGTCCGGGCCCCACATCTTGCCCGACTCGCGCACCACGACGGGCATCGACGCATCGACGATGATGTCGTTGGGCACGTGGAGGTTGGTGATCCCGCGATCCGAGTCGACCATCGCCAGCGCGGGGCGCGTGGCGTAGACCGCCTTGATGTCGGCCTCGATTTCGGACTGCTTGTCGGATGGCAGCGTCTGGATCTTCGCGTACACATCGCCCAGGCCGTTGCTCGGGTTCACGCCCAGTTGCGCGAACGTGGCGGCGTGCTTCTCGAACACATCCTTGTAGAACACCGTCACCGCGTGGCCGAACATCACCGGGTCCGAGACCTTCATCATCGTGGCCTTGAGATGCAGCGAGAGCAGCAGGCCGCTCGTCCTGGCGTCGGCGATCTGCTCGTCGAAGAAGCTGCGCAGCGCCTTCACGTGGATCACCGAACTGTCGAGGATTTCTCCCGCCAGCAGGCCGAGGCCCTTCTTGAGGACGGTGACCGCGCCATCCGGCGACACGAACTCGAAGCGCACGCTGGTGGGCGCGGCGAGCGTGGTGGAGGTTTCGCTGCCGTAGAAGTCGCCGCCCGACATGTGCGCCACGTGAGACTTCGAGTCGGGAGCCCACGCGCCCAGCTTGTGCGGGTGCTTCCGGCAAAACGCCTTGACCGACAGCGGCGACCGGCGGTCGGAATTGCCCTCGCGGAGCACCGGGTTGACGGCGCTGCCGAGCGTCCTGGCGAACCGCGTCTGGAGCGCCTTCTCGGCGTCGTTGGCCGGCGCCTCAGGGTAGTCGGGAATCGCGTAACCGTGCGCCTGCAGTTCCTTGATGGCTTCCTTGAGCTGCGGGATCGACGCGGAGATGTTGGGCAGCTTGATGATGTTGGCTTCGGGCTTCTGCGTGAGTTCGCCCAGTTGTCCCAGATAGTCCGGGATGCGCTGCGCCTCGGTCAGATGCTCTGGAAAAATGGCGATGATGCGGCCCGCCAGCGAGATGTCCCGTGTCTCAACCGAGACGCCCGTGCCTTTGGTAAACGCCTGGACGATGGGAAGCAGCGAGAAGGTCGCCAGCGCAGGCGCTTCATCAATCTGCGTCCAGATAATGGTCGACGTGTCGGTCTTCATGTGTGCTCCTCGGATGTGCCAACGACGTTGGTCGGCGGCGTCTTGGGTCCAATGATGGCGGGCGCGCTCCGGCGCGGGGGGGCAATAAACGCAAGCAATCGAGTACCTAATCTAGCACGAGGCCGCCAGTCCGGTACAATGGAGGGATGGCCGCACTGATTGAAGCAATCGACATCAAGCGCAAGATGTTCTTCGAACTCGACGACACCCCCTATCTGTGTCTCGACGTCGAGATTTCCACGCCCACCGCACGGGGTGGACAGACCCTGATTCGGGTCAAGATGCGCAACCTCAAGACCCGGGCCGTCTTCGACAAGACCTTCAAGGCGTCCGACAAGTTCAAGGATCCCGACCTGACCCAGGTGCCGGCCAGTTACTTGTACAGCGACAGCGACGCGTCGTACTTCCTGGAGCAGGAGAGCTTCGACACGCTGGCCTTGCGCGGCGAGATGCTGGGCGATGCCAAGGACTTCCTGGTCGACGGCCTGGTGGTGCAGGTGCTGATGTTCAACGGCAACGTGATCGGCGTGCAAATGCCGCTGCAGGTCGAATTGACCATCACCTACACCGAGCCCGGGATTCGCGGCGACACTGCCAGCGGCAGCGTGACCAAGGCGGCGACGCTCGAGACCGGCATCGAGATTCGCGTGCCCCTCTTCATCAAGGAGGGCGAGAAGGTGAAGGTCAATACCGAGACCCACGAGTTCATGGGCCGCGCCTGACACCCGAGAGGCGCGTCCGACTTCGGCCCCCGACTTCGGCGCCCGACGATCTCCGACCAATTTGGCCTATGATAGAGATGGCTCCGGTTCTGAGGCGTCCAATGATGGCGATGGCGGCGATGGGTGCCTCTGGGCCGATCGACCAACGCCCAGCGGGCGTGGCGGTCGCTCGAGCCGGTTGAAACCAGGATTGAACGATGCGTTGTTTCATCACAAAGACGATACCGGTTCGACTGTTCCCAGCGCGTGTCGCGGGCGCAACCCTCATGGCGAGGCTCCTGTGCACGCTGCTGGCGGCGGCGATCGCCTTGGCCTGTGGCACCGGCCGGGCCGCGCAGGCTCCGGCCCCGGTTCAGGCGACGCTCGTGCAGGTGGCGCCGGTGGCGTCGGCATCCATTGAAGACGCCTCGACCTACGTCGCGACGGTGCAGTCGCTGTCGTCAACCAGCATCAAGCCCGAGGTGAGCGGCGAAGTCGTCAAGGTTCTGGTGAAGTCGGGCGACCGGGTTGAGCCCGGAACGCCGTTGGTGGAGATCGACCCGAGCCGGCAGCAGGCAAGTGTGTCGAGCCAGGACGCGGCGCGAGCGGCCCAGGACGCCGCGACGACATTCGCCAGGCAGCAGCTGGATCGCGCCAAGACGCTGCTCGCGGCGGGCGCATCGAGTCAGCAGGAGCTCGATCAGGCGCAGGCCAACTACGACGCGGCGCTCGCGCAATTATCGTCGCTGAGGGCTCGACTCGATCAGGAGCGCGTGACGCTCAAGTATTACGGCGTGCATGCGCCGGCCGCCGGCACGGTTGGCGACATTCCGATTCGCGTCGGCATGCACGTCACCTCCGACACCGTGCTGACGACGATTGATTTGAACCAGGCGCTCGAAGTGTACGTGCCGGTGCCTGTCGATCGGAGCCGCGATTTGAAGCTGGGCCTGCCGATCCAGTTGCTTGACACCCAAGGTGCGCCGCTCGCATCGGCGACGGTGACGTTCATCTCCCCGCGCGTGGACGACCAGACGCAGTCGATTCTGGTCAAGGCGCGACTGGCCGGCGACGGCCGGCTGCGCTCCTCACAGTTGGTGCGGGCGCGCATCGTGTGGCGCCAGGTCGACGCCCTGGCCATTCCGCTTTTGTCGGTGGTGCGCATCAACGGTCAGCCGTTCGTGTTCGTGGTGCAGGACAAGGACGGCCACATGGTGGCGAGCCAGCGCCAGGTCCAGCTTTCGCGCATCGTCGACAACAACGTCGTCGTGACGAAAGGCCTCGCCTCCGGCGAGCGCATCGTGGTGTCCGGCGTGCAGAAACTCGACAACGGCGTGCCGATCCGAACCTCGTAGCGACGTGGCCTGAGGTCGCGCGCCGCGTCAATTCCTGGGCTCCAGACACATGTTCGTCGACCTGTTCATCAAGCGTCCGATTCTGGCGAGCGTGATGGCTGCCGTCATCGTCCTCGCCGGGGCGATCAGCATCCCGACGCTGCCGATCGCGCAGTTCCCGCAGTTGGCGGCTCCCCAGGTGATCGTCAGCAGTTTCTACACGGGCGCCAACGCGTCCACCGTCGAAACGGCTGTGACGCAACCGCTCGAGCAGGCGATCAACGGCGTGCAGGGCATGACCTACATGTCGTCGAGCAGCGCCAACGACGGGTCGAGCACCATCACGGTGACCTTCGATGTGACGCGCGATCCGGATCTGGCGGCCGTCGACGTGCAGAACCGCGTCAACCAGGCGTCGGGGCGGCTCCCCAACGAGGTCAAGGCCGTCGGCATCACGGTGAGCAAGGCGTCGAGCGGCTTCGTGTTTGGCGCGGCGGTGTATGCCGAGCATGGCGAGTACGACCCGCTCTTCATGAGCAACTACCTCGACGTCTACGTGCGCGACGCCCTGAAGCGGATCGACGGGGTAGCCGACGTCAATGTGTTCGGCGAGCGGAAGTATTCGATGCGGCTGTGGCTGGATCCCGACCGGCTGGCGAGCCGCAGTTTGACCGCGACCGACGTCGTCAATGCCCTGCGCGACCAGAACGTCCAGGTGGCGGCTGGGCAGGTGGGGCAGCCGCCGGTGTCGGGCCAGCAGAGCTACCAGATCAGTGTGCGTGCGGTGGGCCGGATGTCCGAGCCCGCCGAATTCGACAACATCATTCTCAAACGGGGTGAAGGCGGCGATCTGGTTCGCCTCAAGGACGTGGGCCGGTCCGAGTTGGGGGCCGAATCCTACAGTGCCGACCTCCGCTTCAACGGCATCGATGCGGTCGGGATTGGCGTCACCCAGTTGCCGACGGCCAATGCGCTGGCGGTGTATCAGGCGACCACGGCGGAACTGGCGCGGCTGGCGAAGCGGTTCCCGCCCGGCATGACGTACCAGTTGGCGTTCGACAACACGATCGTCGTGTCCGAGTCGATCAAGGAAGTGCTCATCACGCTGCTCGAGGCGATCGGCCTGGTGGTGCTCGTGATGTTCATCTTCCTGCAGGACTGGCGGAGCACCATCATTCCCGCCCTGACGATTCCGGTGTCGCTCATCGGCACCTTTGCGTTCGTGCGACTGTTCGGCTTCTCGATCAACACGCTGACGCTGTTCGGGATTACGCTGGCCACCGGGCTGGTGGTCGACGATGCGATCGTGGTGGTTGAGAACGTGCAGCGGCACTTGCACGAATACGGGAAGTCGGCGCGCGTGGCCGCGTCGGAAGCGATGGCCGAGGTCGTCGGGCCCGTGATTGCGACCGCCCTGGTGCTGGCGGCGGTGTTCGTGCCCGTGGCGCTTTTTCCCGGCACCACGGGCCGGCTCTACCAGCAGTTCGCGCTGACGATCGCGTGTTCGGTTGCCATCTCCGCGTTTAACGCGCTGACGCTGACGCCGGCGCTCTCGGCGCTTCTGCTCAGGAGCCACGACGCGCCGAGCCGGTTCTGGCGGCCCGTCAACTGGGTGATCGACGGCGGGACGCGCGCCTTTGTGGCCGCGCTCAACGTGCTGGTGCGGTGGAAATCGCCGGTCGTCGTGGTGTTTCTCGCGGCCCTGGTGGCGACCTGGTTTGTGTGGACCAGAATCCCGACCGGGTTCGTGCCCGACGAGGACCCCGGCAGCTTTATCGTCACCGTCCAGGGCCCCAGCGGCGCGTCGCTCGGCTACACGCGCGCCATCACCGAACAGGCCTACCGCATCCTGAGCGCGCAGAAAGACGAGGTCAACGCCGTCTTCATCATCAACGGGTTCAGCTTCCTGGGGAGCGGGTCGAACAAGGCGATGATGTTCGTCCGACTCCGCCCGTTCGACGAGCGCCGGGGCGAAGAGCATTCGGCGACGGCCGTCATCCAGCGCGTCTTCCGGCCGTTCAGCCAGATCACCGGCGCGGTCGTGCTGCCGTTTCTTCCTCCGCCCATCCAGGGGCTGGGCCGCTTCGGCGGGTTCCAGTTCCAGGTGCTCGACCAGGGCGGCGGCGACATCGAGCGTCTGGCCTCGGTCACCAGCACGCTGGTGGCGCAGGGCAACCGCGGCACGCCGGGCTTGACGGGCCTGTTTTCCGGTTTCACGGCCAACGATCCGCAGTTGGTGGTGACGGTGGACCGCGAGGCGCTACAGGCGTTGGGACTCAAGTTCGGCGATGTGTCATCCACGCTGCAGACGCTGATGGGCGGGAACTACGTCAACGATTTCGATTACAACAGCCGCTCGTACCGCGTCTACGTGCAGGCCGATCAGGACTTCCGACGTCGGCCGGAGGATATCGGTCGCTACTACCTGCGGACGCCGGCCGGGAAGATGGTCCGCATGGACTCGGTCGTCACGATCACCGAGACCACCGCGCCGCAGGTGATCTCGCACTTCAACCTGTTCCGATCGACCGAGATCAACGGCCGCGCCGCGCCGGGATTCAGCTCGGGCCAGGCGCTGCAGGCGATGGACGCGCTCGCCAATCGCACGCTGCCGCTCGGGATGAGCTACGCGTGGGCCGGGTTGTCGCTCGAGGAAATCCAGTCCGGGGGCCAGGCCGTCGCGATTTTCGGCCTGGGCTTGCTGCTGGTGTATCTCACACTCGCCGGCCAGTACGAAAGCCTCGTGTTGCCGTTCATCATCCTGCTGTCGGTGCCGCTGGCCGTGCTCGGCGCGCTCAGCGCGCAGTGGGCGCGAGGCCTCATCAACGACGTCTACTGCCAGATCGGCCTCGTGATGCTGATCGGGTTGTCGGCGAAGAACGGCATCCTGATCGTGGAGTTTGCCGAACAGTTGCGCCGGCGCGGGATGGGCATCGCGGAGGCGGCGGTGGAAGCCGCGCGGATTCGGTTGCGGCCGATTCTGATGACGTCGTTCGCGTTCATTCTGGGCGTGATGCCGCTGGTGTTTGCCACGGGCGCTGGCCGCGCGTCGAGGCACTCGGTCGGGACATCGGTGATGGGCGGCATGTTGTTTTCGACGTTGATGAACGTGATCATCATTCCCGTGCTGTACGTCGCCGTGAGAAGCATCGGGGCGTCGAAGCAGGAGCGCCAGGGGACCGGCAGGCGCGACGTGACGGAGGCCGCCCATGATTAACGCCCGTGTCGTCGTCGTGGTGGCCGCGGCTCTGGTTGGTCTGGCCGGGCCATCCCTGCGTGCGCACACCGGCCGCGACGGAGGCCGCCCATGATTAACGCCCGTGTCGTCGTCGTGGTGGCCGCGGCGCTGGTTGGTCTGGCCGGGCCGTCCCTGCGTGCGCACACCGGACCGCAGGCGGCGCCGACGCCGATGAGCTTCAAGGACGCGGTGGCCCGCGCGGTCGAGCGCAATCCGTCGGGTCAGGTGGCGGCGGCTGAGATTCTGCGGGCCGAGGCGCTCTTGGGACAGGTGCGCGCGTTGTCGCTGCCGCAGGTGGCCGCGAACGCGTCGGCGTCCACCTACCGCGGGAGCGCGGTGGTCGGGTCGTCCGTGTCGACGTCGCAGAATCAACTGGCGGTCGGCGCGACACTGGTGACCCCGCTCTACGCGCCGGTGCAGTGGGCCCTGCGCGTGCAACTGATGGATAACAGGCAGGTGGCCGAGTTGGCGGCGGCCGACGTGCGGCGGCAAGTTGCGGTGGCGACGGCCCAGGCCTTCCTCGCCGTGGTCGCGCGCCAGCGTGTGCTCGATGCCGACCAGCGCGCCCGCGACACGGCGCAGGCCCATTACCAGTTCGCCAGCCAGCGGCGCGAGAGCGGCGCCGGAAGCCGGTTGAACGAACTGCGTGCGCAGCAGTCGGTGTCGAGCATCGAGGTGCTGGTCGAGCAGGCGAAGGCCGATCTCTACCGCGCGCAGGAGGCGCTCGGCGTGCTGGTGGCGGGCGACGGCCCGGTGGGCGCGGGCGACGATCCGGTGCTGGACGTGCCGCCGTCGCTCGATGCGGCGGTCGCGGCGATGCCCAAGGCGCGAACCGACCTGCGGGTCGCGGCGGGCCGCGAGCAAGCGGCGGCGCGCGTGGTGAGCGACAGCTGGAAGGACTGGCTGCCGTCGGTGGCGGGGCTGTTCCAGCCGCAGTATGTCCATCCGACGACGGCGATTCAGCCGGCGTGGAGCTGGCGCATGCAGGTCTCCGCCTCGATGCCGCTGTTCGACGGGTCGGCGCGTCGGGAAAAGCGCGCCGAGCGCGAAGTGCTCCTGAAAGAGAGCCAGATTGCCGGCGAGGGATTGTTGCGCCAGGCGAAGTCCGACGAACGGACGGCCGAGAACGCGCTCGATCGGGCCGAACGAGCCTGGACGGCTGCCAAACTGGCGGCCACGCAGGCGCACGAGGTGGTGGACATCGTCAACGTGTCGTTCAAAGTCGGGGCGTCGACCAATCTCGAAGTGATCGACGCGCAGCGTGCCGCCCTCGACGCCGACACGTCGGCGGCGGTGGCCGAGGATCAACGCCGCCAGGCGCGCCTGGCCCTGCTGGTGGCCCTGGGCCGATTCCCCCAGTAACGTTCAATTATGGGGTCAGATCCAAAACGCAGCATTCTCCGAGATTGTGAATCTCCGACACCGGTGCAGGAGAGGGCCGCGCCGAAGGTGTTTGCAGATGCCTACGGCGATCTTAGCTGTGCAGTGTCTTAGAACAGATTCTGGTATGGCTCCCGGATGTAGACTTCCCGTGATGCGTATCACCACGCTTATTGTGACGTGCGCCGCTGCGGCGATCGCGAACCTGGCGGCGGTTGTCGGTGTGCCTCAGGCGCGACCTGCTCTTCCGCCGGACAGGGGTGTCACGACACGCTCTGGAGGAAGAATCAGCCTGCCGGAGGAGGGGCGAAGCCCGGGTTCTCAGAAACCGGTCACGTCTCGCACGCAACTGGTACTGCTCGGTACCGGCACTCCGAACGCCGATCCCGACAGGTCGGGACCGGCGCTGGCCGTCGTGGTTGACGACGTGCCCTACCTCGTCGACTTCGGACCTGGCGTGGTGCGACGTGCTGCGGCCGCGTTCAAAAAGGGCGTGAAGGGCCTCGACGTCAAGTTATTGCGCATCGGGTTCGCCACTCATCTCCATTCCGACCACACGGCGGGTTACCCGGATCTGATTTTTACTCCGGCAGTGCTTGAGCGCGACGCGACGCTACACGTCTACGGACCGCCCGGGCTGCAGGCGATGACCGACCACGTGCTCAAGGCGTGGACGGCCGACGTGGACGTCCGCCTCAAGGATCTCGAACCCGCCAAACCCGCCGGCTACAGGGTCGAGGTCCACGAGACGGATACAGAAGGGGTCGTCTTCAAGGATGCTCGCGTCACCGTCCGGGCGTTTCGGGTTCGCCACGGCGCGTGGCCGGTCGCGTTCGGCTATCGCTTTGAGACTCCGGACCGGGTGATTGTGGTTTCCGGCGACACAGCGCCAGACAATCGTGTTGCCGAGGCTTGCGGCGGATGCGACATCCTCGTGCACGAGGTCTATTCGACGGCCGGATTGGCGACGCGGCCGGCCGAGTGGCAGCGCTATCACCGGGCGTATCACACCTCTTCGTCGGAGTTGGCTGTCATCGCGACCAGCGCCCGGCCACGCCTCTTGGTGCTCACGCATCAACTGTTCTGGGGCACGACCGACGAGGCCTTAGTCGGAGAAGTCCGGAAAGGTTATGCTGGCCAAGTGGTGTCAGGCCACGATCTCGACGTGTTCTGATCTGGGGTCAGATCCGAAACTTAACATTCTCAGGAATTGTGGATGGCCTTCGTCATCCGGGCAGACAGCAACGCCTCTTGAGTGACGCGCGGCTACGGAATTCTGGAAAATGTTAAGTTTCGGATCTGACCCCACTTCGTAGCAGGAGAAGTATTCATGTTGTTTGCACAGAATCGCTGGATGCCTCGCGGGATGGTGGCGGCGGGTGCCCTCATCAGCGTCGTCATTGCCCCACTCTGGCTCAGCGCCCAGAGCGCCAAACCGGTGCCCCAGGCGGCCAAGGCTCAGCCGAAGGTGGCGGCGGTCGCACCGAATCCGCCCAGGGTGACCTCCACCGACCCCGCACTGCGGCTCAAAGGGTTCGACCAGCACGCCGCGATGAAGGCATCGTCGCCCTTCAAAGACCTGAAGTGGCAGTTGGTTGGGCCCACCAACGTCAGCGGCCGTTCGGTTGACATCGCCGTCGTGTCGCCGAAGGGTCGGGCCTACACGATGTACGTCGCCACCGCGAGCGGCGGTTTGTGGAAGACCACCAACGAGGCGACAACCTGGGAGCCGGTATTCGACCAGGGACCGGCCACCACGATAGGGGACGTGACGGTGGCGCCGTCGAATCCGAACATCGTCTGGATTGGCACCGGCGAAGCGAACATCTTCCGAAGCTCGCAGGCCGGCATCGGCGTCTACAGGTCTCTCGACGCAGGCAAGACCTGGAAGCACATGGGCCTGCCGGATACCTACACGATCCCGCGCATCGTGATTCATCCGACCAGCCCAGACACGGTCTACGTCGCGGCATCGGGTCACGAGTGGACCAGCAACGCCGACCGCGGCGTCTACAAGACGACCGATGGCGGTGCCACCTGGCAGAACGTACTCTTCGTCAACGACAAGACGGCGGCGATTGACCTGGTGATGGACCCGGCCGACCCCAACACGCTGTATGCCGCGATGTGGCAGCGCGTGCGCTACAAGTGGAACGACCCGCGCAATTTTCCGGACTACGCCAGCAGCGGCCTTTTCAAGACGACCGATGGCGGCAAGACGTGGGCACCCATCAACGCCGGACTTCCCGACGCCAAGTATCGCGGCCGCATCGGCATCGACGTCTGCCTGAAGACGCCGAACGTGCTCTACGCCCTCGTCGACAACTACGAAATCTCGCGGCAGCCTACCGAGGCGGAGAAGAACGATCCGTATGGCGTTCCGTCGGCCGGGTACATCAAGGGTGCGACCGTCTATCGATCAGACGACAAGGGTGATCACTGGACGCAGGTGAGCGGACTCATCAGTCCGGAACAGAAGATGTTCATGGAGAAGACGTCGAACACCTACGGCTGGGTCTTCGGCCAGATTCGCGTCGACCCGAGCAACGCCGACACGGTCTACACCATGGGGCTGGCGCTCAACGTGTCGACCGACGGCGGCAAGACGTTCAGGTCGCTCGAGACGCCAGGGGGCGATCATCACGGCTTGTGGATCGACCCGAACAACTCCGACTACCTCGTCAACGTGTTCGACCAGGGCTTCGCGGTGTCCTACGATCGCGGCAAGACCTGGAAGGATTCGCATCTGACGTTGCCGGTGACGCAGTTCTTCAATCTCTCGTACGACATGGCGACGCCGTTTCGGGTCTACGGCTCGTCGCAGGACCATGGCAGTTTTCGCGGCGTGGTGGATCTGAGCGCCGGCCGCGACAAGATCCCTTCGGCCGCCTTCGACGAGGCGCCCGGCGGGGAAGGGTCGACCCACGCGATCGATCCCACTGACGCGAACATCGTGTATTCGTCCGGGTTTTACGGCACCCTGTCGCGCACCGACCTCAGCAAGCCGAGGCGTGAGCGCAGCAAACAACTCTTGCCGGCCCGCTATCCCGACGAGGCGGCGCTGCGGGGCCAGTGGCTGGCGCCCACGATTCTCTCTCCGCACAACAACAGCACCCTCTACCACGGCATGCAACAGGTCTGGCGATCGCGCGACCGCGGCGACACGTGGGAGGCGATCAGCCCGGACCTGACCTACAACACGGCGTCTGAGAAGGGCGATATTCCGTACCACACGATCTTTGCGCTCGCCGAGTCGCCCAAGCGCTTCGGCCTGGTCTACGCCGGCACCGACGATGGCCGAGTGCACGTGACGAAGGATGGCGGCCAGACGTGGACCGAGATTACGGCCGGGCTGCCGTACCAGAAATGGGTCTCGCGCATTGTCGCGTCGGCGTTCGACGTGGCCACGGTGTACGTGACGCAGAACGGCAAGCGCGATGACGACTTCACGCCTTATGTGTGGAAGTCCACCGACTTCGGCAAGACGTGGACCAGCATCGCCGCCAACATTCCGGTCGGGCCCGTCAACGTGATTCGCGAAGACGTCATCGACCGGAACATCCTGTACGTGGGCACCGACACCGGTGTGTATGTGACGACCGACGGCGGCAAGAAGTGGGACACGCTTGGCGCGAACCTGCCGGCCACGTATGTGCACGACCTGATCATCCATCCGCGCGACAACGTGATTGTGATTGCCACCCACGGCCGCGGGATGTGGGCGATCGACGCAGAGCCGGTCAACAAGAAGACGGAGAAGATGCGGCGGTTCTTCGAGAACTGACGGCCGGTTGACGGTTGACCACCGCGCGCGAGCGACGGGCGCGAGCGACGGGCGTGAGCATCGGGGGCCTCCCCGTGTCTCACGCCTGTTCTATTTTCGGATATAGAGCGCCATGCGCGGGAACGCGAACGTGCCGGCGACGTCATCGACGATATTAACCTGGCACGTGTAGAGCCCCGGCTGCAACTCCGACGCCGGGATGTCGAGCTGAAACGCGGCGGCCTTCCGATCGGCCGACGTCAGCACGGGCACCTCGATGAGCGGCGTTTCGTACGCTTTGCGGCCGCCACGGAAGAACGTGATGCTCGACAGCACCCTGACGGGGCGCTCGGCCGGGCGCCCCCCCGAAGCCGCAAGGGAAGCGGGCGTGACGCCAGGTCCTCCTGCCGGCGTGGCGGCCGACACAGGCGCCTGCGCCGGGTCGTACATCTCGTAATAGAAATAGAGATGCTGGTCGGCCGGAATCACCCGGGCGATGTTGGCGACCAGTTGCTGCCCGTTGCGAAGCAGCGGGTTCCGATCGTCCTTCTTCGTCACGTTCGCGAGACTCGAACCCAGGACCACCGAGCTGATTTTCACGGGGCTCTTGTCGAGGTCGGGGACCACCAGCGACGTTTCGAAGGAGCCCATCGCACCGCCCTGATTCTCGCGGACGACGACTTTGAGCCGATACGTGCCAGGCGGAAGCTCGAAGCTGGTCGCGTACTGCACCGCCTTGCGCTCGGTGTTTTCGGTCGATCCCAGCGCGAGGTTGATGGTGTCGCGCATTCTGGCCACCGGAAACTGCCGCGCGTCCACCAGCACGCCGAGCACGTCGAGTGTCGCCTTACTCTTGTCGCCGGCCTTCGTGAACGGCACTCGCGACCCTGGCACCACCAGCCACACCGGGACGTAATAGTGATTGCCCTTCAGCCGGAAGTAAGCCGACGAGGCGTAGACAGGCAGGTCGGTCACCGACAGGTCGGAGGCGAGCTGTTCCATCAGCAACTGCTCGCGGTCGTCGTTGCTCGAGTGGGCGAAATCGCGCTGGGCGTAGTAGCCGACGCGGTACTCGAGTTTCAGATCCGATCGCTTCGCGCGGATCCGCACGCGCCGGAACCGGCCGTCGCGCGCCAGGTTGGTGCTGCTGTAGCCGAGCACGTAGTAGGCCGACGTGTCGGCGATGACGCGGTCGAACACCCCGCCGAAGTCGTTCCGGTCGAAGAACGCCCGTCCGCCCGTGTCTTCGGCCAGCGACGACAGCGCATCCTGCGACGCGCTCATCGAGTCGAAGGCATTCGACACCGCGCGCCCGTTGAACGCCGACACGCCACGCGTACTGGCTTTGGTCGCATCGCCGCCCGGCACCACCGCCTGCAGGCCCCGCATGTCGGCCGAATAGATCGACAGGTTCGTGCGCACCGCCCGATCGATCACCCCGCGCATGGCGACGCGATTGTCCATGCCGGTCTGATTCATCCCGCTGCTGAAGTAGACCAGCGACTTCTTCTGCTGAATGCCGGCGAGCGAGTCGATCATCGATCGCAGCGCCTGCAGTCGCCGGTCGGTGTTGAACATGTTGAACTCGGTGTCGTCGGCGACGAAGGCGCCGTTGGTGTCGTCGGCGGTCGCATCCGGATCGAGGGCCACCATCTCCTCGAATCCCAACCCCTCGACCCCGTTCAACTTGTCGATCGTATTGAGAAGCGCGTTCTTGTCCGACGTGAAATCCAGCGCCACGTCGAGCGACGACGCATAGGTGACGATGGCGACCGTGTCGGCCACGCCGACCTTCTTCGTCACGTACTCCCGCGCAGCGTCCAACGCCCGCTGCGTGTCCTCCGCCTGCATGGAACCGAGGTCGAACATCAGCACCACCAGCCGGCGGTCGTGCATGTCGACTTTCGGCCGTCCCACCAGCGGCGAGGGCTGCGGCTTGCCCACCCCGCCGAGAATCGTCGGAATCTCCGACGGGGGCGGAGCCTTGTCGGTGGCGTCCACTTCTTCGAAGTCGAACGTTTCGACCTCCTGTGGCTTGCCGTCCTCGATCACCGTGAAATCGTCGCGCGTCAGGCCCTTGACCACCGCGCCGTTCTTGTCGCGGACTACCACGTTGACGGTGACCAGATCGATGGCCGACCGGAAGACGGCCAGCGGCTTCTGGGGCGGCGGGGTCTGGCCGGCGGCCGCGCCCAGCGTCGTGGCGGACACCGCGGCGGCGGCCAGCAACAGGAGCAAACGGGTCGGTGAGCAACGTGACGATCGCATAATGGTGTGCCGCCCGCTCTAGAACGTGATGCGCGTGATGATCTGCACGCTTCGCATGGCTCGCATCGAGACGACCCGGCCAAATGTCGGTGAATTGACAACCGTGTCAATCGATCCCCACTGCGGCATGTTCAGGACATTGTTCGCCTGAACGCGCAGCGAAATACTCCGGTTGCCTGCGTACCGCATGCTCTTCGACATCGACACATTGAACGTCGTGCTGGTCGGGCCCGTAATCAGGTTGCGCGCCGAGTTGCCGAACGTGCCCGCTGCCGGCAAGGCAAACGCCGCCGTGTTGAAGAACAGCGCCATCGTCGGATTCGACACGTTGATGGGGGCGCCGGTGTAGTCGGCCCGCAGGGTCCCGTTGGTGCCGCGCGTGAGGTCGGATGAGGCGCCGACGATTCGCGCCGTAAACGGATTCCCCGACGCGTAGGCGATCGTGCCGTTGACGATCCAGTCTCCGACCACCTTGTTGAGCAGGCCCTCTCCGGCCAGCCACTTTCGATTCGCCCCGAACGGCAGTTCCCATGCGAAGTCGGCCGACACGCGGTGCCGCTGATCGAAACTCGAACGGCTCCACTCGGCGGCCAGGTTCTGATCGTTCTGCGCCACGACCGCGCCGCCGCCCCCGATCGACGAGGCATCGTCCATCGACTTGGAGAGCGTGTACGTGACGCCCCCCGACAGCCCCATCGACAGCCGCTTGCGCACCCGCATCGACCACGCGTTCATGATGGAGGTACTGCCCGACGATTCCCACGTGAACGCCTGCACGTTGGCGATGCGCAGGCCGCTCGGTCCACGATTGGGCGCCCGCAGCAGGTCGAGCGATGCGCCCTTGGTGCCCGTGTAGGTCGCGCCCACGGTCCACGTCCGGTTGATCTCGCGCTGGACGTCGAGGTTCCAGATCTGGACGTACCCGATGCGGTAGTTGGGATCCACGCCGAACGTATTGGTCGTGGTGGTCGCTGGCGGCGGCGCCGCAAACACCGTCGCCATCGAGAGCGGCGTCGACACAGCCCCAATCACGGTGTTGGTGATCGCGAACGGCGGCTGGCCAGCCAGTTTCTGCGCGATCGACATGTAGGGCACCGAGGCGTAGTTGATGCCGTACCCGCCGCGCACCGTGGTCTTCTGATTCGCCCGCCACGCCAGTCCCAGCCGCGGCGCGACGTTGTTGCGGTCAGGATGCAGGATCGTGAGCGGCAGCACGCCGCTGTACGGGCCGGTCTGGCCGGCCTGCACCGAGGCCGCTGCGGAAAAATCCGGAGGCACATCCAGCGTCACCAGCCGGTTGCTGGCCTCGGTGTAGGGGGACTGATACTCGTACCGCATGCCGAGACTGAAGGTGACACTGCCAGAGAAACGCCAATCGTCCTGAAAGAATCCCGCGTACGACCGGGCGTGGAAACGCTCCAGGCCGGGGCCGTACTGAAGTGCCGCCTGTTGAGGCAGGCCCAGCAGGAAGTCCGCCACGTCGAGCCCTGCGGTCTGGCCGTTGCCGCCGCCGGTGTAGAGGCCGCTGAAGGTGAAGCTGCCTCGCGCATTGGCGTTGCTGCGATTCTCGGAGAGCAGGCTCTGGAAGTTTCCGCCCCAGCGCATCGTATGCGCGCCTTTCATCTTCATCATCGAGCCATTGATCCCGACGGTTCGACTGAGCCCTTGCGACGGGCTGACGTCGCGCAATGACGACAGGCTCGAGAACGACAGCGTCGGCACGCCCCAATCGAACGGGTCGGTCGACACGCCGGCGATGCCCGCCGCGCTCGCGACGTTGGTGACGCCGCCGAACGCATTGGTAGTGGTGGTCCTGTTGTTGTTGAAGGTGACCGACAGCGTGTTCATCAATCCCCATTTACCGAACGACAGATTGAAGGGCACGTCCCAGGCGGTGCGGTGGCTGGCGCCCTGCAAGCCGGGGAACACCGTCAACTGCGAACTATCCGAACGGCTGAAGTGCACGCCGAGATTCAGGTTGACGACGTTGTTCATCGCCGCGCCGCGCCCGCCTCCACCCCGCCC
>Ga0194060_10000365_pt1 | contig 33010 bp, 21 predicted proteins | sample SepL225m_MetaG_FD_163427 | JGI IMG/M metagenome (GOLD analysis project Ga0194060, IMG submission 163427) | Anoxic zone freshwater microbial communities from boreal shield lake in IISD Experimental Lakes Area, Ontario, Canada - Sep2016-L222-5m | ecosystem: Environmental > Aquatic > Freshwater >...
GGCCGCATCGGTGAGGAAGTTGAGCTTCTCGAGTTGCTCGACCTTGGCGATCGCCAGCCGGGCGGCTTCTTCGCCGTTGCGGGCGAGTTGATGCCCACGGAACGACACCCCGAGCAATTGGGCGATAGACAGCAGCCCGACAACCAGGATGGCCGCCGCGATCAGCGTCTCGACCAGGGTGACGCCATCGGCCCGGCGGTACCGGTTACTGGAAACTGATGCGGCCAGAGGCCGACAGCGTGAGCGTTTGAGTGGCATTGTTCTTCAACACCGAAATCGAAACGGGGGCGTTTCCCGTGGCCGGCGTCACTCGGCCGCTTGGCGCGATATCGACGTTAGTGGCAGCGCTGAATAACACGCCTGCCCTCAACACACGAACCGGCCCGTCCAGATCCGGCCTGTTGGCCGCGTCCGGGTCCGGATACGGATACGCCGCGGGATCGCAGCGGTTGGCAGCCGCGTCGATCGACGCGCTGCCGGTCACCTCGACCACCCGAAACTGACCGGCCGCCGGACAGTTGAACCGCACACGCATCGTCCGGCCGCTCGACAGCGCTTGCAAGCGGGCCGTCTGAACGGCGGCGGCGACGTCATGGATCGATCCGTCCAGCGCCATCCGCTGGCGCGCCGTCAAGACGGTAGGAATCGCCGAGCCAAGTAAGACGATGGACACGGCCAGCACGACCATCAATTCGATCAGGCTGAAACCGGCGTTCGGCCTCCGTCCAAAGGGGCTAGTGGTCATATACATACCGTGTGCCGCCGGCGCCGACTCGCCCATTTTACGAAATCGTTCCGGCAGATGTGTGTCTCACCTTGTTCGCGCGACCCGGAGATACAGCTCCACCTACGTATATCGGTCGTTCGAGGACAAACCTGACAGCCCGACAGGGGAGACCCGCCAGGCTAACTTCCAAACTTCTCGACGATGGCTTTCTTGTCCAGCCCGAGAATCCCGCGCTTGGCCCCGACCTTTTTAAACGACTCCAAGGCACGAGCCAGCATGGGGATGTCGTGATCGGCCGACAATTGGGTGCGGATGCGCGCCTGTCCGGCCGGCACGACGGGGAAGAAGAACCCCACCACGTAGATCCCCTCGTCGTAAAGGTCGCGCGCAACGTCCTGGGCCAGTTTCGCGTTGAAGAGCATCACGGGCACAATCGGGCTGTCGCCATCTCTGATGACGAATCCGGCCTCTTTGAGGCCCTTTCGCCAGAAGATCGCGTTCTTCTCGAGCGTGTCCCGGCGTTCGGTGCTCGCGCTCAGCACCTCGATCACTTTGATGGCCGAGGCGGCGATGGCGGGCGGCACCGCGTTGCTGAAGAGATAGGGCCGGGCGCGCTGCCGGCAGAGTTCGACGATTTCCTTGCGTCCCGACACGCAGCCGCCGCTCGCCCCGCCCAGGGCCTTGCCAAGCGTGGTGGTAAGAATGTCGATCTTGCCCATCACGCCGAACTGCTCGTGCACGCCCCGGCCGGTCTTGCCAATAAACCCGGTGGCGTGGCTGTCGTCGAGAAACACCAGCGCCTGGTATTGCTCCGCCAGCCGGCAGATCTGGTCGAGCGGCGCCATGTCGCCGTCCATGCTGAACACGCCGTCGGTGATGATGACCCGCACGCGCCTGTCCTGGTGCTCCTGAAGTTTTTGCTCCAGATGCCCCATGTCGCAGTGCTTGTAGGTGTCGTGCATCGCTTTGCAAAGGCGGATGCCGTCCACGATGCTCGCGTGGACAAGCCGGTCCGAGATCATCACGTCGTCGGGGCCGAGAATGGCCTCGAAGACCCCGGCGTTGGCGTCGAGGCAACTGGCGAAGAGAATCGTGTCTTCGGTGCCGAGGAATTCGGTGAGCTTGTCTTCCAGAATCCGGTGGACGTCCTGCGTGCCGCAGATAAAGCGCACGCTCGACATGCCATAGCCCCGTTCGTCGAGTGCACGGTGGGCGGCGGCCACCACGTCGGGGTGACTCGACAGTCCGAGGTAATTGTTCGCGCAGAGGTTGATCAGCTCTTTGAGTGGCGCACCGCGCGGGTATTCCACGGTGATGTGCGCCGACTGCGGCGAGTGGATCGCGCGCTCCTCTTTGAACAGACCCTTCTCGCGAATGCCAGTCAATTCGGCCTTGAGCGCCTCCTGGACCGTCGTCGGATACGCCATCTCACGCCCCCTTTTTCGCCTGGTGCGCGCTCACCAGCGCAGCGATGCGCGCCACGGTGTCGAACGCCTCGGGCGAGGCATCGGCGTCGGAAATCGTGATGTCGAACTTCTTTTCGAGAAAGCGCTTCAGACTCACGAGGCTGAAGCTGTCGACGATGCCCCCCGAAATCAGGGGCGTGTGTTCGTCGAGATCGACGTCGTCGATTTCGTCTTCGTCCAGATATTCGTTCCGGATGTATTCAAGGATGATGTCGTTCACGGCTGGCTCCCTTTGCCTGGCGTGGATGCGCCGGACTCTGGCCGGCGTCGGGGGGAGGATCTCAGGCGAGTGTACCACGGCGAAACGGAGGATAATACGCTCACCATGGCTCAGGCGAACAAGTGGGCCCGTGCCCAGACCGAGCGCGTCCGCAGCTTCTTCAATATCTATACGCGCGGCCTGACCGCCGATGGGCTGCAGCGCATGTTCACCCGCGATACACCCGACGCCTATCGCTATTTCACCAGAGGGATCGACCGGGACGAACTGGCGGCGATGCGCTGGTGGAAACGTCCGCTGGGATTTGGCCGGGCGTTTTTTCTGGCGTTTACCCTTAAGATGTCGCCGGCCAGGCGTGCCCTGTTCGGTTTCGCGTTGTGCGCCGCCGTTATCGGCGCTGTCACCCTGCTTCGCGGCGTCACCACGACGTGGATCCCCGTCGACCCGATCGTGGTGAGCCTCCCGTTATTGTTGCCAGTCTGGCCGCCTGGTGTCGGCTGGTTGTTGTTGTCGATACTCGGGTTACTCCTCATCGTGCTGCTCGAAGTCTTCGAGCGGCTGTCGCTCAAGAGCGAGCTCGAGATCGCCCGCGACATCCAGATTGCCATGCTCCCGAGCGGGTTGTATTCGGATGCCGGCTTCGAGTCCATCGGCGTCACCCGCCCCGCCAATACGGTCGGCGGCGATTTTTACGACATCCTGCCGCTGCCAGATGGGCGAATCGTCGTGGCGCTGGGTGACGTGGCCGGCAAAGGCAGCCCGGCGGCGCTGCTCATGGCGTTGCTCCTGGCGATGATGCGCACGCTCATCGACGAAAAACTTGAGTCTGTCGCGCTCATGGAGCGCCTCAACACGCAGATCGCACGCCACGCTCCGTCTTCTCGATTCATCACGCTGATGTTACTCACGATCAACCCGGCCACGGGCGAAACCGTTGCCGTCAACGCAGGGCACCTCCCGGCATTGATTTTCAGGGGATCGGGTGAGATCGATCGGCTGACCGATGGCGGAATGGCGTTGGGCATGTTCGAGGGCGCTCGGTACACCTCCCAGGCTGTGACGATCGCTCCCGGAGACCTGCTCGTCCTCTACAGTGACGGCATCACGGAAGCCGAGGACCGTTCCGGCAAACCCTTTGATGAAGAAGGACTTGTCGGAGTTATTCGCACGCAAACGACCGCCGGTTTGCCCGACATTGGCCGCAGCCTGATTCGCGCGGTCGAAGGCCACGCCAGAGACGTGCGATTCGCCGACGACCTGACGGTGTTGCTTGCCAGAAGACTGTAGGGTCGGCGCGTCAGTGGTTGTATTTGGCTATGTGACCAAAATATCCGGGCCGTCAAAGAACACCCGGGCTGTCAAATATTTGACAACTATCGCCCCCCTCCGCCAGTAGGCCCCCTCTACCCTCAATTCAAGCGACGTTGAACGCTAACACCCCGGCAAAATTGCGTAAATTCGCCTGTTCTTGACTGTTTTCAAGCGGCATTTGAATTGCAAGACTAGTGTCACAGTTCCAGACGGCACTGTGCCAATTCTCGGTGACCGACCAGAGAGAGGTCTGCGATGTCCTCACCAAAAATGTCGATTTCATTCGCACTTTCAGGCCAGAATTCCGCTGCCGCCTACGACCACACCGACAGAGGCGTGGTCGCCGAGTCTCTCAGCTCACCCGGACAGAACCGTAACGGCCGCGTCGATCCTGTCAGGGGCGAGAGGCTTGCCGCTGAGCCCGGTCTCCGCTCGTTGGTCGCCAGGCCGCTGGCACCCAGGCCTCCTCAGCAAATCGTCGTCAACCACCAGATTCCCTCCCCGCCTGCCCCGGCACCAATCTTGGTGGCGCCGGTTGACACCAGACCGGACACAATCCTCAGGTTCCTGCCCTCCGAACGCCAGATGCACTGGGCGATCGCCATTCCGTTCATGGTCTGCCTGGGGACCGCCCTTGTGTTGTTCGCCGTCTACAACCCGCATCCGACCCGGCCCTATCGCGCGGCTTTCTCGTGGCTCCACCGTCTCTCCGGAACCTGCCTGGCGCTGCTGCCCTTGTGGTCGGTCGTCAAGCACCGGGCCGAATGGGCCATGCACTTTCGCAATATCCGGGAAGTTTGGTCCTGGCGACTCGCCGACCTGAAGTGGTTGGCGTTGATGGGGCCGTCGACGTTGAACAAGCAGATTGAACTGCCAGACCAAGGCAAGTTCAACGCCGCCGAGAAAATCAATTTCATGATCCTCACCGCCACGTGGCCGCTCTACGTCCTTACCGGCGTCTTGATCTGGCTCCCCGGCGTGGCGTTCCTGTCCTGGTTGATTCACCTGGCGATGGCCACCGCGGCCATTCCATTGATTTTCGGCCACATTTTCATGGCCACCGTCAATCCCGACACGCGGGTCGGCTTGTCGGGCATGATTTCCGGCCTGGTGGATCGCGAATGGGCCCAGCATCACTACCGCCGGTGGTACGACGAGACGTTTCCCGGGACCGCTCACCACGCTCACCACCCGGTTCACGCCTCCCAACCGGCCCACCCCGCCCAGGCGACCCACGTCGCGCACACGCCCGAACCTGCCAAAGCAGCACACCTCGGCAGGTCGGCACAGGAATCGGCCGCTCCGTTCGACTTGGACCTGGGTGTATTGGACATGTTCGAAAACGCGGGCCGGTCTCACGCCGCGGCTACGGCCTCTTCGGCCCGGCCGCTCCGCGAGGAGACGTTCTCGGTGTGTGGCTGAGTGCTTCGAGTCGCCACTTCGTCTACGTACCGCGTGCGGCCGCAACGTCCGCCGTTGCTCCTCCTGCACGACGTCCTGAGGGCACAAATTCGTTGCCGTATTTGTGCTTCGAAGGGCTGATTGGCGAAATGAGATCGGTCCTCCGCATCGGTTTGGCCCTCTTCGTATGCGCGGTCGCCGTCGCCCGCAGCGTCAGCGCGGGGCAGGTGCCGATCGCACCGGGGCCACTGGCCAACGCGCACGCCTCGCTGAAAAGCGTCACCGCGTGCATCAAATGCCACGAGGCCGGGCGCGAGTTGTCGGCTGATTTGTGCCTCAATTGCCACAAGCCGATTGGCGAGCGGATCGCCGCGCGCAAGGGTGTCCATCGCGGGGTCACAGACAAATGTCAGCCCTGTCATGCCGAGCACAAGGGTGCCGATGTGGATCTGCGGCAACTGAACCGGCAGACCTTCGACCATCTGGCCGAAACCGGGTTTGCGCTCGATGGCCGCCACGCCAAACTGGGATCTAATTGTGCGGCGTGCCACAAAAGCCGGACGTTTCTCGACCTGCGCACCTCCTGCGAGAGTTGCCACAAAGACGTCCACAAGGACTCGCTGGGCCGCGATTGCGCACGTTGCCATTCGACCGACGTGCCGTTCAAGCAGACCCGCACCAGAATCGATCACGACAAGGCCAAATTCACACTGGTGGGAGCCCATCGCACCGTGGCGTGCGAGAAATGCCACACAACCTGGGTCGTCCGCGGTCTGCGCTTCGACACCTGCACGCCGTGCCACAAGGAACCCCATCGGCACGCGCTCGGTCCGGCGTGCACCTCCTGCCACACACCGGAGCGGTGGGTGACCAGAACCATCGAGCACGACCGGACCGGCTTTGCCCTGATCGGATCGCACACAAAGGTGGCCTGCGAAAAGTGCCACGTCACCGGAATCGTCAAGCCGCTCGCCTCGGATCGGTGCAATGCCTGCCACACGAATCCCCATCGCGACAGCCTGAAGGAAGATTGCCGTAAGTGCCACAACGAGAGCAGCTTCCGGGGCGCGAAGCTCGATCACTCCGCCCGGACGACCTTCCCGCTTGTCGGCAAACACGACGGTCTCGAATGCCGTCAATGCCACAAGTCGATCTCGGCCGACACGGTCGCGCTCGCCACGAGGGTGATTGATTTCGGTGGCCTCTCCGTGGAGTGCGCCTCCTGCCACAAGGACCAGCACAAAGGCGAGTTCGGCACCTTGTGCGACGCCTGCCACCGCCCGGCAACCTTCAAGACCGCCAATTTCGCGCATCCGGGAGCACCGGATTTCTTCGGCGGCCGCCATAGCGCGGTAGCCTGCGTGCGCTGTCACGTGAGGGCCAGCCAGACAGGGTCCGCCGCGCCATTCGCCGCGGCGCGGCCTGTTCCCGCCGTTCGGGCGACCACCCCTTCTCGGACGTGCGCCAGTTGCCACGCCGACGTCCATCTGGGCCAGGTGGGCGCCGCGTGCGACACCTGCCACGCCATCGAATCGCCAAAATTCGCGCCCTCGCGCTTCTCGCACGACCGCGCCGCGTTCTCCCTGAGTGGCAAGCACCGTGCACTCGAGTGCGCGAAATGCCACGTGCGCGAAACCCGCGCATTTCCTGCCGGAACGGGCACGGCGCGCGTGTTCAAGCCTCTGCAGGCCGCCTGCGCGATGTGTCACAAGGATCCGCACCTCGGACAGGTGGAAAACCGCTGCGACTCGTGCCATGCGACCGCGTCGTTCAAGCTGCTCTCCTTCGCGCACAAGGGTCTTGAGGATTTCTTCGGCGGATTCCACGGACGACTCCCATGCCGAAGTTGCCATCCGGTCGAAACAGGACAGTTTCCGGCCGGACAAGGGACCGCCATTCGTTTGAAGGTCGGCAGAGCCTGTCAGGCTTGCCACACTCGATTCTGACCAGGACAACCATGATGATCCGCACCCACACCCCGACCCGCACCGTCCGACTCTCTCTGCTTGCCGCCATCGTCGCCATCGCCATTTCGGGGATGGCGCCGCGAATCGAGGCGCGGCAGGACAAAGCGTCGGCCAAGCAGAAGCAAGCGTCGGCCAGTCCGACGGACCGCTTGCCCGTCTGGCCCCTGCCGCCAGAAACGCCGCGCATCCGGTACGTGCGGAGCTATCACGGCCTCAGCGACTTCAAGACCAAGAAGGCGCCGAAGTGGAAGGCGTTGCTGCTGGGCGACGATCCGTCCGACCAGAAACCGCTCGACGCGCTGGTCAAGCCCTACGGCATCGCCGTGTCGAGAATCGGCCGCGTGTATGTCACCGACACGGTGGCCCGACGGGTGTTCGTGTTCGATCCCGAGGCCAAAACGCTGAGCTTTCTGGGCGAGGCTGGCACCGCCAAGCTGACCAAGCCGATCGGCGTCGCCGTCGATGCCGACGATCACGTGTTCGTCGCCGATGCGACGGTGAATCGGGTGTTCGGGTACGGCCTCGACGGACATCTCTTCATGGCCATCGGGCGCGAAGGCGAGCTGGACAATCCGTCCGGGCTGGCGATCGACCGCGTGAGAAACCTGCTCTACGTGGCCGACGCCAAGAAGCATCACGTCCTGTGCTATTCCACCAAGGACGGTTCGTCGGTGCGAACGATCGGCAAGCGCGGCGGGGCGCCCGGCGAGTTCAACTTCCCGACAAATCTGTTCGTGGACGGTCGCGGCCAGCTGTATGTGACCGACACGATGAACTTCCGTATTCAGGTGTTCGACACCGAGGGCGCGTTTGTCAGCGAATTCGGCACGCAGGGAGATACGCCTGGCTCGTTGAACCGGCCGAAGGGCGTTGGCGTGGATAGCGAAGGCCACGTCTACGTGGTCGATAGTTCGTTCAACAACTTCCAGGCCTTCGACGCGAACGGCCAACTGCTGCTGTTTGTCGGGTCGGTGGGCCGGGCCCCGGGGGAATTCTTTTTGCCGGCGGGCCTCTACGTAGACGACCACGACCAGATCTATGTCGCCGATCAGGGCAATGCTCGTGTTCAGGTTTTCGAGTATCTCAAGGCGGGCGTGCGGTAGAACCAATCCCGGCGGCGGTGGTCATACCAGACTTGTAATCTCTGCAACAAAAGTCGCGGCGCCATCACGAATGGCGCCGCGTTTTTCTTTAAAATTCCACCAAATCCTCGACGGCCCGGATCTTGTAATAGGAAGTGGCGGACACCAGAACGGGAACGTGGGTCACACTTCGGATCGCACGCTGACGGTTATTTGTTCCCCTTCGTGTTCGCGCACTACACAACTTAGGCGTTCGCAACCTTCCCACACCGGAGGTGTGCACGCCGCGGGGACGACGCCGCTCGAACGCGGCCCCATTCGGGGAGGCATCACGTGAAGAGGATTTTCGCACTCGCTGGCCTGGCGGTCTTGACGGTCGCATCCGTCAGCTCCGCCCAGAACACCGCCGTCATCGCGGGAGGTCCGCACGACCTCAGCAACGGCTCGGCTGTTCGCAACACCAACGCCACGATCAACGGCCAGACGTGTGTGTTCTGCCACGTGGCGCACGGCGGGGCTAACAGCATCCCCCTCTGGAACCGGAATTCGCCTACTGGCGCCACCTATCAGCTCTACACCAGCAGCACCTCTGATGCGACAACCACCGGGGCCAATGTTGCGGGTAGTGTCTCCGGCACCTGCATGAGCTGCCATGACGGCACGATGGCGATGGACGTCCTGATCAACGTGAATGGCCTGCCGTTCTCGTCAGCGGTCGCCTTCACCAAACAGGCGAACGGCAAGTCGACCTACGGATCAACCGGCGGCGGCTCGAGCAACCTCATGAATGGCGGACTGCCCTACATCGGTACCGACCTGCGAAACGATCATCCCGTGTCGATCGTGTACGAAACGGCCCGCGCCGGAAACGCCGGCGAATATGTGTCCCAGGTGGTGAACGGCGTCAAGATCACCGTCGGGGCCTCGGGTCCGCTGCCGTTGTTCGGCGCGTCGTCCGCCACCGCGACCATCGAGTGCGCCAGTTGCCACAATCCTCACAACAATAGTCTGGGGAACTTTCTCCGTAAGGCCAATACGGGAAGCGCGATCTGCCTGACCTGCCACATCAAGTAACGAGAACCACCGTGCGCCCCCAGACGACCCTGCTCGCCACACTCTTATTGTCTGCCACCTCGGCCGCGCAGGGACCTGCGGCGCCGCCGGTGGCCACGCACGCGACGGCCAGCTCACCGAGAGCCGCCGTCCGTGAAATCGCGCGCGTCAACGGGAGGCCGCTCAAATCCGACCGTCTCGACGCGGCCCTTCAGTCGCTGCTGCCGTACGAGTCGTTCCACCAGAACGTCGCTGCCGACAAGATGGCTGCGCTGCGCAGTCAGGCGCTCCAGAGCGTGGTCGACGAAGAGTTGCAGTATCAGGAAGGCCTGCGCCTTCGCCTCACCGCCTCGGACGCCGACGTGGACGCTGCGGTGGCACGCGCGGCGCGTGCCTACAAAGGTCGCAAAGCCCTCGACACCGCCCGCCAGCGCGCAGGCGTCTCGTTGGCGGATTTTCGCGACGAACTCCGGCGGACGCTCACCATCGAGCACGCCAGGAATCACGAAGTCACGGCGCAATGCCAGGTCGATGCCACGCAGGCCGGCCGATTTTACGCAGACAATCCGGCGCGATTCGTCGTTCCGGAACAACTGCGCCTGCAAGTCATCACGATCGGTGTCGACCCGGGCGGGTCGGCCAGTCAATGGACCGCGGCCAAGGCCAAGGCCAGCGACGTTCTCGGCCAGTTGAAGGCCGGTGCGTCATTCGAGCAGCTCGCGGCCAAGTATTCGACCGACCCGAGCCGTTCCAAAGGCGGCGACATGGGCCTGGTGCACCGGGGCAGCCTTTCCGACGAATTCGAAAAGGCGACCGGAACGCTCAAGACCGGCGAAGTCTCCGACGTGGTGACCTCGCTCTACGGCTACCACATCGTCAGGCTCGCGGGCATCACGCCGCCCGCTCGAAAGGCGTTGGCCAACGTGGTGTCCGACATCCGCAAGGATCTCACCGCCAAGAAGTGTGGCGACAGACAACAGGCGTGGCTTGCGGGGCTGCGCCGACGAGCGTCGATCGTGGTTGGAACAAGTCCCGCCAGCGTGGCGGTGGCCCCGGCGCATCTTTCGGCAGGACGGCTCCCATGACCCAGAAAACCTTCTCGTTCGCCTGCGCACTGGCCTTGATTCCCGGAATGGCTTCGGCGCAAACCATCAGCGGATCGGTCGCCCTGAGTCTGGCCAGGGGCACCTATCTGTCCGACCAGCAGACGTCGAGCAATAGCTCGTTCTGGCAGGAGTATCGCCTCGGCTACAGTTCGTCGCTCTTCGATCCGCGATTGGTCAAGTACAACGGCGAGGTCGCCTACCGCGCGAACAGCCTTCAAGTGGGAAGCGTCACGTTCCCGCAACAGGGACGCCAGAAGGACCTGGGCTACAAGTTTGGCGTCGCCCTGTTCCCGGCCAGACCGTTCGCCCTCTCGGTGCAGGCGTCCCGAGATACGCTCGGCGAATCGGGCGACTACGCGTCCTCGAATGGCGTCCGTGGCGGCATCGCGATACCGGCCGGTCAGCCGATGCCCGATTTCCAGACGCGTAATTCGGAGTTCCTGGTTGGCTGGCACCTGGGCGTCGCGGGCCTGCCAAAAGTCGATCTCGGTTATCGCAAGGGTCAGTCGCTGGTGATGGGCGGGCCGTACCAGGCCAATCAGCGCGACCTCGATCTGCATCTGTCCGCCAGTCAGGACACCGCGCACACCAAGCACACGGTCCGGTTCCAGAAAACCTCGAACGACAATGATTTTGCCGGCGCGTTCAACCAGCGTTTGACCGATCTCGACTACGAGTTTGCGGCATCCATGACGACGCGGGGCCGGGCATCGGTGCGCGTGGGACGACGAACCTCGTTCTCGTTGTTCGACCGGCCGATCACGACCGCCGACGTGACGGGCGCCGCCTACCAGCCTCCGACGCGTGGCCAGTTCGCCTCCACCTACGCCGTCAGCACGATCGGCTACGAGCCCTCCTCGCGGGTGGCTGTCGAACTGACGGCCAACCTCGACCGCCTCGATGCCACCCAGGCCCGTACCGACGCCAAGCTGGCGTCGATGACATTCCGGTACGACGTGTTCCGCGGGTTCTCGTTCCATGCGGCTGGGACCGCCGGCGACCGTGGTCAGGTGATCGACCAGACCGTCGTCAAGGCGTTCACGCGCAGCGGGCAGGCCGGCGCGTCCTACCACAAGCGAATCGGCTGGTTCGACGGCGGCGTGCGTTACAACTCCGGGCTTGGCGCGAGTACGACGGTGGACGGCAGGGTGGGGGCAAGCAAGACGTGGTCCGGAGACGCGAATCTGTCGGCCTCGAGCCGATGGGTCACGCTGGCGGGAGGATACGACCGCGCGGCGAGTACCGACACGGTGCTGGCCTACGGCAACTTGAAGTTGGAGCGGTGGCGGTCCAGCGTCCAGAGCCAGGCCGGCCGCCTCGTCTTCAATGGCAGCTACGAACAGTCGCTGGTGGATCGGGGCGTGACGACCACGTATTCGCGAACCCGTCAGCAGATGTTTACCGGAACCGTGTCCCTGCGCGTCAAGCGAGATGCCACCGTCAGCGCCAATGCCGGCGGGTTCAAAAGCGAGATGCCGCAGAGCCGCGATCGGACGGTGTTTGCCGGCGTGGCGGTGGAGTCGCAACTGACCAGGAGCCTGCGGTTGAGGACGTGGTCCCGTCTCGGCCAGACCACCGCGACGCAGACCGGGCTCAATCAGCGGTCGGTCACCGGCCTTGCGCAAGTCGAGTACGGGCGGCGGATGTTCACGTTTTCTGCCGAGTACCGGTACACCGATCAGGTGCTCGCGCCAGGCGGGCTCCCTGTGCCGATCCAGTTCCGGGGACATCAAGTGGTCTTGCGAGTGACGCGAAAGTTCGGCGTCCGCGTCTGACCTCATGGACTCGCGAGTCCCTTCAGTTCGGTGCACGGCGATTGCGGTGGCCTTGGCGTGGCCGCTGGCGGTCGGGGTCGGCCCCGGCGTGGTCGCCGCGCAAGTTGCGCCGTCGGCGACTCGGTTGTCGATCCAGACGCCGTCAGACGCGCGGGTCTGGCCCGCACCGCCCGCTCAAGCCAGAATCCGATACGTCGGCAGCCTCGATCCGGCAAGCACGCGCGGAAAGCCGTCGTTGTTCGTCCGGGCCTGGCACGCTCTGGTCGGCGGGCGCGAGGAACCGGAGATGTTGCAACCCTACGGGGTCGCCGTCGACCCGGCCGGGCGGGTGCTCGTCGCCGACACGTTCGGCCACGCCATCCACGTGCTCGATCCGCGCAAGCCCAAATATTCCTCGATCAGGGTGGACGGCGGGTCGCTGATAGGCGTGGCCCTGGCCGGCGATCGGCTGGTGGTGACCGACTCGGCGTCGGGGCGGGTGATCTGTCTCGACGATCGCGGCCGCACACGCTGGACGCTTGGGCCGGGTGATGGATTCGAGCGCCCGACCGGGGTCGTGGTCGCCGGCGATCGCGTGTACGTGGCCGACACGCTGGCCAATCGAATCGTGATCGTCGGCCTCGGTGGCAAAGTGCTCGGCAGCTTCGGCCGGCGCGGCGACGGACCCGGCGAATTCAACTTCCCGACCAATCTCGCGCGAACCATTGATGGTCGGCTGCTCGTCACCGACGCGATGAACTTTCGCGTGCAGGTATTCGACGCCGACGGGCGATTTCTCAGGACGTTCGGTCGGCTGGGTGATGGCTCCGGCGACTTCGACAAACCGAAAGGCGTCGCCGTCGACAGCGATGGCCACATCTACGTCGTCGAAGGGATCAGCGACGTCGTGCAGGTATTCGACGACAGCGGGCAATTCCTGCTCGCCTTCGGCGGGTCGGGATCGGGGGCGGGCCAGCTGTGGCTGCCGTCCGGCATCGCCATCGCCAACGGCAGAATCTACGTGGCCGATTCCGCCAACCGGAGGATTCAGGTCTACCAATACCTCGGGGCCAGACAATGATTCGGGCCGCGCTGCCGGCGGCGCTGGCCCTGTTGTTGATGTCTCCTTGGGCAGTCGTGGCACAGATCAGAGTGTCGTCGCCACTCAACAAGCACAATCTGTCGGTCACGGGCCCGGGCCCGGTGAAGGCGGTGGCGCTGACCGAGATCTGTATCTTCTGTCACACGCCGCACAACGCCTCGCCCGCGGCGCCGCTCTGGAACCAGACGCTGTCGTCGGCGGCCACCTATCAGCCCTACACGAGTACGACCATCAAGGCGACCATCGGTTTGCCGACCGGTTCGTCGAAACTGTGCCTCGGGTGCCACGACGGCACCGTCGCGCTGGGCAACACCGTCAATAACGGGAAGATTGCGATGATGGGACTCGATGCGCAAAGTCGTCTGACGGGCGCCTCGGCCATTGGCACCGACCTGCGCAAGAGCCATCCCATCTCGTTCGCGCCGGTGACGGGGCCGTCGATCGTGCTGCCTCCGGTCGGCAGCCCCGTCAAGCTCGACCCGTCTGGTCTGGTGCAGTGCACCAGTTGCCACGACGCGCACCGGATGGATATCGACCCGACGACCCGGAAGTTCCTCGTCACCGGCAACGCCGCATCGGCGCTGTGCGTGATTTGCCACAACGAGCCGTATTGGGCGACCAATCCGAGCACCCACCGCTCCTCGACCAAGGCCTACACCGCCGCCCAGGGCGCGCACACCGGGTACACGACGGTGGCGGCCAACGGGTGCGAAAGCTGCCACGTCTCGCACTCGGCTGCGGCTGCGCCCCGCAGCTTGAAGGGCGTCGAAGAAGCGTCGTGCGGATCCGGGGCGTTGCAGTGTCACTCGTCGTCTGGCGTGGGCCGCAATATCGAAGCCGAGTTCGCCAAGGCCTACCGGCATCCGACGTATTCCGTCACGCCGTCGGTGCACGACCCGTCTGAATCGCCCAGCAATACGGCGTTGCCGCTCCCGGAAACCTCCGCCGTCGCGGCCCGCCACGCCGAGTGTCCCGACTGCCATAATCCCCACGCGAGCTACGCCGCCGCTGCGGTCAAACCCAAAGCATCGGGGATGCTCGCCGGCGTCTGGGGCATCGATTCGAACAGCAACCTCAAGCTGCCCAGCGGGTCGCCCGCGTCGGTCAACGAATACGAGATCTGTTACAAGTGCCACGGCGATTCGGCCAACATGCCGCAGAGCGCAGGCGGTCCGGCTCCGCCCTATCCCAATCGGGTCGCCTCGCAATTCAACATGCGCCTGATGTTCAACCCGACCAACCCGTCGTTTCATCCCATCGCGGCAGCCGGCGTCAACGCCTCGGTGCCGAGCCTCAAGACGGGCTGGACGACGACGAGCCTGGTGACGTGCACCGACTGCCACGACAACGACACCGGACCCAAAGCACCCGCGCCAGGTACGGGACCGTCTGGCCCGCACGGGTCGAATTTCAAACACCTGCTGGTCGCTCGTTACGACATGGACAACAGTTCCAATGCGGAAAGCGCGGCCGCCTACGCGCTTTGCTACAAGTGTCACGACCGAACGAGCATTTTGGCCGACGCATCGTTCACCGAACACCGGATGCACATCTCGAGCGAGAATTCGTCGTGTTCGCTCTGTCACGACTCGCACGGCGTCAGCAGCACACAGGGCAACGCCACCAACAACAGCAATCTCATCAACTTCGACAAACGGTTCGTGACGCCCAGCAGCAGCGGGGTGTTGCGCTTCGACGACACCGGCACGAGGAAGGGTCGGTGCTACCTGACGTGTCACGGGAAGAATCACAACCCGGAGAGCTACTGACGGCCGTCACCCCGCCAGTTGATGGGTCACGCCTCGTAATCGGTTTGCCTGGAGGGCGCGCACGCAAACGCATGCGGTGGCTGGCCTGATGCGGTGCGAAGCGACGGGGTGACGCTCAGCGCACAGGCGCAGCCGATGGAAAGACCATCGCTCGCTCGCCAAAAAACGTGTTGCCGTAGTACTCGTTCGCCCGGATCTCGGGATACGTCTCAAAATCGATATACGGCGCCTTGCAGTGTGGGCAACGAAGAGGATTGAGGTAGCCGAATCGCGTGCCGTCCGGCGCGGGTGGGAGGCGTGATTCGAGTGCCGCCAGCGCCACCGGATCGGGGTCCGAAAGCGGTGCCGGCGCGCCGTCTTCGCCACTCGGGACGACAAGGGTGAAGACGCCGGACGCGGAGTAGAAGTAGCCGAGATCGGAAAACCCGGCATGAAACGACTGCAGGCGAAACGATCGGCTGCAGCGATCGCACAGGCACGAGAGCGAGACATTGCCACGGGTGATGACGCCTGAAAAATGGAGACCGCGACCGAAGAGACCTTTGCCGGTCGTGTCGGGCCGCTGGACCGTTGAGACGTCGAGAATCACCGGCTGAAACCGGATGCCGCGTGCCCCGTCCTGTTCAATGGCGTTCGGGTCGACTGTGGGCGATGCCGAAATCACGCAGTCGATCTCGCACGCCAGGCTCGGATGCAATCGCACCGAAAGGTGACACCAGCCTTCTTCACAATTCAATGCGTGCGTGTGTTGCGTGCCCGACGGCTGACTCAGGACGAGCGTGGATGCGTTCGGCCGCAATTCCACGCTCGGCGTGAACTCGCAGGGGGCGTCTGCCGCCGTCGCCTCGCACACGACGGCGCCGTCGATCGAGACGCTGAAGATGGAGGGATGGTGAGCCTGTTGATGTGACACGGGGCCATTCTAGCGGCGGAGTGGCGTGGCGCCAACCTCGCGTCTCATTCCCCCCGAATCGCAGACAGAAAGACCTCGCCAAGATCCTCCGCTTTGCGCACGCCGACGCCCTTGATGGCCAGCAGGTCGTCGAGGGAGGCGGGACGGCGTCGGGCCATGTCGCGAAGCGTCGCATCGTGGAACACCACGTAGGGTGGCACGCCTCGCGACCGGGCGATGTCGAGCCGGACGGCGCGCAACCGGTCGAACAGCGCGCGGTCCACGTCCTGCCACGATTCCAGCTCGGCCCGGGACCGGGCGCGCGACGCCGCCTTCTGGGGCGGGCGCTGCCGCGCCAGTATCAGCCCCGGATGCGCGGTCGATGCCTTCAGCAATTCGAGCCCAGCCGGCGTCAACGTCAGCACGGGGTACGGGTCTCCGACTTGTCGCAGCAGCCCCAACCCGGTGAGTTGCTCGATGTACCCGCGGACCTCGGCCACCGACATCTGGGGCAGCAGGCCGAAGGTGCTCAACTGTTCGTGCCCGTTGGCGACGACCTGTTCCGACGCCTGCCCGCGAAGGACGTTGGCGACATGTGTGGCGCCGAATCGTTGCCCGACCCGCGCCACGCACGACAGGATCTTGCGTGAGAGCAGCACCGGATCGGCGGCCCGCTCCAGCTCGCCGAGGCACACATCACACGCCGCACACCCGTCCGGCGCGCCATCGGGTGTCGCAGACACGGTGTCTCCGAAATACGCGGCAAGGTGCCGGTGGCGGCAGCCCACGCTGGTGGCGTAGCGCTCCATCTGCCGCAGCAGCGCCACGCTGGCGTCCGACAGCTCGCCGCTCTGCTCCAGCATCCTGCGCCACTTGACGAAGTCGGCCGGCGAAGAAATCAGGACGCATTCGGCCTCGAGCCCGTCCCGCCCGGCTCGCCCCGATTCCTGCTGGTAGTGCTCAAGTGATCGCGGGGTGCCAGCGTGCACGACGTACCGCACATTCGACCGGTCGATGCCCATGCCAAAGGCGACCGTGGCGACCACCACGTCGGCGCGTTCGCTCAAGAACGCTTCCTGATTGCGCGCCCGCTGGTCGTCGGACAGCCCGGCGTGATACGGCAAGGCAGGCGTGCCAAGCCCGGTGAGCCACGCCGCCAGCGCATCGACCTCGCGACGCGACAAACAGTAGATGATGCCGGCTTCCCCTCGATGGCGTTCGAGCACGTCGAGCAGTTGTCGTTTCAACACCGCCCTGGGCAGCACCCGGTAGAGCAGGTTGGGCCGATCAAACGATCCGACGAACTCGACCGGGTCGCTCAATTCGAGCTGAGCGATGATGTCCTGCCGGACCCGTGCCGTGGCCGTCGCCGTGTAGCCGTGCAGACTGATGCCTGGCAGCGCCTGCCGCAGTCGTCCGAGTTGGCGATACTCGGGCCTGAAGTCGTGGCCCCACTGACTGATGCAGTGGGCTTCGTCCACCGCCACGAAACTCACCCGGCACGACGAGAGGAGCGACAGGAACCCCTCGCTGCCCTCCCCCACCAGGCGCTCGGGCGAGACATACAACAGCCGGTAGCGGCCCTGACGCAATCCCGAAATGACGGCGGCTTTTTCGTCGGGAGCCAGCGAACTGTTGTAGAGGCCGGCCGGCACGCCGTTGGCGACCAGCGTGTCCACCTGGTCCTTCATCAGCGAAATGAGGGGAGACACCACGACGGCAAGACCCGGGCGCACCAGGGCCGGCGCCTGGAAGCACAACGACTTGCCGCCGCCGGTCGACAGCACCACCAGCGAATCGCGGCCCGCCAGCACACACGCCATCGCCTCGCGTTGGAGGGGTCGAAACGTCGAGTACCCCCAGTAGCGCGCAACGACGGCCTCGATCTCAGTCACGCGAAACATCTCCCACGACGCGCGCGGGACGTCCCACACGATCGATCATCGCGCCTCGAATTCCTCGTACCCGCCTTTGAAGTCGGTAATCGAGCCGTTGGCGAAACTCCAGACACGCGTCCCGACTTCGTCCATCACGTCTTCGTCGTGCGTGACGATCAGGACGGTGCCGTCGAATTTCTGCAGCGCGATGTTGAGCGCGTTGATCGATTCGAGGTCGAGGTGATTGGTGGGCTCGTCGAACACGAGCACGTTGGGCTTCTGCAGCATGATGCGGCAGAACAACAGCCGCGCCGTCTCCCCGCCCGACAGCGCGTCGGTCGGCTTGAGCCCTTCCTCGCCGCTGAACAGCATCTGACCGAGCAGGCCGTGGAGATCCTGGCGGTGCGCGTCGGGATCCCACTGATGGAGCCAGTCGATAATCGTCATGCCGTTCTGGATCAAACCCGTGGCGTCCTGAGGAAAGTACCCGATCGACACCTCGTGGCCCCAGCGGATCACCCCCTCGTCGAGGTCGCCGGGTGAAGGCGGCAATCCCGGGGCATCCGACAGCAGCGCTTTCAGCAGCGTCGTCTTGCCGACGCCGTTGCGGCCCGCCAGCACGATCTTTTCTCCACGCCGGACAATCGCGCCGAAGTGTTTGACGGCAGAGGCGCCGCCGTGCGTCTTGGTGAGGCCCTCGAATTCGAGGACAGACTTGCCCGACGGACGTGCCATCTGAAACTTGATGAACGGACGCCGGATGTTCGACTTCGCCAGCTCCGCAGTCTGCAGCCGTTCGACTTCTTTCTTGCGCGACATCACCTGGCTGGCGCGCGTCCCGGCCGAAAAACGCGCGATGAAGTCCTGCAATTGCTCGATCTTCTTTTCGCGTTGCTGGTTGTCGGCCTCGATGCGCGTCCGCACCTGCGTCTTGGCGATCACCATGTCGTCGTACCCGCCGGTGTAGGTGATGATCGTCTCGTAGTCGATGTCCGCGATGTGCGTGCACACCGCGTTGAGAAAGTGGCGATCGTGCGAGACGACGATCAGCGTGCCGTCGTAGCGCACCAGAAAATCACGGAGCCAGTGGATCGACTCCAGATCGAGATGGTTGGTCGGTTCGTCGAGGAGCAGCGCGTCGGGACGGCCAAACAGCGCCTGCGCCAGCAGCACGCGAACCTTCTGCCCGCCCTGCAGTTCGGCCATTTTCCGCTGATGCAGATGGTTGGGAATGTCCAGCCCCTGCAGCAGAATCGCGGCGTTCGCCTCGGCCTGGTAGCCGTCCTCGTGCCCGACGATGCCCTCGAGTTCGCCGAGGCGCATCCCGTCGGCATTGGTCATCGCAGTGGGTTTCTCGTAGATCGCTTCGCGTTCCTGGAGGGCCCGCCACAAGTGATGGTTGCCCATGATGACGGTGTCGGCCACCGAAAATGCGTCGTACGCGAATTGATCCTGCCGAAGAACCCCAATCTTCTCGGGCAGAACGACGGTGCCCTTCTGGGGCGGGTCGTCGCCGGCGAGCAACTTCATCAGTGTCGACTTGCCCGACCCGTTCGGTCCGGTCAGGCCGTACCGGCGGCCAGACGAAAACGTCGTCGAGACGTCTTCGAAGAGAATCTTGCTGCCGAAGCGCATGGAGACGTTCTGGACGGAAATCACAACAGACAAGTGTACCTGATGCGGCGCAATGGCGGGGGAGTCGACTGCAGGATGTGCGCGCGAACCGGGCGGCCGAACGGAAACGACGACGGGCGCGTCGCCCCGAAGCGTCGTGAGCCCGCTGGATCGCCTGCGGGTCGTCGGGAAGTGAAACACCGGACCGGACACCACGTCCGGCCCGGCAGTCCACCCTAGAACTTGAAGTTCAACGCCATCTGGAAGCTGGTGATGCGGTTCGACATGTCGAGGGAACTGTCGGGCACCGTGCCCGTCTGCAAGCTGAGAATCGGCCCGCGAACGTGCTCGCGCGGCACGACGTAAAAGCCCATGTCGGCCGTCACGTGCGGCGCCAACTGCATGCCGACGCCAGCGGTGAAGTGTTTCTGGAACGTCGCCGGCGTGCCCATGCTCGTCTCGACGATATCGGCGCGAATCGGCGTCTGGCTGTGGTTGTAGCCGGCACGCACCACCATCGTGTCCGACACGCGATGTTGCACGCCCGCCTTGAACGTCCAGATGTTGCGCCAGCCGACGCCGACCAGTTTCTTGGCCACCGTGTCCACGCCGCCTGGGCCGCCGAGTCCTTCCACGTTGTCGTACTTCGTCATCTGTCCGTCGATGGCCACTTGCGTGCGCTTCGACGGGTGGAGTCCGACGCCAAAGGTGAACATGGACGGCGCGTCCCACTGGATGCCGATCGTCCTGGCCAACCCGAAACTCGACGAGGTCGGGTTGTTGTTCGACGAACTCCACTCGTAACGTTTGAACGTCGCGTAGGTCTGGTACGACGCGCCGATGGTCACCATGTCGCTGGCCTTGTAGGCGAGGCCGAACTGCCCGCCAAGGCCGAAGCGCGACACCGGGTTGGCCGCCCACGGCAGGTACGGCTGACCAGACGTGTCGTAGTCGGGCGTGGTCACCGGCAACGGAATGATGACCAGCGTGCCGCGATACACGTTGAGCGAGGCGCCAATCGACAGCCGCGGATTCACCTGGAACGCCATCGCCACTGGAATCTTCGTCAACTGGTAGTCGGTGGCAATGCGCCCGAACCCCACCGGTTGCCTCAGCATCAGGACGTTGTTGTTGTCCTGCGGATAGTCGGTCCGGAACCCGGCGACGCCCAGCAGGCCGAAGCCAATCGCCATCCGCCCCGTCGGCGCGCGCATGGTCCACCCGAATGCGGGGACCACGCCCACTTGCAGGAGCGGGTTGATCTGCTGCTGCAGCGTGCCGACGCGCGTGTCGACCCTGAGGCCGTCCTTGAAGAACTCGGTGCTGAAGGACACCTGGTTGCCTTCACCCTCCGTGATGAGCGCCGGGTTGAACGCGAGGGCGCCGAGCGATTCGATCATCAGCGCGACGCCGGCGCCTCCCATCGAACTGTTGACCGCACCAACTCCGTGCAGCATGTGTCCCTGCGAAAAGCCGATGGCCGGGACGAGGCCGAAACAGAGGAGCATTGACGCCAAGCGAACCTTGATCATTGTGCACCTCGACTGTTGTGAAAAAATGGAGCGGGGCGGTCATCGCCACGCAGGTCGAGTCTACACCCGAACGTGGGACGCCGGATTGCGCTGCTTCTGCGGAAAATAACGGGCCCTGAGCGGGGTCCTGACGAGTGCCGAGAATAATACAGTCCGGCCAGCCTCCACGACCCTATAATCCAGGGCGAGTGGCCCTCACCCCCGGAACTCGCCTCGGCGTCTACGACGTCATCGCCAAGATCGGCGAGGGCGGAATGGGGCAGGTGTACCGGGCCCGCGACACGAAACTGCAGCGCGATGTCGCCCTGAAGGTCCTGCCCGATTCCCTCGCCAACGATCCGGATCGGCTGGCCCGATTCACGCGCGAGGCGCAGATCCTGGCTGCGCTGAACCATCCCCACATCGCCCACATTCACGGCCTTGAAGACTGCGGTGGCGTGCGCGCGCTTGTCATGGAGTTGGTCGAGGGCGACGATCTGTCGCAGCGCGTTGCCCGAGGTGCTATCCCGATCGACGAGGCGCTGCCGATCGCAAAGCAGATTGCCGAGGCGCTGGAGGCCGCCCACGCGCAGGGAATCATTCATCGCGATCTGAAGCCGGCCAACGTCAAGGTGCGGCCCGACGGGACGGTGCGGGTGCTGGACTTTGGCCTCGCCAAAGCGCTCGATGCGAATGCGTCTGGCGCGACGGCTGGCGGCGCGGAGGCCATGAACTCGCCGACGTTCACCACGCCCGCGATGACGCAAGCAGGCATGATCGTCGGAACCGCCGCCTATATGAGTCCCGAGCAGGCGCGCGGCAAGATCGCCGACAAGCGTGCGGACATCTGGGCGTTCGGGTGCGTGCTCTACGAGATGCTGACGGGAACGCGTGCGTTTCCGGGTGAGGGTGTGAGCGACACCATCGCGGCGGTGCTGCGGGGCGAGCCCGACTGGGAACAACTGCCGGCCGCCCTGTCGCCCGCGCTCGGCATCTATATCAGGCGCTGTCTCCACAAGGACCAGAGGCAACGGATTCACGACATCGCCGACGTGCGCCTGGCATTGGAGGGCGCGTTCGAGGCTGCCGTTGAGCACACGTCCGCGCCGGCGCGTGCAGCGCGGCGGCTCGTGGCGACGATGGCGGCCGGGGCGCTGGGGGTCGCGGTCGTGACGGGTGCAGCGGTGTGGGTGCTCACGCGACCGGCCGAGTCGGCGCCGCCTCATGTCTCGCGTCTCACTGTTGCCTTCTCGCCGGCTAACGCGCTGACGTTCAGTGGCGCCGATCGCGACCTGGCGATCTCGCCCGACGGCTCCCGCATCGCCTATGTCGGCAATCAAGGCACGCAGTTGTTCGTCCGCGGGCTCGACGCGCTCGCGCCGGTGGCCGTGTTCACCGGGCGGCCGCGCGGGCCGTTCTTCTCCCCCGATGGCCAGTGGATCGGGTTCGCCGATGGCGGCATCGTATTGAAGAAGGTCGCGGTGACGGGCGGCCCGCCAGTCACGTTCGCGACCCTGGTCAACGCTGCCCGCGGGGCAACCTGGGGACCAGCGGACACGATGATCGTCGCGGCCAACAATCCGGTCACGGGCCTGATGCAGGTCGGGGCCGCCGGGGAGCCCACGATCCTCACCCGGCCCGAACGCGCGCGGGGTGAAGCATTTCACCTCTGGCCAGAAATGTTGCCGGGCGGACGGGCCGTGCTGTTTACAATCCTGGCCGTCACAGGCGGCCTCGATGCCGCCCAGGTGGCGGTGCTGGACCTGCAAACCGGGAAGCCCCGAGTGCTGGTGCGGGGCGGGAGTCACGCCCACTACGTGCCGATCGGACGCGGCTCGCCGACGCGCAGCGTGCGCGATGGCGGCTATCTGGTCTACGCGGCGGCCGGCACCATCCGGGCAGTGGCCTTTGACCTCGCCACGCTGGAGGCGCGGGGTGCTCCCGTGCCTGTCGTGCCTGACGTCGTGACGTCGACCTACGGTGCGCTGGAGGCGGTCGTGGCGGGCGACGGCACGTTGGCCTACGTGTCGGGCGCAGTACAAGCACCAGCACGAACGCTTGTGTGGGTGGATCGCAACGGCCACGAAGAGCCCGTCAAGGCGCCGGCACGCGCCTACACGTATCCCCGCCTGTCGCCGGATGGGACGCGCGTGGCCGCTGAGGTTCGAGATCAGGACTGGGATATCTGGGTCGCGAACTTGGTGAGTACAACGTTCACGCGCTTCTCGTTCGACCCCAGTCCCGACCGATTGCCCACGTGGACGCCAGATGGGCGGCGGATCATCTGGGGCTCCGAACGCGGGGGGGCGTCCAGTATTTACTGGCAGGCAGCCGATGGGTCCGGGGCGATCGAGCAATTGACCATCAATCCCGTGGCGCTGTACCCGTCTGCGATTTCGCCTGATGGGACGCGGCTAATCGTCAGGCAGGACGCCCCGACGCGGGACTTGATGGTCGTGGCCATCGACAGAGCGCCGGCTCAGACAGACCCAACGCGAAGTCAACAGGCCGAACTGAAGCGGCCGCAGCCGTTGGTGCAGACTCCCGCCGCCGAGAGCGCTGCTGACGTATCGCCCGACGGACGCTGGGTCGCGTACCAGTCGGACGAGTCGGGGCGGGACGAAATCTACGTCAGGCCGTTCCCGGACGCCAACGCCGGGCGTTGGCAGGTGTCGACTGGCGGAGGCGCCAAACCGCTGTGGGCTCGAAACGGCCGAGAGCTGTTCTACATGATCCCCACCGGAGGTGGCGCGACGGTGATGAGCGCTCCCATCGAGCGTGGCGCAAGCTTTGCCGCCGGCACACCGACGAAGGTGCTGGAGGGGCCGTACTTCTTTGGCACGTCGGGAGGCGGCGACACCGCCTTCCGCACCTTCGACGTGTCCCGGGATGGCCAGCGATTTCTGATGATCAAACTTCCGGGAGGATCCGATCAGGCCGCTGGGCTCCCGAGCCTCATTGTCGTGCAGCACTGGGTCGAGGAGTTGAAACGGCTCGTGCCTTCGAAATAGCGAGCACCGGGCAGGCGCGAGGCCCCGGAACCGCGGGTTGAGTGCGGGCCTCGGCTGTTGACGGGACCAAGGTGACGTTTGGCGCTGACCGCGACGATCTACAAATTCGACATCGATCTGGCGGACGCCGACCGCCGCGTCTACGAAGCGCTGGCGCTTCAAGTGGCGAGGCACCCTTCGGAATCCGAAGAGCATCTGGTCGCGAGGGTCCTCGCCTATGCGCTCGAATATACCGAGGGCATCGCCTTCTCGGCTGGCGTCTCGGAACCCGACGAACCGACCATGGCGGTGCGCGACCTGACGGGTGCCCTTCGTGCGTGGATCGAAGTCGGAATGCCCGACGCAGCCCGGTTGCACAAGGCCTGCAAGGCGGCCCCGCGCGTCGCCGTGTACACACACAAAGATCCGGCGCAGTTGGTCTCCCGACTCTCCGGCGAACGGATCCACCGGGCAGACGCGCTGGAGTTGTACGCCATTGACCGCACGCTGATCTCGGCGTGTGTCGCCCGGCTCGACCGTCGGATGGGATTCGCACTATCCGTGGCCGATCGCGAGATCAACCTGTCGCTGGCAAACGAAACGCTGACCGGAACGGTGGTCCGCTACCCGCTCGGGTAGACCACAGGATGTGGCCGGGCGGGCGTCAAGGCCGGAGGTTGCAGGCTGCACACGCACGGCGTCTCCGCGACTTCTCCGCCGCCACGCCGAGTGAGGCAGGGCAGCCGCGGGCCGGCAGCCCGCGCGAGACAGAAGCCCCCATCAGCGCCTGAACGTGTACTGGAACTTGATGATCAACTGATTGGAGTCGAGCTGCCAGCGGTCCTCGATGCTCCGAACGTTGTGGTTGTAGATGACGAACAACTCGCCAAGCGGCGTGTACGTCCAACGCATCCGGCTGTTCATGCCGACCGACTTGCTGAGCGAGTCGTACTGCACGTAACTTGACACTTCGAGATTCGGCGACACGTTGAACCGGAGTCGCGTGCCGACCACGTCCTGCGTGAAGTGCCCGGCGGGAAGGCGGCCGATGTCGCGCTCGCCCGTAAACTCCACGGTCACCAGCGGCGTGGGGCTCCAGTTGGCGGTGAGGATGATCTGGTCCATCCTGCCGTTGTAGAAGGTCCCGAACCACCACATCGCCTCGCCCCTGAGCGCCCGTTTGGGGGACGTGATCGCGTAGACCCGGTACCGGGTGAACTGGTACTCGCCCGGAGCCAGCACGACACCGGGCGCGACAGCGAAGGGCTTCTTCAGCCGCTCGCCTGTCGGCGCCACGTCGAGTTCCAGGCTGTCTCCGCTCTCGAAGAGCCCCGAAATCGGCGCCAGGAACGCGCGCCAGCTTTCCCACTGTCGATTCAGGTCCCAGACCACCGTGGGATGGAAGTCGATGAGCACTTGTCGAATGTTCCATTGTGCCGGACGCGGATGGTACGACAGCTTCGCGTCGAACACATAGACGCCCGTCCGGTCGATGAATCCGATCGACGGATCGAAGCCGGTCCCGACACGTCTCGCCCTGATCCACGACGGGGACAGGTCGTTCGGATATTCCACCGAAACACCCGCAGCGGTCCGGTCCGTGCCCAATCGGTCCCGTCCCATCGTCACGCCCCACAAGCCAACGAAGAGATTCTTGTCGCCAGCCAGCTTCGAGGTCTTGTACGTAAAGTCGGCGCCCGTCAGCCAACTCCCGGTCCTCCCGAGCGGATCGCCGAAGGTCGCGATCACCCCGACCGACGACTGCGCCAGGACGTTCTGCTTGAACCTGACGACGCCGAGCGTTGTCGATGGAGCCAAACCAAACACATCCTCGGTGCGTACGACCTGCGCACCCAGATTGGTCTGGCCAACTCGTCCGTTGAGCTTGCCGCCAACCGCGATCGGCACCTCCTGGCCCGACACGAGCCCCACGCGCCGACTGTAGTACGGAAGCACGGCACTGCCAAGGCCGAGGCCGAAGGCGAAGAGGTCGGCCCCTTCGAGGAAGAACGTCCGCTTCTCCGGGAACAAAACGGGGAACCGTGTGAAGTTCGTCCGTCGCGTGTCCACCTCGGTCTCGGCGAAGTCGGTCTTTGCCGTCACGGAGGCCGTCAGGTTTGTTCCGATTCGCTCGGTGACGTCGAGGCTGGGCTGGATCGATCGGCTGACGTCGGCGCCCCGCGACGGGACTCCAGCGTGTCCGACGAGGGAGGGGCGAACGCTCAATCCGGCGCCGAGATCGAAATCAGGAAGACCAATCAGAAGTCCCGCGAGGTTCGTTTGCGTCACCTTGTAGTCTGGACCGATGGCCGTCCACCGATCGACTTCTTGCAAGCGCTGGATGCGCCGTTCGACGTTCAGGTTCCACGTCCGCAAGCCCTTCTTGTAGTTCAGCGTCGCGACCGGAATGCGAATTTCAACCGACCACCCGCTCTCGTCCACATGCGTGCCGGCTTCCCAAAGCCCGTCCCAGTTGGCGTTTTCGGCGCCGGTGCTGGGATCGATCAGTGCGTCGTAACGCGCACCGCCGGGGTTGATGGCGAACACGTACCCGAAGCGGCCATCTCGCGACGTGTCGAGAACCACCTTGATGTAATCCTCGGCCGCCAGCGAAGCGTCACGCACCTTGGTGTGGCTGACCAATCCACGGGGATCGGGATCGGCACAGACGATGCCGATGGCGATGACGCTGCGGTTGACGAGCACGCGGATGGTGGTTCGGCCCGTCGGGACTCCGCCCTGGGTCGGTTCCGACATCGTCAGGTTCTCGATCGCCGGAGCGGCGGCCCAGGCTGGCTCGTCGAGGATGCCGTCGATGTGGAGGGCCCCGGAGAGAGGGCCGGCCTTCAACGACGGTTGGACCCGAGCCTGGGCGACGGCCAGGGGAGCACTCACGCCGAGGCCAGCAATCGCGGCCATCGTCGCGATCGCCAGACGAGCGCGCGCGACGAGCGGATACTGTCGCAGACCGAGCGGGGGCGCGGAGGGCATCTGGATGTTGAACTCCTATGGAGTGGGGCCTACTCTACTCCAATTCGAGCGACTCTCGCCGTAAAGATGCGCGCCCGGCTGGCAGTCAACAGACAGCTACACCTCAGCCTTCAACCTTCTCTTCAACCAGCCGTACACGAACAGCGACAGGCTGATCCCGGCAACCAGGGGCATGACGCCCCGTTCCAGGCCTGCAATCTGGTTGAAGCAGCGAAAGCCTTTTGAGAAAGGGATGTAGCTTGGATCGTTCAGGTTCCCCCGGAAGTACTTTCCAGGCTCCGACTGAACCACATAGGAATGGGGGAAACCCTCGTGATTGCCACCATGGCTCATCTCTACGTTCACGACGCCCTCATGGGCACTGTCGAGCGACAGGATGAGCCGCGTGCCAGGATTGATCGCCTGCGACCTGAGGCCCGTGGTGTTTCTCGCGCGTTTCTGATCATCAGAGAGATGCCACGAGTCATCCCCAATCACGTGGAACGGCACGGTGCTTACCCCGTCTGCCTCGGTGATCTTGATGCTGTTAATCACCCACGGGCCAGCCTTCCGTCCTCGACTGATGAACGCGATTGTCTGGATGGGTTCGCGTGGAGCAAGGGTGAATACGGTCGTCACGTCGCGGGCCGCAAATTTCAGGAAGGGCAGTTCCCAGACGTCTCTTCGTGAGAAGAACGTGCCGATGCTCCCCGTGTAGTTGGAGAAGGCCGGATCGTAGATTTCCAGCCGCTCCGCAAAATCCATCTGGATCTGCTTTTCCTCGGCGGGCATCTCCCAGATGGGCGCGCCCTGCGCCCATTGACTGTAGAAGAAGTTCGGGGGCAGCAGCAGCGCGTTCAGATTGATATAGGCGCCCCATGCAACGAGGCAGACGCCCACAGCCCACTTTACCCGAGAGGATCTGATCCGTCGGAGTTCGAGAATGCCGTAGACGCCGAAGACCGGGAGCAGCGGCACGAGGAAGCGGGGTCCATACGACAAGCCGCCGTTGTAGACGCACCAACTCGCAAACAACAGGGTGAAGATCATCAATGAACACGAGATGGCGCGCGCGAGTGCATCCTTCCTCATGAAACCCCGTACCAGCAGCACGGTCGCCAGCATGCTCAGGGGATAGAAGGTGAAGATGCCCAGCCCCGGTGAAAAGACGAAGGCGTACAAGCCGTGGAGGGTGCTGGCATCAAAGGTCTGTTGCCCATAGGAATAACCGAAGAGACTTCCGTAGCGATGCAGATTCCACCACAGGGTGCCCACCGTGCCGAAGGCCAACCCCATGCTGGTGGCGGCGGCCTGTGCGTAGCGTCTCTGGTGAAGGCTGAGCACCAGCAGCGGCAGGAAGAACAGCGCGCTCGGTCCTCGGGTCCACACAGCCATTGCGACGAGTGGACAGAGCAGCCAGCCGTGGCGCGAGGTCTTCTGCGGCCCGGAATCAAACGCATGCATGTACACGACGGCCAGGAGGTAGAACGCGAGGGGCGTTTCGATGAGGTAGCGCTCGGACGAATAGGCCAATGGATTGCAGCAGAAGACGAGGGACAGGAGAAGGCCTATCGCCAAGCTGCCGGATCTCTGTTGCCGCGGCTCCTCTCGAGTCCAGCGTAGGACAAAAGCCAGCATCAAGGAGCCAGTGGCCGCCGCAAACAACCCTGAGTGCAGCTGAAGGGCCACGTCCGACAGTTGCGTCGAAAGGTGGAGGGTGGCCTTCAAGAATGACGCGGGAAAATAGAACAGATAGAAGCTGAAGATGGACCCGAAATCGAACCACGTGCTCCCCACGGGGCCACCGTTCCAGAGGGAGTCGGCGACAAGGCGCCTGTTCATTCCGTCGTACTCTTCGACAGGAATGCCGATGGCGTAGAGCACGCAGAAGTATGCCAGCCCCCACACCACGGCAATAACCCAGAGGGAGCGCGAACTCAGCGTATCTCGATCTGGTCGGCCAGGGGCGGACTGCACAGGTGTCACCGTCTCCGTCGGGCGAAAGGCCGCCTGCGGGCGGGCGGCGTTGGAGCATCCGGCATGAGGACTCGCGTCCATCCACTCGTCTGCGCGGCTGGCGGACACCAGAATGTGCGACGCTCGGCGCGCGCTCCCGCCGCAGACAGCGCCGAGTGGAACAGCCGAACATGCGTCATGCTTGCTTGGCCCGGACAACGTCGAAGGCCTGTAGCTCTTTTTTGAGCAACTCCGCCGCGAGCGGCCTGACGCTTGGAAGCGTTAGCGCTTCGCCGGGTCCCGGCTCGCCTCCTTCGTCAAGTAGGGCACCCCGTCGCTCAGCCATTTCGGCGCCGGCGCGCCCTTCAGATAGTGATCGAAGAACTCCATGAACCGCACCGTCAGATCCTTCTGGTTCGCCACACCGCCCAGATGGTGTCCCTCGCCCGGATAGGCCAGCAGCACGGCCTTCTTCCCGTTGAACCGGAGCGCATTGTAGAACGCTAAACCATTGATGAAGCCGACCGTCGGGTCGGAGGTCCCGTGCATGATCAGGAACGGCGCCACCGTTTTCGGCGCCCACGTGAGCGCCGACTCGTTGCGATACCGGTCGGGCTGGTCCCACGGTGAGAAACCCCAGCGCCCTTGATCGAACAGGTAGTACTGGAACGCCGTGTCACCGCTGCCGCCCGGCGCCGCGTACGACCAGCCCCAGTTCATGTTGAAATCGTTGGCGAGATCGACCACGCCCGCGCCCATGCCGACCGCCGCGAACATCTTCGACATCGTCCCCACGTAGGCCGCGCCCTCGCCGCCGTAGCTGTGGCCGGTGACGCCGATGCGCTTCGGGTCGGCATAGCCCATCTCGATCACCTTGCGCGTGGCCGCCTCGACACATTCCAGCATGTCGCTGTGCGACGATCCGGTTCGGAAGTGGACGTCCGGCATCATCGTCAAATAGCCGTCGCTGACCGCCTGCGTGGGCATCCGGCCCATGCTGACCATGTAGGCGGGGGGCGTGTAGACGTGCATGTTCTGCGAGTTCTTCTCGTAGAAGGTGACGATCATCGGCCGCTTCTCGCCCGGCTTGTAGTCGTCGGGCACCGCCAGGATCCCCTGCAGCCGCACGCCGTCCTTGTTCTTGAAGTCGAACAACACACGATGCCCCCACAGGACGTCCTTCTGCTGGGGATTGGCGTCGGTGATCTTCTTCGAATCGGCAAAGCCCGGACCAGACACCCGCAGGTCGGGGAACTCGACGAACGTCTGACGCGTGAACAGGAACCGGTCGGCCTTGCTGGCCTTCACCGGCGTACTGAATGACGCGTCCTCGTAGACCAGCGCCTTGAGTTGTCCACCAGCCAGTTCGTAGAAGCCGGCCTTCTTGGTCCACTGGCCGTAGGCCGACAGGGTGAGCGGTCGGGTCAGGTCGAACGTCCCGCGTGGCCCGACGGCTCGAGCGACACTCGGATCCACCTGCTCGGTCCGGATGAGGCGGAAACGCATATCGTTCTTGCCGCCGACTCCGCCCGTCAGATTCGTCGGCGCCGCACCGTCGAGCGGGAGCAGCCAGAGGTCGTACAGGTGGTTGACGATGACCGCCTTACCATCGCTGGTGTACCCGGCGATGCCGAACGACGGCTTGGTTCCAGGGTGGTCCTCTTCCACGTCGATGAAGCTCACAAGGGGCGTCGCCGCGCCCAGCGCCCGCGTGGCGTTGACCTCGAAGTCGTAGACCTGGAACTTGCTGTCCTTCCAGTAGAGGAAGTGTGTGCCGTGCGGCGAAATGCCGAAAACGTGGCGGCCGGTCAATTGTCCCTTCGCGATTAACGTCCGTTCGCCGGTGGTGGTGTTCACGCGGTAGAAGTCGGCGGCCGGCAGTTTTTTCTGATCGGCGAGATAGGCGCGCGTGTCGCGCCCGACCGCCCACTTGCCGTCAGGTGCGACATCGAGATCCTTCATCGTGTCGTCGGTGAGCCTGACGAACCGTTTCGTTGTCACGTCGAACGCCTGGCGAAAGGTGAAGTTCCGATCCTGCGTCGCGCGAATCATCTGCAGCGACTGCACCCGGTCGTCGGAGGTGTTCCAGACGTCCACGTCCGGCGCCTCGTCAGTCGTCCGCTTCGTGGTATCCGGCGAGGCGACCTGTTGCTTGATCCCGAAGAAGACGCGCGTGTTGTCCTCGCTCCAGGCAAGCGTCGCCCGGTCGCTCACGACCCAGCCCTTGGGGAACACGTCGACCTTGGCCGGTTGGAGCACGGCCGGCGCCGGCACCGAGGCGCTGTCCTTCAACGCCGCGGCGACGTCCGGGAACGCGACCAGCACGTTGTCGCGCTCGCGCATCTTCTCGACATCACTTCCCTTGAGCACGGCGAGGGCGTTGCCGCCGTCGTTCCACGCGAGCCGGTTGTAGTTCTTGGCATCGCTGTCGAGCGTGGTCGTCCGCCCCGTGCGCGTGTCGAACACGAAGAGGCCGTTGACGTCTTTCACCGCCGCGTCCACGGTGTAGGCGAGCAGTTCGCCCGTGCGGTTGAACGCGATATCGGCCACGCTTCCGAGCAACTGGTGGCGACTTGTCCGCAGGTCGATCAAGATGGCATCGACACCGCGCGGTCCTGCCGGCGCGCTATTGGATCCGGCGGCCTGTCCCGTCCCGGCGGGCGGCTGTCCGCCCGGCGCACCCCCGCCGCCGCGCCCGCCCGCGACCGGAGCGGCCTCGCCGCCGCGTCGGCGCAGGAACAGGTGTGTGGACGTCGCCGAGAACGCCAACGTCCCGACGTCCTGCCACGACCGCACCTCGCCGGTCGCAAGATTGCGTAACTCCACGCGCCGCGGCGGGATGGCCGGCGCCGCGCTCCCCCTGCCTTGCCCTGAGCCTGTCGAAGGGCCTTGCCCTGCGCCTGTCGAAGGGCCTTGCCCTGCGCCTGTCGAAGAGCCGCCTTGACCCGATGGCGCTTCGCCTTGTCCGGACGGCGCGGTCTGCGATTGATCGACGTCGGCTGGGGCCGCAGCTCCAGATCCCCCACGACGGCCGCGGCCACGTTGGGCGGCGCCCGGGTCCATCTGGTAGGCCATCCACCTCGAATCCGGGGAGAACGTCGGGTCGGTGGCGTCGGCCACCGTCACATCCGCGCTGGTCTCGAGGTTCAAGAGATGCAGGACCGGCTTGGCCTCAGCCGGAACCACGTTGGTCGTCTGCAGGGCATAGGCGACCCACTTGCCGTCCGGCGAGATCGTCTGACGCTCGATGCTGCGCCACTTGGTGTAGTCGTCGATCGTCATCGCCTTCTTTGCCGGGGCTTGCGCACCCGGCAGCGCGTAGGCGGCCACCAGCAAGCCTGCCAGCAGGATGACGAAGACGGTGAGGTGGCGGGGCGAACGTGGGCGTTGTAGAGCGGTCATCTTTATGTGCGTTCCTTCTGTCGGCCTTTTGGCGCCACCGCGGCGTCGTCCTCATGAGTCGTGGTGCATTCTACAGCGAGGTGGGTCTCCCGCTTCGCTTCCGTCGCGGCATCGTCGGATGCCAGGCCAGTCCCGAACGATTCCAGGCCTTGTGGCCGACCCGATGGCCACACTCCTAACGAAGAAATGCTTGAACACAGAACACTCGTTCGGCCCAATTTCGAGTCCCGTAGGCTAACATAAGGCACCACAGTCGGTTAGATAGCGTGTGGGCTCTCCGCGGCGGCGGCTCGCCGTTATTAGGAACGAGGTCTGCGTCGCCCGGGTTGCAGGGATGCAGGTGAGCAGGCCGGTAGAAGGGAAACGCATCGATGAGTCGGTTTTCTGAAGGGCAGTGGGCTGTCGTGCTCGGCGGATCCAGCGGATTCGGCCTCGCCACCGCGAACAAGCTCAGCGCCGAAGGGATGAGCGTGTGCATCGCGCACCGCGACCGCCGCGGCGCCATGGACCGCATTAACCGCGAGTTCGATGCCATTCGCGCCCACGGGCGTCCGTTCATCAGCCTCAACCTGGACGCCCTCTCTCCCGACGGGATGGCTGCGATCATCGAGACGCTGACGGCGAAGATGCAACCGGCCGGCAGGGTGCGCGTGCTCATGCACTCGATTGCCTACGGCAACCTCAAGCCCATCGTCGCCGCCGCGAGGCCGCCCCAGCAGACGCAGCCGCTGGATCTGCTGGCCGGCGCACTCGGGCTCCCGCGTGCCCAGGTCGATCAGGCGGTGCAGCGCTTGTCGGACGAAGGCGAACCGATCTTCCAACTGCTGAACCCGGTGGAAT
>Ga0194060_10000367_pt1 | contig 32992 bp, 28 predicted proteins | sample SepL225m_MetaG_FD_163427 | JGI IMG/M metagenome (GOLD analysis project Ga0194060, IMG submission 163427) | Anoxic zone freshwater microbial communities from boreal shield lake in IISD Experimental Lakes Area, Ontario, Canada - Sep2016-L222-5m | ecosystem: Environmental > Aquatic > Freshwater >...
CAACGCACAGGCTGAATTGGAAGCCTGCATTAGACCATCCATGGAGAACACAGTTATAAATTTAGGAGTGTGAATTATTTAGTTTTGATATAGTTTGATGTATGACATTTTCATTTCGGTTTGACAGGAAAATTCGATAGTCGTTCAACGGACATATGATGTATTTTAATATTATTCTTTAACTCGTTCGCCGTAGACACCTGTCTCAGGATTTACTGTAATCATATCGCCCTTTTTTACAAAAAGAGGGACCATCACAGTCACACCAGTTTCAACAATTGCAGGTTTTTTTGCACCAGACACCGTATCACCTTTTACCGCTTCTTCGGTATCTATGATCTTTAGTCGCACACTCAATGGAGGACGAATATTAAGAGGTTTATCGTTATACACATATACATAATGTTTCGTACCATCCTTGATATAGTTGATCACTTCACCAACTAAAGGAAGTGGGAGTTGATATTGATTGTACGTACGTTCATCCATGAGATACATAAACTCAGCATCTTTGTATAAATATTGCATCTCTACAACAGAAACATCGAGCACGTCAACATCTTCATTTGACTTAAATGTGTAATCTACATTTTTTCCTGAAACAAGATTTTTTATTTTTGCTTTCATGAGCGCAGCACCTTTTCCGGGAGAATAAAATTCAGCTTTTTGAACTTGCCAAATATCATCTTGATACATCACAAATTCACCTTTTTTTAAATTACCTGCAGATGTTTTCATACAAATATTCGTGGAAAAAATAATACTTCATCACGGATTTATTATATCAATAGGTATCAATATAAGCAAACTCAACCTAATTCTTGTGAAAGTTCCTCAAGCAGTTTTTTTGCCTTACCCGAAACTCTGTTTGGGATATGTACCTTAAAAACTACATATTGATCACCTCGTTCATGACTTCGAGGATAAGGTACACCTTTTCCTCGCAATCGTACTGCCGTTCCCGGCTGAGTACCCGAATGCACTTTCAAAGTTACATCTCCATCAATTGTTGGAACAGTTACTGTACCACCCAATGTCAACAATGAATATGAAAGTAGTTTTTCAAGATATATATCTTGTCCTTCACGTTTAAAAAATGCATGAGATTTAACCCGAATAACTAAATCAAAATCAGCATACCGTATCTTTGTTCCATCATCTACGCCAGCTGGTATCTTGAGAGTTCTTGATTCATTATCAATCTTCACTTCTCTATCTACCCCATGAACAGCCTCATCAAATGTAATCTCAATCTGATATGCTGGACGTCTTTTGGCACGACTACCTTCCTTAAAAGGTGACTGTGCCCCAAAGAATTGTTCAAAAATATCAAACGGATCAAAGTCTTGTCCAAAAGGATTTTCACCTCCCCCTCCATACGAATATGAATAGTTAAACGGCCCTTGATTCTGTCCTTGCCCACTCGGTGCTGATCTACCAGCACCATTTCGCTCAAATGCATCATGCCCGACTTGATCGTACATCTGCTTTTTATTAGCATCTGCCAATACTTCGTACGCTTTATTTATTTCCTTAAACTTGGCTGATGCATCTGGCGATTTGTTTCTATCAGGATGCCATTCAAGAGCCTTCTTGCGATATGCAGATTTTATCTCGGCATCACTCGCACTCTTACTCACACCTAATAAATCGTAATAATCGGACATAAAATCAATACAAATGAGTTATAAAGTTCATAAAGTTATAAAGTAACACGGACAACATTTCAACCAAAGATTTTTCGTCTTTCATTATTAATCTTTCGTCTTTAGTTCTTAGTCCTTCGTTCCCTAATCCTTACCCTACCACTTCGCCTTCTTCGGCATTCTTTTTTGGATCGTCTTTAACATCTTCCTTAGGTTCTTCTGCTGATGGTCCTGATTGCACATCTGGGCCACCTGCAGGTTGAGCCTGATTATACATGTGTTGACCGATCTTTTGAAGTGAAGTTGAGAGATCAGACGTTTTTGCTTCTATATCTTCTTTTGATCCTTTTTCAAGTGTTTCTTTTAATATCTTGATTTTTTCTTCAACTTCCTTACGATCAGCTTCTGGAGCTTTTTCGCCAACATCTTTTAATGATTTTTCAGATGTATAGATCAAGTTATCTGCCTTATTTCTCACTTCAATCTTTTCTTTTTCGGCTTTATCTGCATCTGCATTTTTATCAGCTTCTTCCTTCATACGTTCAATCTCTTCCTTACTAAGTCCTGTAGAGCCAGTAATTTTGATCGACTGAGTTTTATTTGTTGCTTTATCTTTTGCAGTTACAGTAAGAATACCATTTGCATCAATATCAAAAGTTACTTCTACTTGTGGAACTCCTCGTGGTGCTGGAGGTATACCTTCAAGAGTAAAATGTCCAAGAGATTTGTTATCTCGAGCAAGTGGACGCTCTCCTTGTAACACATGTATCTCTACCTGTGTCTGATTATCTCCTGCTGTTGAGAATACCTCAGATTTTGATGTGGGAATAGTGGTGTTTCGTGTAATAAGTGGCGTCATCACACCTCCAAGAGTCTCGACTCCCATAGAAAGTGGTGTTACATCTAACAACACAACATCTTTGGTTTCACCTGTTAATACTCCCGCTTGGATTGCTGCTCCAACTGCCACAACCTCATCAGGATTTACAGAACGATTTGGTTCTTTACCAAAAAAATCCTTCACTAAGTCAACAATTTTTGGCATACGAGTCATACCACCAACCAATACAACTTCATCTATTTTTCCAATCTCAACTTTAGCATCTTTCAATGCAGATTTAACAGGATCAAATGTTTGTTTTATGAGATCGCCAACAATTGATTCCAATTTTGCACGTGAAAGTTTAACAACTAAATGTTGTGGTTGATTATCTTTGACTGTAATAAAAGGCAAATTTACTTCTGCTTCAAGAGAAGATGACAACTCAATTTTTGCTTTTTCTGCAGAGTCCTTCAAACGTTGAAGTGCTTGTGCATCTTTACGCAAATCAATTGCTGTATCTTTCATAAATTCATCTGCAAGATAGTTGATGATATGTTGATCAAAATCATCACCACCGAGATGTGTATTACCGTTAGTAGCTTTTACCTGAAATACGCCATCACCCAATTCAAGTATTGTGATATCAAATGTACCTCCACCAAGATCATAAACTGCGATCGTATGTGAATGTTTTTTATCCAATCCATAAGCAAGTGCAGCTGCTGTTGGCTCGTTAATTATACGCACTACTTCAAGACCAGCAATTTCGCCTGCTTGTTTTGTAGCCTGTCGTTGCGCATCATCAAAATATGCAGGAACAGTAATAACTGCTTTTTCTACTTTTTCGCCAAGATATGCCTCTGCATCGGCTTTAATTTTTTGCAACACCATAGCAGAGATTTCCTGTGGAGTAAACGATTTTCCTTCTACTTCAACCGTTGCCATATCATCACGACCTGCCTTGACTGCATATGCAAGTAATTTTAAATCGTGCTTTACAGATGGATCTGAATAACGATGCCCCATAAGACGCTTCACAGAAAAAATTGTTCTTTTTGGATTCATTACCATCTGTCTTTTTGCAACATCACCAACTATACGCTTAATTGGATCAACTACTGATGGAATAGTATTGCGACCTTCTTGAGAATAGATAACTTTTGGTTTTCCACCTTCCATAACTGAAACACACGAGTTTGTTGTACCGAGATCGATACCGATTATTTTTGCCATATATAGAAAACAATTAATAATAAAAAATTACCTATACAAAAATGTTAAATTTTTAACTTTCAACTTTTTACTTTTGACTTTCAACTATTTTTTTACTTACCTTTACCTGAGCAGGACGAATAACACGATCATTATACATATATCCTCTTCTTAATACCTCAACATTTATATCATCTTTCTCTCCTTCAACTATATCGACTGCTTCTGCGACATACGGATCAAATTCTTTGCCGAGAACTTCTATTTCTTTCAGACCCATATTTTTTAATGTCGATTCAAAGGTATTCTTAATCATCTTTAATCCTGCATCCTTTATGAAAATTTCTGCCTGTTCAAGATTATCAAGAAATGGCATGATCTTCAAAATGAGATTTGCTTGTGCTCTTTCAATACTTTCTGCACGTTCTTCACGTGAACGATTTTCATAATTTTGATAATCTGCAAGCGCTCGAAGATATTTTTGTTTATTATCCTCGGATTGTTTTGTCATTTCTTCAAGTTGATGCGCTATATCATCCTGTTCAACATCTATCACGTCTTCTACAATACCATCATCTGGCTGAATTTTATCTATCATAGTTAAATATATAATTTATATTATTCTTTTATTATATCCTCTATTAGATTAGAGAAGTAGCGAACTTGTGGAATAATAACATCATACGACATTCTTTTTGGACCAATAACTCCTATCATACCTTTCATATTTTGCCCTTCAAATTCACCAAACACACTAGCACACGGTTCAAACAAAGGATTTTGAAAATCATCTTCACCAAGCATATACATAATCTCTTCATTTACTTTGTAAAATTGTTTCAAAATAGCATCCCAGAAATTAGATTCATCCAATAAACTGAAAAGACTCTGAGACATAGCAAGATTCAAAAATTCATCTTTTTTGAGAAGATTTGCTACTCCTGCATAAAACAAATATCCTGAATCTGTGGCAACTATTGACAAAAGCCCCGTACGAGATGCAAGAACACGCGCTGCCTGATGAAATAATTTATCAGACTGTTTTCGATCATCCCAGACACTATTTTTATATGTAACTATGTCAATGGTAGAAAGCTCATGCTCCTTCATGACATGTTGAATATAAAATCTAAATCCTTTAGCGGAAGGTACCCGACCCGATGAAAAATGAGATTTTTTGAGATAAGCCTTCTTAGCGAGCTCAACCATCTCATTACGTATAGTTGCTGGGGAAACGCCCAGTTTATACTTTTTTTCAATGATCTCAGAACCGACTGCGAGACCTGATTCTGTATACTCACGAATTATTGCCGTTAATATCTCAATCTGACGCTGTGTTAGTGTATCCATACGTATTTTTTTCGAACGTTTGTTCGAGTTAGCAATACTATATCAGCTCTGCTAATATTTGTCAAGGGGGATAGAAATCAGCTAGTAGCTCGTAGCCTAACATGTTAAATAGTGCTTTGACAGACTTAATGTGTGATTCCCTTGAAGAAGGGAATCACTTGAGCTAAGCTCTAATGTAAACCAGTCTCAAATATACGTAGTAAATGAATGCAATTATGTACTGGATCCCCTTGAGTTCAAGTGTAACCCCGCCGGAGTTTATCCTGTTTACACCATGATCGAATTAAACATGAGAGTATAATATGTTAAGATAATCAAGTTACGAAAAAACTATTTACTTTTTTAACGCTACTCTGTTTCTGATTTTGTAAGTTTATGAAACGTTTTTTGTATAAATGAAATTCACAAATTACCACGCACAATATTTTGCTTACGAACTAACTCGAAGATCACCTTCTTTTTCGATCGAAAAATTCACAGAAACACTTTCTAATGCTCAAGTAGATATTAAACCGCACCAAATTGACGCAGCTTTATTTGCATTTCAATCGCCGTTATCACAAGGTGCAATTCTTGCAGACGAAGTAGGATTAGGGAAAACAATCGAAGCTGGAATAGTTATATCCCAAAAATGGGCAGAAGGAAAAAAGAAGATTTTAATAATCACTCCTGCCAATCTCCGAAAGCAGTGGTATCAAGAATTAGCTGATAAATTTTATTTATCTTCAATAATACTTGAAACAAAATCATTTAACCAACATATTAAAGAAGGTAACTTAAATCCGTTTGAACAAGAAGCTAACATTATCATAATATCCATGAACTTTGCGAGAGGAAAATCAGCATACCTAAAAGCGATAAACTGGGATCTAGTTGTAGTAGATGAAGCACATAGATTGCGTAATGTATATAAACCTAACAGCAAAGTAGCAAAAGAAATTAAGTCTGCGATCCAGCACGCACCTAAGCTGCTTTTAACCGCTACACCTCTTCAAAATAGTCTTATGGAATTATACGGGCTTGTAAGTATTGTGGACGAGCATATTTTTGGCGACAAAAAAAGTTTCCAAATGCTGTATGCACGACCGGGAAATAATAACGAGGTTTTCCACGAACTAAAGGAACGATTAAAAATAGTCTGCAATAGAACACTTCGCCAGCATGTACAAGAATACATCCAATATACAAAGCGTATGGCACATACCGTAGAGTTTATTCCCACGCCAAAAGAACAAGACCTCTATCAAATGTTAACCCAGTATTTATTTTCCGAAAAGCTCTATGCTCTACCAAATGGTCAAAGACAGCTTATCACGCTTATGTTACGCAAACTGCTTGCCTCATCAACATTTGCAGTAGAAAAAACATTACGCCTTCTATCAGACCGTTTGCAATCAATTCTTACCAAAGCAGAACAAGACGAAAAGCCCCAAGAGGAAGAATTAAAACTTGATTCAGAAATTGAGTCTTTTTCGGAGTATCAAGAAGGGTGGAAAGAAGACCAAATTGACGAAGAAAATGAAGATGATTCAGAAGAAAAAATAGAAGAAGAGAAAGCCTACTACACTGTTAAGGAACGAGAAGATATTCAAAAGGAGAAAAAACAACTAGATATTATGGCAGAATTAGCTCGCTCAATAGGTTCAAACTCAAAAGGAGAAAAATTACTTGAAGGTATAAAGATTGGATTTGAAGAAGTTGGTCGAATAGGAGGAACTAAAAAAGCACTCATATTTACAGAATCAACTAGAACTCAGCAATATATTTGTGAAATCCTCGAAGCCTCCGAGTATAAAGATAAAATTGTACTTTTTAATGGGTCGAATAACGATGCTATATCTAAAAAAGTATATGCCCGATGGATTGAAGAAAATAGAGGGACAGATAAGGTTACTGGTTCTAAAACTGCCGATATTCGTTCTGCAATAGTTGACTTTTTTAAGAATGATGCAGAAATTATGATTGCAACTGAAGCCGCAGCTGAAGGTATCAATCTCCAATTTTGTTCCCTTGTGATCAATTATGATTTGCCATGGAACCCACAACGTATTGAACAAAGGATTGGACGTTGTCACCGGTACGGACAAAAGCACGATGTGGTGGTTATCAACTTCCTAAACAGAAAAAACGAAGCTGATAAACGAGTTTACGAGTTATTAAAAGAAAAATTTCAACTATTTGATGGCGTATTTGGCTCATCTGATGAAGTCCTTGGAAGTATCGCATCAGGTATTGATTTTGAAAAACGTATAGCAAATATTTATCAACAATGTCGTACTGAAGCTGAGATAAAAGAGACATTTGACAAACTCCAACAAGAAATGGAAGAACAGATAACAGAAACACTTCATGATACAAAAAGGAAGCTCCTCGATAACTTTGATGAAGACGTACATAAAAAACTTAAAATGAGTATGGATCAAAGTACAACATTCTTAGACAGTTACCGAAAGTGGCTTTGGAACTTGACATACACACTTCTTGACGAAAAGGGGAAATTTAATGAAGAAACAGGTACATTCGAAGTACATAATGGAAATATCGATGGGGATACCTTACTATCAGGAAAATACACCCTTCACCTTGAAGATACCAGCAGACATCATTACAGAAGTGGACATCCACTCGCAAAGCTTCTAATCAGCACTGCTAAAAAATTAGTATTGCCACCAGTGCATATCGAGTTTTATTCTACGAAAGGTCCCAAAATTGCATCACTCGAGCCATACCATAATGTAAAAGGATATTTACAAGTAACTCTTGTTAAAATGAAGACATTAGATGAATCAGACTATATAGTGTGTTCTGCAATTACAGAAGACGGCAGAGTGATCGAGTCGGACATAATAAAAAAACTCTTTTCACTTCCAGGAAGAGAAATAGAACCTGCATTGATTCAGATGCGTTCTGAGCTTGAAGCTGGTATTATAAAAGAACAAAATTGTATATTTGAAAATGTGAAAGATAAAAATAAGGTTTTTTTTGAAGATTCATATCAAAAACTTGAACGTTGGTCAGACGACTTAAAGATAAAACAAAAAGAACAAATATTGATATTAGAAAAAGATATTAAGCAACTTAAAAAAGATGCTCGATTTTCTGGTTCATTGTCTGAAAAGTTAGAGAAAAGACAACAATTGCGTAAGCTTGAAGAAAAACTTGATATTGCAGAACAAAAATATCGTCAAGATGTGAAAGTAATCGAATCAGATAAAGATAAATTATTAGACAAAATTCAAGATAAAATGCACGAACAAATAGAGCAACAAACATTATTTACTATTTCTTGGCAAATTCTATGAACCCAGTTGACGATACAAAATTAGAACCAACATCCCATGATATTTTTGAACAAAATAGAGAGAAAATCCAAGAACTGTTCCCCAGTTGTATTGTCGAAGGCAAGATAAATTTTGAGATACTAAAAAAGTTATTGGGAGACGAAGAAGCGCTATCCAAAGAAGAAAAAGAACGCTACGGATTGTATTGGCCGGGGAAAAACGACCTTATTCGACTTATTCAACAATCAAGTAACGCAACACTAGAACCAGATCGCGAACAATCGGTTAACTTTGACACATCAGAGAATATCTATATTGAAGGAGAAAACCTAGAAGTACTCAAACTTCTCCAAAGATCCTACAGCGGAAAAATAAAAATGATCTATATTGATCCGCCATACAATACAGGTAAAGATTTTGTATACCCCGATGATTTTAAGGAGCCATTGCAAAATTACTTTGCTCTAACAGGCCAGTTAGACCAGGAAGGTAAGAAGACTTCTACCAACTCCGAAACAGAAGGAAGATACCACACGAATTGGTTAAACATGATGTATCCACGATTATTTTTGGCAAGAAATTTATTGAAAGATGATGGAGTAATTTTTATTAGCATTGACGATAAAGAAGTTTCAAATTTGAGAAAAATTTGTGATGAAATTTTTGGTGAACTTAATCGTCTAGCAACATTGGTATGGGATCGCAATCATAGTGCACAAGCAGGAATATTCAAAGTGTATCATGAGTATGTTTTAGTGTATGCAAAAAACGCTGTAGAAGTATCCGTACCGAAAAGTGTGACTGATGAATTGTTTGAAGCTGGAGCTCAAAAAAGAGAATCTTCAAGGCATCCTATGCAAGAATTTACTTTTCCTATTGGAACTGAATGCCGCATAGAAGATGGTGATATAGGGAGTGAATGGGGGGATATAGAAAAAACTATCTTAATAGATGGTGAAATTAATTGTAAAGATGGAAAATTAGTTAGCCCATTAACATTGAAAGCGGCTTGGACACAATTAAACCAAATGAAAACTTACTTTTATGGTGATAGGGAAAACTTAGTAGATTCAAGAGGACAGAAAATTGTTAAATTTTACTTAAATTCAACAGGAAAACTGAAGGTAATAAAAAAAAGAGGTGTAATTACTCCCCCAACAGTTTTACCAAGCTACGGCGGACAAGGTCCTATATCAACCTCAAATGCAAATCTATTTAATCTATCGGAAGCACCATTAAATAATCCAAAAAGTGAAGATATGATTTATGACTTTCTAAGTTGGTTCGATGAAAATGACAGCATAGTGCTCGATTTTTTTTCAGGATCGGCTACTAGTGCACATGCTGTACTAAAACGAAATTCGGAAGATATGTTAAAAAGGAAGTATATCTTAGTTCAAATTCCAGAAACTACTGATGAAAATAAGGAAGCTTACAAAGCAGGCTATAAAACCATAGCCGATATTGGCCGTGAACGCATCCGTCGTGCTGCTAAAAAAATTGCAGGAGAAATCGGACCAGAAAAGACCAAACAGCTTGATCTCGGTTTCAAAGCTTTCAAACTTGTTCCTTCCAACTTCAAAACCTGGAATGGTAACCGTAAAGATTTTACTGCCGAACAGCTTCAACTCCAGGTTTCCCATATATCAGAAAAAGCTTCAGAGGAATCTATACTCTACGAAATCCTAGTAAAAGCAGGTATTCAACTAGATGTTGTAGTTACCCACAAAGATATAGAAGGTAAAAAAGTATATGTAATAGAAAGCCAGGGAATTGTTCTCTGTCTGGAAAAAACCGTAACCATGAATGTAATAAAAGGCATTGCAGAACTAAATCCATTTAGAGTAATTTGTTTGGACAATTGTTTTATCGGTAATGACCAACTAAAAACAAATGCCGTGCAGTTTTTTAAGGGAAAAAATATAGAGTTTAAAAGTGTCTAACTATGAAACTACAGTTTGATCCAGACCAGCCATTCCAGCTTGAGGCAATACAATCCATTACCGATCTTTTTGATGGGCAGACATTGAACAAATCTGAGTTCACTATTACCCATAGCCAAGAGGCATCCCCTTTGTTTAACAGCTCGTTACGAACCGAAATTGGGATACGTAACAACTTAACAATTAGTGAAGATACTATTCTTCAAAATCTCCATAAAGTACAGAAACAAAATGAAATTCCTGTTCAAACAACATTAGACCATGGTTTGAACTTTACCATAGAAATGGAAACAGGAACTGGTAAAACCTATGTGTATTTACGCACTATACTAGAACTCAATAAATTGTATGGTTTTCTAAAATTCATTATTGTTGTTCCAAGCGTTGCAATACGGGAAGGTGTCATAAAAAATCTTGAGATTACAAAAAAGCATTTTGAAAAACATTATAATAATATTGTTTACCACTCCTATACATACGATTCAAAAAACTTAGATCGAGTTGCTAGTTATGCCAAAAGTAACCAGATCGAGATCATGATTATGAACATTGATTCATTTAATAAAGATTTCTCCGAAGAAGACCGAGGCAATGTTATATTCCGCAAAAACGAAGGATTACAATGGAACAAACCAATCGAGTACATAAGTATGGCTCGCCCTATTGTGATTATCGATGAACCACAGAGTGTAGACACCGGCAAAGATTCATCTAAAAATAAAAAGGCTATTACAGCACTTAATCCCCTATTTATACTGCGATACTCTGCGACGCATAGAGAGGAATTTAACTTGGTTTACAAACTTGATCCAATAAAGTCTTTTGAACTGGGTTTAGTAAAACAAATAATGGTTGCTTCTGTAGAAGAAGAGAAAAACTTCAATGGCGCATATGTAAAGTTAGTCGCAGTTGATAATAAAAACGGTATAAAAGCCAAAATTACTATCCACGAACAAACCAACGATGGACTTCGAGAAAAAACATTGTGGGTAAAAAATGCTCAAGATTTATTTTACCTATCTGGAGAACAATTTAATTATAAAAATAATTTTATTATTGAAGATATTTCCACTGAACTTGATTTTGAGTATATACGTTTCCAGAATGGAACAACGGTACGCTTAGGTGAGACTCTAGGTGGAGAAATAGAAGAAGTAAAACGTAAAATTCAAATCAAAAATACAATTCGTGAACATCTCAACAAAGAATATCAGTTATTAGGTAAAGGCATAAAAGTCTTATCCCTATTTTTTATAGATAAAGTATTGCACTATAGAGACTACGACAATGAAGGTCATGAAATAAAGGGAAAGTTTGCTCAGTGGTTTGAAGAAGCATATAATCAAGTTATTCAAGAAGGACTATATAAAGACTTGCCAATAAAACGATTTAGTGTTGATCAACTACATAATGGCTACTTTGCTATTGATAATAAAAAGTGGGTTGATACAACTGGTAAAACAAAACGAGATACACAAATATATGATCTCATAATGAAAGAGAAAGAAAAGTTACTTTCAGAAGAAGAACCACTGCGATTCATATTTAGCCACTCAGCATTAAGAGAAGGTTGGGACAATCCAAATGTTTTTCAAATTTGCACGCTAAACTACACTCAAGGGGAAATTAAAAAGCGCCAGGAAATAGGTCGTGGATTGCGTATTGCTGTAAATAATAAGGGTGAGCGTGTGTGGGACAAATCTATCAATAGACTTGTTGTGATTGCAAACGAAAGTTATGAACTTTTTGCAAAAGCACTGCAAAATGAATACGAAGATGAAACAAAGATTAAATTCAATGTTATTAAAAAGGAAGCTTTTGCAAATATTCAACGCACACTCGGAAGTAGTGTGCGATTTTTAGGAAAAGATCAGTCAGCAGATATTTGGTATTCTCTACAAAAAAATGGGTATCTCGATACAGAAGGTCATATAACGGATAAATTTCAGCCAGAAAACATATTATTCCAACTTGAAATAGACATGAGATACAAGGATATCCAACCATCAATTGTAGATGTTTTAGTAAAAAAACAATTTAAGAGAATTATTCAAAATGCACGAGATCGAAAAAAGGCTAAACTAAATATACAGGTATATAACGATGCTGATTTCAAAACCTTATGGAATAAGATCAACAAACGAACAACATATTCTGTTAAGTTTTCTACACAAGACCTTGTACACAAGTCTGCCGAAAAAATCCGTGAAATGGAAGAAGTTGTGCCTGTTCAAATAGTTTATCGCAAAGGTGCATTTGATATAACTGAAGCCGGTGTAATAACCAATGAAGTAAAACGTCAAACAACACAGGAGGATTTTGATTTTCCCTTGCCAGATATACTTTCATATATTCAAGACCAAACAGAATTGACACGTGATACTATATGCAATATCCTAATTCAAAGTGGAAGGCTGGACGATTTTCCTAAAAATCCACAGCGATTTATGGATTTAGCTAGTCGAAATATACGAGATATTATGCATGATTTATCAATTCATGGAATTGTATATGAGCAGGTTGATGGAGACACATACAACATGAGATTGTTTGAAGAAGAAAAAGATAAAGAAATATTTGAGAATATTTCTGTAGAAAGTAATAAGTCTATTTATAATATAGTTCAATATGATTCTTCAATCGAACGAGATATTGTCATGGATATGAATAAACGTGAGGATATTAAATTATTTATAAAACTGCCAAATAAGTTTAGAATCCAAACTCCAATTGGAGATTATATACCCGACTGGGCTATCGTAAAAGGTGAAGGATCCGAAGAAAAAATCTACTTTGTACGCGAAACAAAAAGCACTACGGATCTGAATGATTTGCGTAATTCCGAAGCCGCAAAAATTCAATGTGGCAAAAAACATTTTGAGAGTTTAGGAGTAGATTACGCAGTAATCACCGGAGCAAAGGAGATTTGAACCTCGAAATAAATCCATAGACATACTTTATAGATCCTTGATTCTCTAGTGGCTGATAGCACAGCATCACTACACACTAGCTTTTAGCCTAACATGTTAAATAGTGCTTTGACAGACTTAATGTGTGATTCCCTTGAAGAAGGAAATCACTTGAGCTAAGCTCTAGTGTAAACCAGTCTCAAATATACGTAGTAAATGAATGCAATTATGTACTGGTGCGAATACGACGTCTCAAAACTACCTACTACACCAGCCAAATTATCGGAGGGTAATTCATAATTCTAAATTCATAATTCTTAATTCCTAATTAATATATAATATCCTATGCACAAAATCGGAGCGCATGTTTCAACATCTGGCGGGTATACCAACTGTTTCAAAAAAATAAAAGAAATGGGGGGAAATTGTTTTCAATGTTTCTCAAGTCCTCCTCGAGGTTGGGGAATATCTTCCCCTTCTGAAGAAACAGTTCAAGAATTTTTGAAAACAAAACAAGAATATCAAATCGATCCTATATACTTTCATGCAACGTATCTCATCAATCTTGCAGACAACGATCGAATAGGTGCAAGTTCCGTAAAAAATCTCACTGAAGAATTACAACTTGCTTCAAAATTACACGTAAAAGGAAGTATTATTCATGCTGGTTCATTCAAAGATAAAATGGAGAATCTTCACTCATTCAAAACTCATGAAAAATACTCTGTCTTACTAACCAATATTCAAAACGTTTTATCTGCAATTCCAAAAGATGTTTCTTTTATTATTGAAAATGCAGGTACTCGAAAGATCGGTCGTACTATCGATGAGATAGGCCAAATAATAAAAGATCTTCAATCACCACAGGTAAAAGTATGTCTCGACACATGTCATCTTCATGCAAGTGGATATGATCTGAGTACGACTGAAAAGTTAAATGAATTTTTGGAAAAGTTTGATGACATTGTTGGAATAAAAAACCTTGAACTTTTTCATATAAATGATAGTCGTGATACCTTTGATTCTTTTCGTGATCGACATGACAATCTCGGCAAAGGATTGATAGGATTAAGTGTATTTGAAAACGTAATCAATCATAAGCAACTTCAACATATACCATTTATTCTCGAAGTTCCCGGAATGGCTGGAGAAGGCCCTGATAAAGAGAATATAGATATATTAAAAGGACTTATTACTAATGTGAATTCGAAATAACAGATTTATAATCTTAACTTTTGGAACAGGTGGCAGAGATGGAAGGTATCTGATTTTTCCGAAGAATTTAGTTCCAAAAAAAATAGGAAGGAATCTTCACCAGAATCTGAAGCAATGCGCATAAAATTAAGTACGCATGTTGAATTCACGTTAGGTATGTATTGATCACCTCGATAGATGCTAAAAACTCATGTACCTCAAGGTAAACAAGCTCATGTTGAACGATTATATCAGCGAATAAGTAAACATGTATAAAGTGATGATGAATGATATAATATGATATGGCAATATTACAAGTCGCACAACTAGGCAACCCCATTCTTCATAAAAAAGCAATTCCCGTTCCCCTTGAATCAATCAAATCACCAGAAATACAACAACTTATCGATGATATGATCGAAACACTCAAAGAAGAAGACGGAGTTGGTCTTGCTTCACCTCAAGTATTTGCAAATAAACAGATTTTTATCATGAAATGTAATGCACAAAGAAAAGGTAGAGGAATTCGAATACCATTAACAGTGGTAATAAATCCAAAACTACTCTCAAAATCAACAGATCAGGAACTTGATTGGGAGGGTTGTTTATCAATAAGCGGAGGAACTATACGTGGTATCGTACCTCGTGCAAGTGAGATTGAATTTGAAGCATATGATCGAAATGGAGAAAAATTTATTATGAAAGCATCTTCATTTAAGGCTAGAATTATCCAACATGAATGGGATCATTTGAATGGAATTATTTTTTTTGAGCGAATGAGAGCTATTGATTTGAAACATCTTACAACCATAAAAAACTGGGTACAGTTTTATCGAACAAAATGGAACGGCCCTCGTAAACTTTCAAAGTCAAAAAAGACAGATAGAATGTAATATAATACGTGTATGCACATCCCACCTTTAGTACAAGAATTCATGAGTACCATAAAAAAAGTTGGTTTTGAAGTTTATATTGTTGGAGGAGCTGTACGAGCACTTTTACTCAACAAAGAAACTGATAATTGGGACTTCACAACAAACGCAAAACCTGATGATATTTTGCAAATTTTTCCAGATGCATTTTACCATAATACGTATGGTACTGTAACTGTACCAATAGATAATCCTCCAGAGCTAAAACCTCTCTTAATGGAAATAACTCCATTTCGTAAAGAAGCAGTTTATCAAGATAATCGTAGACCTTCCCAAGTTGAATGGACACAAGATCTCAAAGAAGATCTTTCTCGACGTGATTTTACAATCAATGCAATGGCAACTCAGGGAACAGATATTATCGATCCTTTTGAAGGTTTGGCAGATTGGAAGAATAAAATTGTACGTGCTGTTGGCGATCCTGATAAACGTTTTAAGGAAGATGCACTTCGACTATTACGAGCAGTGCGATTTGCATGTCAACTTGGTTTTTTGATTGAAGAAAAAACATTTGAAGCGATACAAATAAATTCTCAACTGATACAACATATTTCGTGGGAACGAATTAGAGATGAATTTCTCAAAATCGTATCTACAGATCATCCATCAGAAGGAGTTTTATTATTAAAAAATACTGGATTGTTGCAATTCATTCTCCCTGAATTACAGATATGTTTTTCTGTCGATCAAAAGAGTCCCCAACGTCATCATATTTATGATGTTGGTACACATCTCATTAACTCATTAAAATATTGTCCCTCTAACGATCCAATTACACGATTTGCAACCCTCATACATGATATTGGAAAAGAAAAAACATATCGCAAAGATGAAAAAACGCAGATCATCACGTTTTATAATCATGAAGTTGTTGGTGAAAAATTGACTAAAGAAATCGCACGTCGTTTTAGACTTTCGAATAAACAATCAGAAAAATTGATACGTCTAGTTGGCAAACATCAATTTACTGTAACGGAAGAATTAACTGATAATGCGTTGCGACGATTTATACGAGAAGTTGGGAAAGAGTATTTACAAGATATGCTTGATTTACGAACAGCAGATAGACTCGGATCGGGATCTAAGGAAACATCATGGAGAACTGAACTTTTCAAAAAGCGACTTGAAGAAGTACAACATGAACCTTTTGCTGTCAAAGATCTAAAAATAAATGGAAAAGATGTGATGGAAGTTTTACAGATTCCTCCTAGTCCAAAAGTTGGAGAAGTTCTGGAAACACTTTTTAATAAGGTTGTTGAAAAAGTAGTAGAAAATGAACGAGAAATTCTATTGAAAGAATTATTACAATATAAAATCTAAGCCTACAGCACTTTATTCCAATTCATCATTCGTTCATCCTGAATGAGAGTAGATTCGCCATGTCCTGAAAATAATTCATATTCATCTCCATACGACATAATTTTCTCAACTGATTTTTTAAGATCCTTTTTATCACTATATGAAAAATCATATCGTCCAACAGCTTGTTTAAAAATGGTATCTCCAGAAAAAATAACTTTTTCATCTTCACTCACAATACAACAACTTCCCGGAGAATGTCCCGGAGTTTCAATCACATCAAAAGTAAATGAACTAATAGATAACTTTCCTGCTTTTAATGGATTATATAAATGGGGTTGGACGACTCCCGGATCAAATCCTAAAAAATATTTTGCAGTTTGATTCACGCGCTTTGCAAGAAAGTCATCATTTGGATGCAAATATAAAGGTAGTAATGGATATGACAGCTGAATTTCACCAACTGCCATAATATGATCAAAGTGTCCATGAGTCGCAATCATACCTACTAATTTTAGATTTTGAGTTATGATTTTTTCTAATAAAAAATCTGCCGAGTCAGCAGGATCAATCAAGACACATTCATCTCCATTTACAAGAAAATAACAATTTGCCTGCATCTGTCCAAGAGTATATTGAAATATTTTCATAATTATGAGTTCTTTTTTTCACCAGTTTGTCCCTGACCTTCTGTCATAGCAAGAAGTTTGCCAAATTCTTTTAAGAATCGTTTAGCATGTTCACGAGACATACCAATTCGGGAAACAACTCGCAATTGATTTGTTGGTCCAAGATTTTGAGTGATATCAAGGACAACTCCATTTTCATTTACATTCATAAACACATTATCTGTATACAAAATAGGGGTCGTATCCAAATTGATACTTATCTGCATCTCATTTTGATCTTTTTTATTATTATCATCTATCATATTTTTACCTTAACTGGTAACTATACTATTATTTTATATATTTTTCTATTATACGTTGTACAGAATCCAAAGTCGCATCAACTTGAATGATCTCATTCCTCATCATCGGATGAATACCTTCCAACATATTTTGATGATACATATTTGTTGTATCAGGATCCTTTAATACATGTGCTGTCAAATAACCTGCCACAGTTTCATTAGATTTTATTATACCTTTTTCAATAAGTTTTTTTATACCAGCAACAGTAGTAGCCGATCCGGGTTCACAGCCAATTCCAACACGATCCACAATCGCTTTTGCATTTAATAATTCTTCATCAGCAACCTCTTCTACAATACCATTTGATTCATGAATTACCCTTACTGCTTTTGTATGACTTACCGGAGCTCCAATATTGATTGCACTCGCAATAGTTGACGCTTTAACACTGATTTTGTCTTTAAATCCATTCGTATAACTTTGAAAAAATGGATTTGCTCCATGTGCTTGTATCACTGCTATACGAGGAATTTTTTTGATAAATCCAAGCTCTTTAAGTTCTAGTAATGCCTTGCCTGCTGCTGATGTATTACCTAAATTTCCTCCGGGTAATACTAACCAATCTGGTACTTCCCAATCGAGTTGTTGCAATAATTCATATGTTATCGATTTTTGACCTTCTATGCGAAAAGGATTTATAGAATTTAATAGATAAATTCCCATCTTTTCTGCTATTTCTTGTACAAGTTTCATTGCTACATCAAAGTCTCCTTTGACTTGTAATGTTGTTGCGCCATATGCAATTGTTTGAGATAACTTACTCATAGAAATTTTTCCATCAGGGATAAAAACAAATCCCGGAATACCTGCTTGAGACGCATACGAAGCAAGCGATGCTGACGTATTCCCAGTTGAAGCACATGCAACCGCCTTTGCACCAATTACTTTTGCCTGCGTCATTCCACATGTCATTCCTCTATCCTTAAAACTTCCTGTTGGATTTTCTCCTTCGTGCTTAAGAAATAGTCGTTCAACACCTACATATTCTCCTATCTTTTTATAACCTTGCTCACTCTCCGTTCCAACAAAGTAGAGGTTTGTATTTCCTTCAGGTTTTGACACAATATATTTTTTTTCTACTGGAAGTATCAATTCATGGTATCGCCACACACCACTATTATATGGAAACTCATATGATCCTTGTCTATCCTTCAAAACCTTTTTTGTAACTTGCTTTTTTATTTCTTCCCAATCATTTCGTTGTACCTCAAGAATTTCTCCACATTCACATCGATATCTAATTTCTTCAACAGAATAAAGTGCTTTACATGCGACACATACAAGTTGCATTGATGACATATAAAATTAAAAATAATAATATTTAATATCCAACAGAAACATTTTGCTCTGCATACAAATACATTAGTAACTCACTTGTGGTAAATTGAGCATTGTGTAATTGATGATATGATATAACAGTTTCTGCATATTTTAAGTATTGTTTACAACGATAATTTAAAAGTAAAGGATAACATCGTGATAGCGCATCTTTTGATTCTTCTTCATTAAAGGGTACAAAACTCTCTCCCCATATCACTGGCTTTGGTTCTTTTATAAATAATTCAAACATTATTTTTTTTACAGATTCTGGTGTTTCCAAATATACCAAGTAAACATTTTGCTTCAACTCTTTAATAATTTGAGAATCAAGATATATCAAACTTCCCGTTGTATCGATAATGATATCATCATTTTTTCGACTATTCTTTATTAGAAATAACACATCTCTCATAGATTCTTCTTCGAGTTCCAAATAACGTTTACTATTTTTCTCATATCTACGTTCATATGGATATCCCATCCATTTGGCAAGATCATGTATACCTTTATATCCTTCTCTTTTTAATTCAGTATCTAATTTTTGTTCAATCAAATCATCTATTGAATATCGAACAAATCCAATTTTTTCAAACTTGGTAGCCCAAAACGTTTTTCCTGCTCCAGACATCCCAATAAAAGCTAATTTCATATAAATTTTTAATAACTTTTAACTCAAAAAAAACTTCGCTTATTAGGCGAAGTTTTTTTTGCTACTATACACGTACTTCACCTATAAAGGTGTAATAATGGTAGTAGTTGTAATGGTGACCGATTTTATTTTCATACTATAATAGTATTAGTTTAATATATAAAAGTCAAATATATTCCAAGCTCAATTTATCTTTTTCGAAACTTTTCAGAGATGATATATAAAACAGGTGTTGCAACAAAAGGAGAAGAATATGTTCCTGTTAATGTACCCACCAATAAAGTTGCTGCAAAAAAACGAATCGATGATCCTCCTAATAGTGTCAATGCCATCAACATAAATACGATCGTCATAGAATTATTTAATGATCGGACAATATTTTCCGAAAGTGCTCGATCAAGATACGTGCCCATATCTCCTTGACCACGTGTACGTTTATATTCACGGACCTTATCAAAGATAATAATGGTATCATGTACTGAAAATGACATCGTTGTAAGCAAAGCTGTAACAAATAAAGTGTCTACCTCAGCACCCCAAAAACGTGAAAAAAGAGAATAAATTCCTATCACAACAAAAATATCATGTACTAAAGCCACAATAGCTGCACTCGCAAAAGCAAAACTCTTAAACGTAAAGGCTAAATATAATAAAATTCCTGCAATCGCAATAAGAGATGCTATACCTGTTTTAATCATTGTTTCTCTTCCCAATACAGGACCAACTGTCTCAATTCTTAAAATTTGAACTTTTATTGAAAGATCCTTTTCTAGTCTAGTTCTAAACAATTGTTCAACTTTATCATCAACAGGTTTAGCTCGTATACTAAGTACATCTTTATTTATTTTTGCACTTATCCCTTCGATCTTCAAATCTGTAGCAATTTTTGAAACTTTATCTAACGATATTGATTGAGAAAGTTTATATTCCAAATTTGTTCCACCAGTAAAATCTATTGAGAATTTCAGACCTCCTGTGATAACGGATATGAGTCCAATTCCAATAACAATTGCTGAAAACGTAAAATAGATTATTCTATACCTTATAAACTGTATCATAATAATTTAATTTCTCTTTTGACGATAAAAAATACGTAATAACTGACGTGTAATCGTAATCCCAGTAAATAAACTAGTAAGAACACCTATTGCTAAAGTAAGTGCGAATCCTCGTATCAATCCAAACGTTGGTAAAAAATCCCAACTAAGTGGATTGTATAAAATAAATGCAACAATCAACGTAGTTATATTTGCATCCTTGATGGCATCAATCGCACGACCAAATCCCAAACGAATTGCAACATCTCTATCTCGACCTTTTCTCGTTTCTTCTTTTATACGCTCAAATATTAAAATATTTGAATCAACCGCCATGCCTATTGATAGTAAAAATCCTGCAATACCAGATAATGTAAGTACAACAGGAATTACTCTAAATATTGCAAATGAAATTATTCCATATATTATCAATGCAAAGCTAGATATTACCCCAAGACGTCCATAAAACATTATCATAAAAAACATCACCATCAACAGTCCAAATACGCCTGCCCAAATACTTTTTTGAATTTCTATAGAACCTAGAGAAGGTCCAACTGTTCGTTGTTCTACTAATCTGATTGGAACTGGGAGTGCGCCTGAATTGATAGCAATTGCAAGTTGCTTAGCCTGATCTAATGTAAAATCTCCACTGATCACAGCATCTCCTCCTGAAATAACACTCTGAACGATAGGTGCAGAAATTGGATAAAAATCTAAAAATATTCCAACTGGTTTTCCTAAATTTTTTCTCGTAACATTCTCAAATAATTTTGCACCAACATCATTAAATCTAAGTTGTACTTGAGGACGACCTCCTTGTTGATCAAAAACTACTGTTGCCCGTTTCACATCTTTTCCTGTCAAACCAGTATCTTGAGTAAGCCTCATAATTAAAGGGGTATTTGTAGCCACATTTGCACTATCCGTTCCTTCTTCCTTAAAACTCAGCTGTGCTGTTTGACCAATTAAACTTACTGCATCAGAAACGTTAGATGTTCCCGGAATATCTACCGTGATTCTATGTTTATTTCCTGTTTTTATTGTTTGAACAAGAGGTTCAGAAACACCAAACATATTTACTCTGCGCTCTACTATATCACGTACAGAATTAAGTGCTTCTGCGATATCCTCTGATTTAAGTTTCGAGGTATCAGCTTCAAACGTGAGACTACTACCTCCTTGCAGATCCAATCCTAATTTAGTCTTAAAATCACGCCTAATTTCTTTACCAAAAAACGTAGTATTTATAGCTGGAGGATTTATCACAAAATTAATCTTTGTTGTGCCAACATTAAATTTTACTGGGACATTTTCAGGCAATGCCAAAAAAATGACAACAAACGAAAGCAATGTTACTAAAGTGTATTGTAATATTTTCATTTTAAAAGTTCTTCCTCTGATCCAACTATCATAATTTTTGGTTGCTTGAGAAACCGCCAGATGAAAGGATCATTGTTTTTTTTTCGAAATGCAAATTCTTCATCAGACATGACAGTGTAATTGACTTCTCTTCCAAAATCAACCTCAGCTTGATTTACAATAGGCGCAATCTCAGGAACAACAATTGCTCCGACAAGCAATAAATATATTTCATCTTCCTTTACCAATATTTTTTTAACATATTTTGTAGACAATACAATAAACTTCACTTTTCCAATTTTTGGCAAAGCTTTAAAAATACTGTTAGCAAGTTCGGTTTGTTTTGCAAAAATTCTCAAAAAATCATCATAAAATACATACGATTTATTTAACGTATAAAACACCTTATTTAAGCGTCTTTCTTTAAGCAGAACCTTTCCTTCAATCATGATATCAAGTTCGCGTTTAACAGCATTTACTTCTTGTTTCACCTCGCGAACAACATGACGAAGATAATAACTTTCATTTGGATGATGAAAGAATAATTCTAGAATTTTTCTTCTCGCTTTCGATGTAATTATATGTTCAAGCATAGTTAATAAGTGATCTTATTTTCTGTTGGTAATATCGCAATATACACCCGTCCACGCACCATTGCAACTTCCTTGCCCTTATCATCTGTATAAATTGTTCGATCTGTTGGACTTTTTTTACTCCAACTACCTTTTACAGCAGTCCCATTTTGAAAAATATACGCATCTCCTGTTCCAATAATATCATATAGCAAATGTTGACCTGCATCGTAATTATCATTTGCGACAGATTCATCAGCCATCATCAAAATTACATTTTTTGTATCTAATTGTTTCCCTGTATTTTTATCAAGATGTGCTTTTCCACCAGTTGTGCGTTTATAGGAATTGGTTGAGCTATCATAATCCCACTGTACATTGAAATCAGATGCTAACGACTTCCAAAATTCATAATTAATTTTCTTCACACTTCCTTTAGTATTACTTGCTGAATCATCTTGAAACTTCCACTTTTTAAATGTAGCATCCCATTGTTTTCCATCTGCATCAAGATTTGTGAGCTCTCGTTTATCCTTCGCAAATGTCCATAATTTTTGTGTAGAAGTATACATAGTATGCTCTGTATCGACATCCGTACCATCTGCCTTTTTCAGACGAGAATAATCACGATAAAACACAGGGAATGGAACTGCAAACTGATTGAGATTATTATATCCTGCCCATCCAAGCTTACTCAATTCACCGAGCGCATCTGCTTTTGCTCCATTTCCACAACCCGAACCAGTTTCTTGATTGCAATTTGCAGCGCCAACATGAGCATACAAAGGATATTCGCCGTATTCTTGAGTCATCCGAATAAAATATATACGTGCTGATCGCACAGGGCCTACAAATGGAGCATCTTGACAATAAAATACTGACATAAATCGAGAAATACCGCCTTCAGCAACTGCTTCATACAACACATCTGTTGATGTAAGACCTGATTGAGGTCGTGCATCTTTGGTATTTTCTATCATCACAACTAACGGTCTTCTCACAGCCCACTTTGATTGTTGTTTTTTTGAATACATAGCTCCATTGAGAGGACATTCCTCTGTCTTTGGTTCAGTATCTGTAGCTTCAGGAGTGCTACTTTTACCATTTGGCGGTTGATATTCTGTAGTTGGTTTTGAAAATTGTAAAGAACTGCTTTTCGAAGAAAAATATGCAAACGATCCACCTGCAGAGACTATAAATGCAACAAAAGCCACAATAAATGTTATTTTTTTAGACATACGTATCAGAAAATAATTAATATATTAGAACTGATTCATTCTCATTTTCGTTATTAATGATAACAAAGAATAGATCAATCATCAAACTAAGAATCAATAATTCATGGACTCTCTTTATATAGACCTTTACAATTACACTCCTTTATGATTCAATATAGCATAATTTGATTTTATCGTATGCCATACCAAACTAGAAAACAAAAAGAGAGAGCATCTTTGCACAAAATTAACAGACTTAACCTTTCATGGGAAAATGATCAAGTACCAAAAAAAGAAGTAACTAAAGTTAATCCCTCATCAGCTCCTGAAATAAATAATGTAAAGATGAGTCAAAGTATCGGAAAATACATGATCTTAGATCTTACAAAGAGTCTTACATTAATCGTAATTATCTTTTCTATCCAAATTGGGATATATGTAGCTATCCAATCTAACCTCATTCCTTCGTGGATTCCTGTTCCTCGATAGGATCAGATGTTCTCTTGTCCAATAATAATGGAAAGGATGTTAATTCCGTATATCCCGGACTAACTCCATCAGTATTTCTCTCAAATAAAAATATTTCGTTTACAGGAAATTGGGCCTCGAAACTTGAGTTTTCAAATACTCTTTTCATGGCTAAATATTGCTGTTTAGATGGTATTTTATACTTTGCAATCTCAATATGGGGAACAAAGTCATAAGCAGAGTTTATTCCAAATGCTAGTCGAATTCTTCTTACTAATTGAGTTAATTTGCGCTCACGTTGAAAGTTTATATAGATAGAAATATTACTTTTTATAAACATATCAGCACTCCGAGTAAATAACTCAAACTCGGATTCTTCAAAAATAGCATCATAAATTTTTTTCTTTATTGCCTCTACATCCTCTGTATCTATTACACCAAAGGTGTGCAGGATCATTTGATATCTTTCTGGTTTGACCCAATTAAAATATCTATACTCATTTTTCCATTCTTGCAATTGCTTTGAAAGCGCGAGAATTGCCTGTTCAGGTATTTTTATTGCCAAATAAACTTTCATATTATGTACTTCCTTCAAGAATTTGTGATGTTGAAAATGTTGATAAAAGTTTGCTCACTACTAACACTGTTGATCCAATTTTCTCTGCTTGTTTCCTTTTTTTGTCAATATTATAATCTCCCTCTGTTACTGCAATCACATCTGGACATATCTCAGAAACAAGCGTATAGTATTGACCATCATCTTGAAAAAACGGCAATAACAAAACAATATCCACACATTCTAAACTCGCGAGTATTGAAGCTCGCTGAATCTGAGTATGAATAGGCTTTCTTTTCTTCCTATTGATGATAAATTTATCAGATTCCAATGCTACTAAAAGAACAGCTCCAGATTTTTTTGCATTTGATAAAAATTGTAAATGTCCGTAATGAAATATATCAAAACATCCTCCAACTAAGACCTTTTTTTGGTCTCGCAATCCTGCTAAACACTTACTAAGATCATCAAGAGGTATAATTTTATCATCGCGTAATAAGGCGTCGGAAAGCATTTGCTAATTATACCATTTATATACATGTATATGAGATATAATAAAATCACAATCATTATTCCTGAATATACATATTACTTATGAGACTCATAGTAGAAGAAGACAACTCAAAACCAAAATTACTCATCATCTATCACAATCATCGCGATCTAGCAATAATAATAAAAGATTATTTTAAAGATTTTAATTATGAAATTCATCTAGTAGCTCATTTTCCTGAAAATTCTTCTTCATATGATCTTTTTTATTATGTAAATCCAACAGAAACAAATATACAATATCTATTACATCACGTTTCTAAATTATGTATTCTCATATTCACAGCAAAGAGAGAACATGCTGAAAAACTAGCAACCAAACTCACAACCCATAAATCATTTAAAATAGTCCATCTTCAACCTCAATCAACATATCTGAAAGAGGATATTGAAAAAATATATTGGTTTAGTCTTTCTCAACAATCTCATAATTTCCTTTCAATACACCGAGAAAGCATCATCCCAAATACACCATTACCTCAAGCTCCAAATATTGCATCGTCCTATCGATGGAAATTTCAAATTCAACACTACCTGCGCTTGAGACACATCCCAATTATTATCGTGATTATTATTTTTTTATTACATTTTGCCTTTTTTATTCCTCTTGGAATAGCGAGTTATTACAACTATCAATCACTCCAACGCCTAAGAAATAGTGATTTTAAAAATTCATTGTCTATTTCTCAATTAGCTTATTCTTATCTCAAAATGAGTCGTACCTTTTACGCAATTATTAGACCTACATTTCTCCTCTTTTCACAAGCTCAATTTCCAGATGATATACATCAACTTAACGAAACATCAAATATTCTGGTTAATAAAATATCATTGTCTCAAAATCATAGCACCGAGCTCATCAAATTGATAGAAAAAAGAGGTAAATCAACTGGTGAAGTTTCACGCATAAACGAACTAATTGAACTACTAAAAAATGATATCGATCAAATGGATACACTTTTTCTTCAACTAAAAGATAAATTACCCGGCTTTATACCCGGGAAACAAAAAATCCAGCTAGAACTAACAAATGGAGCTAAGATTATCGAAACCGCTCAAAAATTAGTACCCCTCATACCAACTATTCTCGCAAATAAAAGTAACAAAAAATATTTATTGCTATTTGCTAATAATATGGAATTACGCCCGGGTGGAGGATTCATTGGATCATTTGGAATGCTGGATATACGTAATTATGAAATATCAAATTTTCAAATTTATGATGTCTACGATGCAGATGGTCAATTGACAGCACACATAGAACCTCCGGATCCTATACGACAATACCTCAGTCAACCAAATTGGTACCTACGTGATTCTGCATTTTCACCTGATTTTAGAAATAACTTTCAACAAGCTCAACTTTTTATCGATAAGACACTAAATCTTGGAGAATTTGATGGAGGCATACTGTTAACAACAACATCCATCCAATATCTGTTGGGATCGGTAGGTACTATATATCTTCCTGACTTTAATGAAAAAGTAAATAAAGATAATTTTTACATGAAAACTCAAACATATGCAGAAAAGGATTTTTTTCCGGGCTCTATTCGCAAAAAAAGTTTTTTGTCTTCAATAGCCAACCAATTATTACTTGCTCTAGAAAATAAACCTTCTCTTGATACATTTTTGTCAATCAAACGGGGCCTTGATGAAAAACAGATCGTTACTTATTTTAAAGATCCAAACGTATATTCTACGATGGAACATCTGTATTGGACTGGCCCAGTAGTAAAACAAAACTGTGCTATTGAATCATCAAACTGCGCTGTTGACTATATCTACCCTATTGATGCCAATCTAGGAGTAAACAAAGCAAACTTTTTTATTTCAAAATTAATTCAACAAAAAGTAAATATTAATACAGATGGCTTCATAGAAAGCAAACTCACCCTCACATACTCTAATAGCTCGTACAATGATGTGTTTCCCGGAGGGACTTACAATAACTATCTTCAAATTATGCTGCCTTTAAATGTCAAAATTAGAGAGATTACCGTTGATTCCATTCCAGTTGATGCTTATCAAACTTCAATCGTACTAGAGAATGAGATTATTGGATTTATGACATACATAAAACCGGGGACAACTCAATATATAGCCATATCTTATGAATTAAATCAACCAGTAAAAAGAGGGCGCGGAGTATATCAGCTTATCATACAAAAACAAGTGGGAACGCCCAATTCGGATGTTAATTTATCAATTACATATCCTGATAATATGTATATAGTAAATAAGAATTTTTCGCCTCTTGTAAAGGATCGCACAATCAGCTATAATACAAACTTGGTAACGGATAAAGTATTTTTTATAGAATTTTACCGCGAATAATATGGAAACAAAAAATCATCAGGAAAAACATATTCTCGAAGCTCAAGCAAGAGAAACTCTTGGAAAAGGTGTGCGAAGTATACGTAAAGGTGGTATAGTGCCTTCTAATCTATTTGGAGCAGGATTTATATCTCGTTCTATTTCAGTTTCTATGCATGCATTTGAACAGATTTATAAAATGGCCCATGAAACAGGAATTGTATATATCAAAGTAGGCACAGAAGAATTTCCTACCCTTATCTCAAAAATTCAATATCATCCTCTCACAGATAAGATTCTTCACGTTGATTTTAGAAAAATTGATTTAAAAAAGAAAATTGAAACCACGGTTCCCGTAAAAATAGTGGGCGAATCAATAGCTGTCAATCAACTTGGTGGTATATTATTATCACAAACACACGAACTATTAATCGAGGCTCTTCCTGCTGATATTCCTGAATTCATAGAGGTAGACATCTCTGGATTAAAGGAAGTTGGAGCAGAATATAAAGTTACTGATCTTCCAAAGTTCTCTACATATGAAATTAAAGAGGAAGACAAAGTTATCGTGTCTATCACGGCTCACAAAGAACAAAGTATTGAAGCTCAAACAGCTTCAGTTGCTCCTGAAGTTATCACTGAAAAACCTACTGAAGATTCGACCGGAGATACTGAAGGTTCAAAAGAATAATTCAAACTCAATATTCTCAAATCGAAATTTTGAAATAATAAATCATGCAAGGTGTTTTGTTTGCTTAAATTCCAACGCCTGATTCATTACTTAATTCCTACTCCCTGCTCACTATTCCTTACTCACTACTCGCTATTACCTACTTCCCATTTTTCTTAGGTTTGATTTTACCTGTATATGTGATAAAATGTATCGATATGGCAATCACTAAAACAGAATTTTCATTAGCACTCAATCAGGTGGCAACAGAACGTGGGATCTCTCCAGATGATGTAATTCAATCTATGGAGGCCGCTATTCTTGCTGCTTATAAGAAAGAACACGCTGATATATTTGTCGAAGAAACAACAGTACAAGTAGATCGTAATACAGGAGAAACAAAGATAATACTAAATGAAAAAGATATTACTCCTCCGGGATTTGGACGTATCGCAGCTCAGACTGCGCGCCAAGTAATTCTTCAAAAAATTAGAGAAGCTGAAAAAAAGACTGTTATATCTCACTATAAAGAGCAAATTGGAACTTTAATCAAAGGTAGGATAATTAGATATGACGGATTAAATGCATTTGTAGACATTGGCAAATCAGAAGGTGTTCTTCCAAAAGATGAACAAATAAAAAATGAAAAATATACGGTAAATGAAGCTTTTACATTTTATCTAAAAGAGATATCTGAAGATAAATTTGGACACTCACATATTGTATTATCAAGATCAAATCCACAATTTATAGCTGAACTATTTAAACGAGAAGTTCCTGAAATAGCAAGTAAAACAGTAGAGATAAAAAAGATAGTGCGTGATCCGGGTGAACGAGCAAAAATTGCAGTATTTACCTCTCAAGGGGGAGTTGATCCTGTAGGAGCATGTGTGGGACAAAGAGGAGTTCGTGTACAGGTCGTTACTGAAGAACTTGGAGGTTTAGAGAAAATTGATATCATTCAATGGAATAGTGATCCTAAAATATTTCTAACATCTGCTTTATCACCTGCAAAGATTATATCAGTAGAAATTGATGAAAAAATAAGAAAAGCACGAGTTACCGTTGATGAAAAACAAGCCCCACTCGCGATTGGAAAAAGTGGCATTAATGTAAATCTTGCATCACGTCTGGCAGAATATGATATAGATATAGTCCAGACAGCTCCAGAACCTACAGAAGTGAAAACAGACACTACACAAAATAATTTGGATGAAACACCTCCGCAAACATAATGAATGCGTGTGGAAAGAAGTGGGTGTTGTTCTAACATTAATTTTTTTATTACTCGTATGAAATCGCGTTCGCCTGTTGTAGCTATTTTAGGTCATGTAGATCACGGTAAAACATCATTACTTGATTATATTAGAAAAAGTCGATTAGCAAATAAAGAATTTGGTGGAATTACTCAGCGTATTGGAGCATATGAAATAGACACACTAATAAAAGGATACTCAACAAGTAAAATCACCTTTATAGATACCCCAGGGCATGAAGCTTTCTCACAATTACGTGCACGGGGTGCTCAAGTTGCAGATATAGCTCTTCTTATCATAGACGCAAAAGATTCATTAATGCCTCAAACAATTGAATCTATTTCACATATCAAACAAGCAAAAATTCCATTTATAGTGGTATTAAATAAAATTGATCTTCCTGATGCAAATCCTAATAAAGTTATGAATGACCTGCTCAAACATGATGTACAAACTGAGGAAAAAGGTGGTACGACTCCCCTTTTGAAAGTATCTGCGCTTAAAGGAACAGGAGTGCATGAATTGCTGGAAAGTATATTATTGATCTCTGCAGAAGCAAATCTCACCTATGAAGAATCAGCACCTCTTGAAGCATATGTTATAGAAACAAAAAAAGATAAGCGAGGTATAGTAGCTTCAATAATCATCAAAAATAGTATCTTGAAGATTACCGATGTCGTTTACGCAGAAGGAAAAAAAGCCAAAATCAGGGGCATGATTAATGATCTTGGAAAATTTATTCAAGATGTTAGTCCTTCAACACCATTTGAACTACTTGGTTTTGAAGAGCTTCCAGATGTCGGGAGTCAACTAACACGAGAAGCAGTAGAAAAAGTTGTACTTCCGCTACAACCTATAACAAAAGTTGATTTACGAGCTTTACTAAAAGCAAGCACAGAAATACCTGATAAGAAATTATCTCTTATAGTAAAAACTGATAGTCAAGGATCTCATGAGGCGATTGTTACAACATTGAAAAAAATTCAAGGAATAGATATAGTATTATCTGCGGTTGGCGATGTACATAGATCTGACATTTTTCTTGCCAAAACAGCCAATGCCATTGTGATAGGATTTTCTGTTTCGATCGATAATGAGGTTCGTGAACTTGCAAAACAAGAAAAAGTAATTATCAAGACATATAACATCATATACGAGCTCCTAGAGGAGCTGACAGAAGTCTCCGCTCTCATGCACGAAAAAGAAGAGAAAGAAAAAAACCTTGTAGGCGAAGCAAAAATACAAGCTACATTCACAATAGAGGGTGAAAAGATTTTTGGAGTCAAAATTACTAAAGGTAAAATTCATGTTGATACTGAAGTTGAGATACATAGAAATAATAATCTTATAGGAAAAGTGCAATTATCATCATTAAAACAACGCGCTAAGATCGTACAAGAAGTTAAAAAGGATCAGGAAGCAGGTATGGTATTTAGTGGAGCACTTGACATTCGGGTAGGTGATGTGGTAAAATGCATCTTATAGTATGAACCCAAACGATCAATTACTTCCAAAAATAGGTGATATAATAACTAAAGGAAATTCAGGTATAATAATTTTACCTGTAAATCCTACAGTTGATGCAATAGCAGGCGCTACATCACTTTATCTTGCTCTCAACAAAATCAATAAAGGAGTAACACTAGTTTGTGCTCAAAACCCACAAAGTGATATGGTTGGAGCAGATAAGATTCAAAATTCATTTGCATCTGGTGGAGACAATCTTGTTATCTCATTTCCTTATGCTGAAGGTTCTATTGATAAAGTAGATTATAGTATTAGTGGAAATTTTTTTAACTTGATTATTTCTCCCAGACAAGGACAACCAAAACTAGATCCAAGTAAAGTGAGTTATTCATACACAGGAGGAAACGCTGATTTTATCATCACTATTGATGCGCCAAATCTTAATAGTTTAGGTCAGATTTATACTGAAAATCAAAATGAATTTGCGGGGAAAAATATTATTAATATTGATCGTCATTTAATAAATGATAATTTTGGAACGGTAAATTTGGTCAATAAAACAAGTTCATCAACATCAGAAATCGTGTTGAATGTGATCCAACATCTTCGAATCGAAATTGATAAAGATATGGCATCAAATATTTATGCAGGAGTATCTGTTGCAACTAATAATTTTACTTCATATTCTGTCAATGCAACAACATTTGAATCTGCAGCAACATTACTAAAGGCAGGAGCTATCAAACGACCTACTTCACGTCCGGGAGGAGCCGGTTTTCCACAACCTCTAGCACCTAGTTATCCTCCATTAAATCAAGGTATTGGTAGCGGAATGATGCAACCACAAATGCCTCCAAGACGTCCCCCAATGCAACAACCAATGCAACAAACACAACCGATGATGCAACAACAGCAATATCAACCTATTCAACAACCTCCTATTTCATATCCACAACCATTAACTCAACCACAACAAAATAGTTTTGATCAACAACGCGCTATTGAAGATATTGAGATTCATCAAGGTCCTCCAGAAGCACCACAACAAACTCCACAAGACTGGTTAAAACCAAAGATCTTCAAAGGTAGTGGATTGATATAATAATATAGCTTGTAGCTGGTAGATTGTTAGCTAAATAGTAGTGCTTTACACAATATATCAAGATAGTTGCTAAAAATTCTTAACTCTACTTTATTATTGCCCTCATTTATAATTGATAGCTTCTTTTTTGTTCGTCACTCTGGTTTATTTACACCCTGTAGGTGTCCAGAGTCTTCAGATTTTTCGCATGTCCCACTTAGCCTGCTAAAGCGTGATAAACAGGAGTCGCAATGTTCCCTAAAAGACGAAATCACGACGTAAAATGTCGTGGAATTACACCCTAATTTGACTAACTATCCGATACATTTGAAAATAATATTCCCTCTTTATAAGAATTTAGTGCATCATTGATATATCCTAATATATTTTGAGGTAATTCATCCATCAAACACCACTCTGTAAGATCACATTTATCCAATTCTCTATTGTGCGGTTGTCCATCCCATTTTGAAATAACAAAGAAAAAATCTATATATATTGATTCTGTACTTTTTCTCTTCATTACATGTGCCAAATGTAAATCGTTTTCATTTACATCGATTCCAGTTTCTTCTTTTAGTTCTCGCACCATTGCTTGAGTAATACTCTCATCAGCTTCTACATGCCCTGCAGGAACGCTAAAATTTCCATCTGCAAATCCAGTGTTATATCGTCTCATCAAGAATACATTCTTGTCTTTCATTAAAAATCCATAGACAGCCACCCTCGCACTCATACGTATATTTTTCATACCATCATTTTATCAAAAAGCCATCAACATTGTCAAACCGAAATGAAAATGTCATACATCAAACTATATCAAAACTAAATAATTCACACTCCTAAATTTATAACTGTGTTCTCCATGGATGGTCTAATGCAGGCTTCCAATTCAGCCTGTGCGTT
>Ga0194060_10000368_pt1 | contig 32933 bp, 28 predicted proteins | sample SepL225m_MetaG_FD_163427 | JGI IMG/M metagenome (GOLD analysis project Ga0194060, IMG submission 163427) | Anoxic zone freshwater microbial communities from boreal shield lake in IISD Experimental Lakes Area, Ontario, Canada - Sep2016-L222-5m | ecosystem: Environmental > Aquatic > Freshwater >...
GAATAGGGAGTGCGTCCCAACCGGCACGACCAGTGGCATACAAACTAGTGTCTTCAAAAATATTACCGTTACCGTCTGAATACAATAAATAGGGCGATTGGTCTATAATCATGCTTTGGCTATATAAATAAATGAGTAAGGCTTTAAAACAAACTGCAAGCTAGCTTATTGTGTGTAGCCTATTGCTGCAAAACTCGTTAAAATCTTGCTCATCTTGTGCAGTTGAGCAAGATTGTATTTCTTTTTGTAGGAGTTTGTTATTTTTAAAGTCGATGGTAATGATGCCATCTTTAATAATGATATTGTTAAAATCAGTCCAACTATATTGCTTTTTTGGAAAGGAATTAAATACAATTTCATCGTTGTCAAATGCAATTTCTTGTGGAAATTTTGCTTGCTTTTCTAAAATGGCAGCTACTAAAAATATGAAGCCAATCCATTGGCCATTTTGCACAAAGAACCAACCTAATCCAGCAAAGAATAAACCAATTCTAAAATAAACAATTTTGCCTTTTTTTTCTTGCCAAAAGCAGAAAGCCCACCAGGCAATAATGCCAATAATAGATATGATAATTTTTGGCTGTGCCAAACCTTGAAAATATACAAAAGTAAAAGCAGTCAAACTTAATAATAACATTAGTTTGCTAATCCAATTAATCGATTGATAACTTGGTCGCTTGAGTTCAATAACAAATTGATAGGTCTTATTCATCAAAGAATCTTTGGCTTATTTAATTGAATTTTTTACCATCAAATTACATAAGCGCCATAAGATTCTTGCACCAACATTACTATCCCATTCGGTATCACCCACGCCAACTTCTACAAGGTCAAAACCAATTAATTGTCTGCCAGATTCAATGAGTTTTTTTACGAGGTAAATAATTTCTTCCGATTCAAATCCACCTTGTACTGGCGTGCCTGTATTAGGGCATAGCTTTCTGTCTAATCCATCAATATCAAAACTGAGGTAAACCTTGTCTGGTAAGTGATTGATGATTTCATCTGTAATAGATTTCCAGGTTTGTCCTTCAAATTGTTTTTCTTTAATTTCTTGGTCTAGGTATGTAATAATACGATAGTTGCTATTACTAATCATAGTCCATTCTTCATCGCAATAATCTCTAACACCCACTTGAACAAGTTTGTTAATACTTGGTATTTCTGTTAATGCATTATACATGCTTGATGCATGAGAATAGGTAAAGTATTCATAACTATTTCTAAGATCACAATGTGCATCAATTTGTAGTATACCAAAACTGCCATGTTTTTCTTGCAAGGCTTTCATGTAACCAAGAGATACACTATGGTCTCCTCCTAAAATTCCTACCAATTTTCCCTTGCTTAATAAATTACTTGTTTGCTCATAAACCCATTTATTTACAAAAGCACTGCCTTCGTTTATTTCTTTTAAACTTTTGGTCATGAACTTATTGTCTTCAACCTTTTCTCCTTTAGAAATATAGTCGATATATAATTCTGATTCTTTGCGTAAGTAATCACTTTTCATCAAGATTTTTTTGTCTACTTCACGCATGAAAAAACCTTGACGCCATCCATTAGGTACGTCTTTGTCGTATAAGTCTACTTGGGTACTTGATCGGTAAATATGTTCCGGAGCTCTAGAAGTTCCTGCACCATAACTAACTGTAACTTCCCATGGTACTGGTAGAATAACTAAAAGTGCTTCATCTTCTGTAAATGGAAGTCCAAAAATATTGTTATTGGGGTTGCCTACTGCGCTGGTATTAAATAAGGATAAATCAGACATGATAAACTTAATTGCTTGCTGAGTGTAAAATTACCCTCATTTTTTGATTTGCATATAAAATATTTAGAGTCAAGCAATTATTTAAAGCACTATTGTTAAAGGAATGCAGATTTAGGGTAAAACCTGATAAACATCAGTTGAGTTTGAACTAATTTGGGCTACTTTTGCTCTAGAATTATTAAATATGAAAATAACCCACATTATCATCTTAGTATTGATTGCTGCTTGTATTGTTGTGTTAATCAGCTATACTGGCGATTTAACCACTTACGAAACCATTTCTTCGGCCAAACAAAAAGAAGGAAAGTTTGTGAATTTGATTGCCAAAGTAGACAAACAACAGCCAATTGAATATGATGCAGTTAAAAATCCCAACTATTTAAGTTTTACTGCAAAAGATACCCTTGGTAACAGTATTAAAGTCATATACCACAACAATAAGCCTACCGATATGGAAAAAAGCGAGCGAATCGTTTTAAAAGGGAGGGTTCAGGGCGATCATTTTGAGTGCAAGGATATTTTATTAAAATGTCCTTCAAAATATAAAGACGATCCTAATTCAACACAAAAGTCTTTACAAGTATCTTCAAACTAATTTTTTACAAATTATTATTACATCATCCATTAGTCATTCTAACTTGATTACATGAATTATATAGGCGAACATTTACTTCCCGGACAGATTGGACATTTCTTAACCATTCTTGCGTTGATAGCTTCATTGATAGCTTCTATTGCCTATTTCAAGGCGAATAAAATAGTTGAACCCGTTGAAAGAAAAATCTGGATTGACTTTGCAAGAAAAGTGTTTTTTGTAGAAACACTTTCCGTGTTTGCCATATTTGGATTGATCGTTTATATTGTATCAAATCATTACCACGAATATTTCTTTGCTTGGAATCACTCATCACGTTCATTATCTCAAAAGTATTTGCTGAGTTGTATTTGGGAAGACCAATCAGGTAGTTTTTTATTATGGGCTATTTGGCATTGTGTAATAGGCTGGGTTTTAATTTGGAAAAATAAAGAATGGGAGGCAGGTACATTATTTGTAATTAATGTTGCGCAATTCTGTATTGCAACCATGTTGTTAGGCATTTATTTTTTTGGACTTAAAATAGGAAACAATCCTTTTATTCTTTGGCGTAACCATATGCCTGATATTCCTGTTTTTACTAATCCAGATTATTTGAAATTGCCAAGAGTTTATGAGGGCAATGATTTGAATACGCTTTTGCAGAATTATTGGATGGTGATTCATCCGCCAATTTTGTTCTTAGGATTTGCTTCAACCATTGTGCCGTTTGCATTTGCTTTTACTGGTTTAATGAACAAAAGACACGATTGGATAAAACCTGTTTTGCCATGGACCGCTTTTTCTGCGGCTATTTTAGGAACAGGTATTATGATGGGTGCTGCATGGGCTTATGAGAGTTTGTCATTTGGTGGATATTGGGCTTGGGATCCTGTAGAAAATGCTTCTTTAGTACCTTGGTTAACATTAGTAGCAGGCTTGCACGTGAACCTGCTTTATAAAAACAGTGGGTTCTCTTTAAGAACTACTTACTTTTTTTACTTCATTACTTTTACCCTGATTTTATATTCTACGTTTTTAACGCGTAGTGGCATATTAGCAGACACTTCAGTACATGCATTTACAGTTGATGATAAAAATTTACAAGCCATCTATTTTCAGTTATTAGGATTTATTGCGGTGTTTTTTATACCAGCAATGTATTTGTATATTAAACGATATAAAAGCATTCCTAGTATTCAAACCGAAGAGAAAACGTATAGTAGAGAATTTTGGATGTTTATAGGTTCGTTAGTATTGTTTTTAGCAGGTATTGTAATTAGCGCAAAAACGTCTACACCTGTTTTTAATAAAATATTTGGATCAAATATTGCACCGCCAGAAGATCCTGAATTTGCACACAATCAAATACAAATATTTGTTGCAATGGTAGTTGGTTTGTTAACCGCCATTACACAATATTTAAAATACAAAGACACACCGAAAGCTATTTTTGGAAAGAAGATTTTAATACCAACCATTATTGCGGTAATGATTAGTTTGTGTATTAGCTTTTTTGGCGGAATTAATTACGACAAAAAAGGACCTGTATTTTTGTTTGCCATTCATATGGCCATTTTTACAGCCGTGTATTCTGTTGTAGCAAATGCAGCCTATATATGGATTGTATTAAAAGGGAAGTTGAAATTTGCAGGTGCAAGTGTTGCGCATGTGGGTTTTGGATTAGTGCTAGTGGGCATTTTAATTTCATCCGCCAAAAAAACGGTGCTTAGTTGGAATACAACAGGAATCACACCACTTACGCAAGAACCAAAAGGCAAAGAAAATCCTGCCGAAAATTTAACCTTGTTTAAAACCGTTCCTACCGATATGGGTAAGTACATGGTAACATGGATTAGAGATACCATTGATAATATAGACCATAAAAGATATTTTGAAATTGATTTTCAAGCAAAGGATAAGAGTGATAGTTTTAAATTATATCCCGATGTAATGAAAAATAATAAAGGGATGGAAGGATTCTCTGCTAACCCTTCTGCCAAGCATTATTGGCACAAAGATATTTTTGGATACATCACATCGTTTCAAGAAAATAAAGCCAACGATACCACTAGTTTTAGAAACAAAGTGGTAAAAGCCGGAGATACATTGTACTATGGCAATGGTTTGATTATTTTAAACAAAGTTGCTGTTAATCCCGAAAGTCAAAAATCAAAACTATTAGATGGCGAGATATCTTTGTTTATGGATATGACGGTCATTTCAAAAGACGGAAGACGATATCCTGTTAATCCAGGAGTAGCTATTAAAGGACAGAGTTTTAGAAATATCAACGATACCGTTCGGGCACAAAGTTTGGTGTTACAATTTAATAAAGTAGTAGACCAAACATCTGGTAAATTAGAAATTGGCGTTAAAGAAAGTGCAGCTATTACCGACTTGATAACCCTTAAAGTATACGAGTTTCCTTTAATCAATTCTCTTTGGTTAGGAATAGTGGTAATGGTTGTAGGATTTGGCATGTCTATCAAACAAAGAGTGGGCGAAAAATCAACATTAAAGGCTGTTTAATATAAAAATTAGTTAGTTTTTAAGGCAAAAGCACAATATTGGCCTGATTTGTTTATTTTTATTTCTAGTGAAAACCAGTGTTTTACATACCATCATTTTAATAGTCGTGCTAGTATTCAGTAGTACGACAAACAAACTTATTGCACAAACACATGGTGTTTTAGATACTGTAAAAGTGTATGCATTCGTAACACCTACAGGAGATACCATTCCTCAAAGCTATTTGCCAGACGTGTTGGTGTATGCAAAACTCACCAAAAAATGGAAGAATTATTGGGCCGATTGGACGCGTTTACGCAATGCCATATATGTAACTTATCCATACGCAAAAGCGGCTAGTAGAATAATGAACGACATTAACCACAGACTGGTGAATGTTACAGACAGCAAAGCTAGAAAAGCCATTATTCATTCGCGCGAAAAGGAATTGAAAAAAGAGTTCACTGAAAAGCTTACGCAGTTATCGGTATACCAAGGCAAAGTTTTAATGAAACTGATTTACAGAGAAACAGGAAATAATTGCTACGAAATAATTGAAGACTATAAAGGCTTTATTAATGCTGCTTTTTGGCAAACCCTTGCCGTATTATTTGGTAGTAATTTAAAACAGAAATACGATGCTGTTGAAAAGGATGCAGATATGGAAAAAATTGTTCGGGATGTAGAGCGCATGTATGGTTACCGAATTTAAATATGTTTTTCTAGGTGTGCAATAAAGTCTGTTCTATCTATCATTCTTGCTCCCAAACTTTCTAAATGAGCTGTATACACTTGACAATCAATTAAAGTAATTCCTTGTTTAATTAGTTCGTTTACTAGTGAAATAAAGGCGAATTTACTAGCATTGCTACTTGTACTAAACATGCTCTCGCCAAAAAATATTTTGCCCATTTGAATTCCGTAAAGTCCTCCCACTAAATCTTTCCCTTCCCATGCTTCGGCACTAATAGCAAACCCAAGTTTATGCAATTCATTAAAAGAATTTTCTAAATCATCCGTAATCCAAGTGCCATCCTGCGCAATTCTTTTTTGCAGTTTACAAGCATGAATTACTTGGCTAAATGCTTGATTCATTGTAAAACGAAAAGTTCTTTTTTTAAATACAGCTTGCATGCTTTTACTAACACGCAATTCATTAGGATATAAAACAAATCGAGGGTCTGGGCACCACCATAATGGCGTATCTCCTTCAAACCATGGAAAGATGCCTTTTTTGTAGGCCAATAGGAGTCTGTCTATGCTTAAATCTCCACCCATTGCTAATAACCCATCTTCGTTGGCTTGGCTTACAGGAGGGAACCAGAGTGTATTATTAAGGGCATGTATTGGCATTGATATAGTATAACTTAAATAGTAGCAGGAGAAAATTAAACGAATACTTCAATGGTGGCACCAATTCCGCGATCCGTTATGGCGTCGCACATTGGTTTTAGTGTTTCGTAATCGCCATTTTTTACAGCGTATTTGCCCCTGCTATGAATTAGCATAGCACATTGTTCGGCTTGTTCTTGGTGGTGTCCACAAATTTCAATTAGTGTTTCAATAACCCATTCAAAAGTATTTACCTCATCGTTCCATACAATTAAACTAAATGATGGGGTAGCAGCGGTTAATAAATCAACATTGGATTCTTCCCTAGGTTGGGCGGCTTCTTGTTGTGAATATTGGTGCATATTGCGAAGTTAGTATTGGTTTGGAATTTAAAACGCAAAAACTGCCAATTAATTATGTATTTGTGTACAGATTTGGGCAAAAGCATAAAAAAAAATTTGGTGATTATCTTATAGACCCTATTTTTGCACTCCCAAACAATCAAAGGGAGCATAGCTCAGCTGGTTTAGAGCATCTGCCTTACAAGCAGAGGGTCCGCGGTTCGAACCCGTGTGCTCCCACACAATACGGTAAATGGTTTCAAGAAATTGAAACCATTTTTATTTCTACCTATTTCAATACAATTACGCCACAAATCAGATTTAAGTGGCAAGAATGTTTTTCATTATTATTGCTCAAATGCCTATAAAAAAATGGTATGCGGCCATCGGAGAAAATATTTTGGCATATGATTTACAAGACAGCGTAATGCATAACTCGCTCTAAACAGAACTTAACAGTGAGTCATTTAGAAAAAAAGTGACCAAAGATAAAACAAATAATTCTTACTTTTAAACTATCCAAATAGCTATTTACTCATTTTGCTACTACAACATATACGTACAGAGATGTTTTCGGCAATTAATTCAGTATTTATGAGTAGTCTTTTCATGATTGTACGTTATACATTTATACTAGTTATATTCAGTAATTGCAAAATTACACACCGAATCGCTGATTCTGGTGAAGTGGTTGAGGATGTGAACACATTTTGGAAAACAGTTAATAGTATCGATACCCCATATATCAACATTTCGCAAAAAGCTTGGTATCAAGACAGTATTGGTATTACACAAATCTGTCAAATTAATTTTGTTACCAATGGTTCAGACCAATCTCTCAATATTTCAACTATTGGATATCGTTTTTTAGATTTGAAAAAAAAGTGGGCATATGAATATAATGGTTTATCAGACACTGCTTTAATGGAGCGCAAATATCGATTTTCCGATACCACGCATTTTATAGGAGGATGGAATTTTGTCAATCGTATCTCTCATCCAATAGATAGTTTTCGTATTTTACTTGATACAACTATCAGTAAAATCACTTACAAACAAGCTAAAGCAATTTTTCTCGTTAATAAAACTAGATACGAAGGCATTTGCATATTTCGTTGTGATATAAAAAAGAGTAATTTTCAAATTAACAAAGCTATAAGTAATCAAATGGGGTGCCAACTTGCTTTTTTACGAAAATATCCTGTAGAAAATCCGCAATCGAAAAATGATGAAGAAATAAAATTTATCTCGAATCATTTCCCAGACTCCATAGTAAAAGTGTTTACTGCATGGAAAAAAAATGAACTACTCTATCCTGTAGAGTAGTTCATTTTTTTAATCATACTATCCAATAATTTACTTACTTTAGGTAAGTAAATCACCCAATCTTCTGCAATTCTAACGCAAAAGCTCTATTTACTATTCTTGTAATCACTATCATTCCTCAACACTTATTTAATCATTGAAATAGGTTATAATCTATTTCTAAACCCACATGTATGAAAATTTTTATAACGGTATTATTCTTATTTATAGGGTTAAACACTTTTGCTCAAAACACGGTAATTAAAGCAGGTCATTTTTTTGATGCAAGAACTGGTAAGATGATAAATAATCAGATGATAATAATTCAGAATGGGAAAATAATAGAAGTAGGAGTAAATCTAAAAATAAATAAAACAGATACTGTTATTGACCTTTCTAATTCATGGGTATTGCCGGGATTGATGGACTGTCATGTTCATATAACAAGCAGTCAAGCATACAGAAAGGGAAATTGGAATGATTTTATTGTTACAGAAAGCAATGCTTTACGAGCACTAAGGGGTTCTGTTGTTGCCAAGCATTTTTTAGACAATGGCTTTACAACCGTTAAAGAAATTGGCAATGATGCCAACTACGCAACGTCAGATATTATTAAAGCAATTAAAAATGGATGGATCCAAGGACCAACAATAATTTATTCAGGAAAAATTATTGCACCTTATGGCGGTCAATCTTCGGGACTTAATCCAGAACATGAACATTTTTGGGATTGGGAATATATTGATGCTGATAGCCATGAGGAGATCATTAAAGCCATTCGTAAAAATATTTATTACGGAGCAACAGTTATTAAAATGGTAACTGGCGACAATGGCATATATGATGAAGAAGATATAAAAGTGGCAGTAGCAGAAGCAAAAAAATATGGATTAAAAGTTACTGTTCATGTAAGTAAGGGTGGACAAGAAGCAACTAATGTAATTTTAGGCGGTGCTGCTGCTATTGAACATGGTTGGGAGTTAAACAACACGCAACTTCAACTAATGAAAGACAAAGGAACTTTCTTAGTAGGCACTGACTTTGCTTTTGACAATTGGTACGCCCTAGGATATGATTCCTCTATAGCTAAATCAATGACGGACAAAGATATAGACAGGCTTAAAAGAGCCTATCTAATTGGTACCAAAATGGCTTTTGGAACCGATAATTTTATTGATCTTCCTGGCTTAAATCGTATTCAGTCAAATCTTAAAATATTAGAAAATTGGAAGCTAGCTGGTATTCCGTCATCTTATATTTTGCAAAGTATGACGATAAACGCTGCTGAATTATTAGGTTTAGAAAATGCAAGAGGTGTTTTAGAAAAATCTTATTATGCAGATATTATTGCACTTAAAAATAATCCGCTCGACAATATTGATGCAATAAAGACCGTTCAGTTTGTGATGAAAGAAGGCAAAGTGATAAGGCGAGATTAGTTAGGACATCAGTTTGGAAAATCCACACGCAAGGTGTTTATTGTATAATTCATTAAATATTTTACTGACTTTAAAGAAGTAAATTCCTAAATTTATTGTAATTCTAACGCAATAGCTCTATTCAAAAACTTTTTAATTTCAATCCTTTCTTAGACTCTTATTTAATCATTGAGATAAACATTAATCTATTTCTAAATCAACACGTATGAAAAAATATTATACAATCGTAGCTTTTCTTTTAACTAGTATTTGGTGTCAAGCACAAAGTCCAGAAGAGACTTTAAAATCACTTGGCATAATACTTTCACAACCAAATGCTCCAATTGCCAATTATGTAAATTATGTTAGAACAGGGAACTTATTATATTTTTCAGGATCAGGTACTGACATTGCCTTTAAGGGTATAAGTAAAGGGAAATTGGGCAAGGATTTAACAATAGAAGAAGGCAGGGAAGCTGCAAGACATGTTGGAATTAATTTAATTGCTAACTTGAAAAATGCTGTTGGTGATTTGAAAAAAGTAAAAAGAATTATAAAGGTATTAGGGATGGTCAATAGCACCGAAACTTTTACAGATCAACCAAAAGTAATCAATGGATTTTCAGATTTAATGGTTGAAGTATTTGGGGAAAAAGGTAAACATGCTAGATCTGCAGTTGGAATGATTTCACTCCCTAATAATATGGCAGTAGAAATTGAAATGATTGTTGAGGTTGAAAATGAATAAAAAAAATAGTACTATTCTATGAACAAAAATATCGTAAACAACCTCAATAATCCCGCCCAACTTGAAAAATTGTATAGGGATAATAAAACCAGTTTTAAAAAAGAATTTAATTTAATCTACCCCGAAAATAAAGATTTGTTAGTTCTACAATATTGGAATGAGCGATTGAATTATGAATCAGAAAAAAAATCATTTGGCACAAAGAAAGAATTGTTATTTGTTTTAGTCATTGCTTTACTTGCAGGACTTGTAGCCAATATTCCTAATATAACAGGAATTAATGAAGAAAGATTTTTCTCGAAAAACATTTCATTTATTGTGTTTCCGTTTTTAAGCTTTTATTTTATTTCAAGCCAAAAATTAGCACTAAACAAATTTCTTTTTCCGGCTTTAGCCATTTTAATTTCGGTCTTTTATATTAATTTATTACCCTACAATATCAAAAGCAATTCAATAATTTTAGCACAAATTCATTTGCCACTCTTTTTATGGGCTGTTCTAGGGTATGCTTTTTTAGGAAATACATTTAGCGATAGACAAAAGAGAATTGATTTTTTAAAATTTAATGGCGATTTGGTGGTGATATGTGCCATTATGTTTTTATCTGGTATGTTATTTAGTGTTATGACACTTGGCTTATTTGAATTGATTGGTCTTAAAATTGCACAATTTTATTTTCAGCATATTGCTATATGGGGCGCGGCTGCCATTCCTATTGTAGGCACCTATTTAATTCAAAGCAATCCGCAACTAATTAGCAAAGTGTCTCCAATTATTGCAAAAATATTTGCACCACTAGTTTTTTTAAATCTATTTATTTATTTAGGAGCAGTCATTTACACTGGAAAATATCCCTATAATGACAGGAATTTATTGTTAGTTTTTAATGCATTGTTAATTGGGGTACTAGCATTAATATCATTTTCAGTTTCCGAAACAAGCAAAACTTCTAAAAGCAAATTCAGTTTGTTATTATTATTTGGACTTTCTATTTTAACCATCATAATAAACAGTATCGCATTATCTGCAATTAGTTTTAGAATAATGGAATGGGGAGTTACGCCAAACAGGGTAGCTGTGCTAGGAGGAAACATATTGATATTTATAAACCTATTATTGGTTTCGCATAAATTACTTATGATCAATAGGGAGAAAGCCGAAGTGGAGGCTGTTGAAATTAGTATTGCATCATTTTTACCCATTTATGGAATCTGGACAGGATTAGTAACCTTTTTATTCCCGCTATTATTCCATTTTAAGTAAAGTAAGGGTGGGTAAATATATAATAGAAAATAAATGGGATGATGAATTTTTAAAAGGCAATAAAATTTCTTTTTAAGTATTCAAACTTTCTGAAAAATTGTTTGTTTTAATTTTTAAATCAAATATGTTATTTATTAGAACTATTTTTAGGCGTTGAAATACTCATTTACCATATTTTTATTGATAATTATCAGTGTATGCCATTTAAATATTATTGAATGCTGCAACTTTTATGTGCATTCACAAAAAATGGAACTCAATAAGGGTTTAAATGACAGTTCCAAACAAGAAGAAGACGCTTCTCAAAAAGAAATCAAAGATAATTTAGACGACCAAGAAAAATATTGTTCAAATAATTGTTTTTTTCATAAAGGTTCTTTTATTTTATTAGACAATAAGAAATTTATTATTCCTAATGATGTATTGAAAATGCATCCTGATACAGACACAATTTTACAGCCTCCAGAATTTTCGTATTTACTTTCCTAGTCTATTGACATTAAAACTGTCAAATTTCAATTATTAAAAATTATTAGCATTAAGTAGCAATACTATTGGCAATATTTCTATAGCCATATATTTAGTTATTGCATAAAAGGCAAGTACATATTATGAATCAAAAGAATTTATTATTAAATATTAAACAGGATTTTCCTGCAAGTTTGGTGGTTTTTTTAGTAGCACTTCCTTTGTGTTTGGGCGTGGCATTAGCAAGTGGCGCTCCTTTGTTGTCGGGTTTAATTTCAGGAATCATCGGAGGCGTTGTAGTAGGTTTTTTAAGTCAGTCTCATACAAGTGTAAGTGGTCCCGCTGCTGGTTTAGCGGCTGTAGTATTATCGTCAATAATGCAATTGGGTAGTTTTGAAACTTTTTTATTGGCAGTTGTAATTGCAGGTGTAATTCAAGTTATAATGGGTATTGCAAAAGCGGGATTTATTGCCAATTATATCCCATCTAATGTTATTAAGGGATTATTAGCGGCAATAGGGTTAATATTAATTTTAAAGCAAATTCCACATGCTTTTGGAATTGATAAAGATGTAGAAAATGATTTTACATTTTTTCAACAAGATGGAGAAAATACATTTTCTGAATTATTAAGTATTGTAAATTATTTTTCTTGGGGTTCTGTTGTTATCACCATATTATCTATGTTAGTTTTAATTTATTGGGATAAAATTTCTATAAAAAGTTTAAAAATTATTCCAGTTTCACTTTTTGTTGTAATACTAGGAGTTGTATGCAATGCTTTATTTGTTAATTATTTCCCTTCATTTGCTATTGAAACGACCCATTTGGTGCATATTCCAAAATTTGATGGGATTCAATCTTTACTAACATTTCCTAATTTTTCTAGTATATCAAATTATCAAGTATGGGTTGTTGCATTTACTATTGCAATTGTTGCTTCGTTAGAAACTTTACTCAATCTAGAAGCTGTTGAGAATATTGATCCTCATAAAAGACAGGCATCTCCAAATACAGAATTATGGGCTCAAGGTGTTGGTAATATTTTTTCTGGTTTAATTGGTGGAATTCCTATAACCTCAGTTATTGTAAGAAGCTCAGTAAATATAAATGCGGGTGCAGCTACTAAAGTATCTACTATTTTACATGGGTTATTTTTATTAATAAGTCTGATTCTTTTAAGTTCTATAATCAATTTGATACCATTGGCCTCATTAGCGTCTATTTTAATTTTAACAGGCTATAAATTGACTAAAGTATCATTGTTTAGAGATATGTATAAAAAAGGGTTGAATCAGTTTATACCATTTGTAGTTACAATTTTAGCTATTGTTTTTACAGATTTATTAATTGGCGTTTTAATTGGATTAGCGGTTAGTATATTTTATTTACTTAAAAGCAATTTTAAGAATCCTTTTGTACTTCAAAAAGAAACATTACATATAGATGAAATAGTAAGAATGGAATTGCCCAATCAAGTGTCGTTCTTAAATAAAGCATCTATAAAAGATACTTTATGGAGTATTCCTAATGATTCTAAAATTATTATTGATGCTACTAATACCGATTTTATAGATAGTGATATATTAGAAATTATTACTGATTTTAAACAAACAATATCTAAAGAAAAAGGCATTAAACTAAATATTCTTGGATTAAAAGAACAGTATCAGCTAGATGACCATATTCAATTTGTTAATGTGTTAGATAAAGAAACACAACAAAAAATGCAACCTGATGATATTGTAGAAATTTTAAAAAAGGGTAATCAACGATTTGTATCGGGTATTAGAAATGAAAAATATTTAAAACACCAGGTTAATGCAACTTCATTTGGTCAGAACCCATTAGCAATCGTACTAAGTTGTATAGACAGTAGAACCACAACTGAGCATATATTCGATTTGGGATTAGGAGATATTTTTAGTGTTCGAATTGCTGGCAATATTTTAAATAAAGACATACTGGGTAGTATGGAATTTGCTACACAGTTAGTAGGTGTAAAATTAGTAGTTGTTTTAGGTCATACTAAATGTGGCGCTATTATTGGTGCTTGTAATGATGTTAAATTAAATCACCTGACAACACTTTTGGAAAAAGTGAAACCAGCTATTGAAAAGGAATCAGTAACACTCGAAAATCGGAACGGCTCAAATGAAGCATTTGTAAATAATGTTACTGCATTAAATGTGCTATTAACTATTGCACGGATAAGAGCAGAAAGTAGCATTATTGCCGATTTAGAAAACAAAGGAGTTGTAAAAATTATAGGAGGATTGTATAATGTAGAAACAGGGGTTGTTAATTTGTTTGATTAGTTTTTAATAAATAAGGCAGTAGTTTTTTAACTGCTGCCTTTAATTTAAAAATATACATCCAACTTATTACATTAAAAATTATTTATCCTCCAATTGGCCAAACCACACGCAAGCATATCCCTTGTAGATACCCACGCCCATTGCTTTAAAGCTGATGTCTTTCCATTTACCTTGGTTTGTCATTACACTATTATGTCCAGCTGAATTTTTCCATCCATTTAATGCACATATAGGGTTGCACAAATTGTCTTTTGGTGAATGATTGTGCTCAATTTCATAGCCTGGACTTAAATAGTTGGCTATTTCTTTTGGTTTATTCCACATGCCTGAAGCTTGCTTATGGTCTGGTGTATAGCAAACTGGCGTCCAAATCCCTTTATCTGACCAAGAGTGTTCATTACATTCAGAACTTCCTCTAACAAAATTATCATATAAATCTTTGCAGTGTATTTTTGCAACTTTAGTTAGCTTATTTGACAATGCAATTTCTGGCAGATTCAATGTTTTTCTATATTCATTAATGATTCTGCATAGTTCAATTTCATCATTAGATGCTTTGTATTCATCTGCCTTATAACTAGTAAATATTGTAATGGCAAATAGTAAGCAGGAGGCAATTATTATTTTCATATAAAATTAATATGGGTTTGTATTGAGGATAAATCTAAATATTATCCTTACCCAATATTTAATTTATACTGTTAAATAAGTATTTCTTAACATCAATTCAACTGCAAAGCAGGCAACCGTAAATGTTGACTATCATAAACAAAAAGTTCTTCTATTTCATAGGTCCAGTATTTGTAGAGGGGGGATTTTGCTAGGTATTTATCGGCCTCTGCTTTTGATTCTGCATTCATAGTAATCCAACAAGTTTGAGATTCCATTGCTACTGCATAACTGTCAATAGTTCCCTTGTTCATTAAATAGTTAATATAAGTGCGATGGGGCGGCACGAATGACATAAACTGTTCATCCATTGTAAATTTAATGATCGCTTGGAACTTTTTCATGTACAACTAGTTTATAAATTTAACAATACAAGAATCGTGCAATGATTTCTGAAATGGCAAACTGTCAATTAATTCCTTTTTGAAGATATTGCTAATTATGATATTTAAAAAATAATTTGTGCAATCTTTCCATTAGATCCTGCTAACCAAACAGTAGGGCCATTTTTTGCTTTTTTTACTACATGATAACTGTCTTTAGACACTAATGTCCAGGTTAAACCACCATCATGCGAAATGTCTATTCCCGATGTGCCGCAACAAATCAGGTCTTTTTCGTTCAAATAAATCACACTTGATCTGTAACCATGTGGTGGTGTTGTAGGAAAAATAAATTGCCCAGGTTTCTTTAAATTAAACAAAACTGCATTGCCTTTTTGAACAGTGTCTTTTGCAAAATCACCTCCAACAATCATTCCTTTATTTTTAAAAATAGCTAATGAATTAGCACCTGTTGATTGCTCGCCTTGTAGTATTGGTAATGTAATTGGGGCATTATAGTTTACAAATAGTCTTGCAGATTTTCCGCCAGTGGCAAATACAAACTTAATAGTTGAATTTAGTAAACTAATATTAGACCCGCTAGAAGCAAAAAATGCTTCTCCTTCATTTACTGGAATACTTGGTGTTGTTAATTTCTGCCAATTTATTCCGCCAGTTGTAGTACTTGCTAAATACGCATTTCCATTAATAGGGTCGCCAATTACAATACCATGATTGTTGTCTGAAAAGTCCATGGCATCTAAAAACATTCCTTTAGTACTATCTTCAAAAACCTTTTGCCAGTGTTGTCCTCCGTCTGTGGTTCTGAGGATGATTGCTGGTGCATCTACACCCATTATAATCGCTGTGTTTTTATCGAATCCTTCAATATCTCTAAAATCTCTTTTTTCATACCCGTTAACTTTTATCCATTCAAAATGGCTACCTCCATCTACAGATTTTGCTACCATACCATTGTTGCCACTTGCCCAAATAGTTTGTGCGTCTACTACCGATAAACCTCGCAAGCTAATTCTGTTGCCAGACTGCATTAATTGAATAGTAGGTAATTGCGCAATTGTTGTGGAGCCTAAAAAAATAAGAGATAAACAAGAAAAGATTTTTATTAACCGCATAATACATGAGTTTTGCGTACTAAAAATAGCGTTCTTTATTGTACGTTCAAATTCTTTAAATAGTTATTATCATGATTCCATACTGGATGAGCCGCACTCAATTGCTTTTAGGCGACGAAGCTTTAGAAGTATTAATGACCAAAAACGTATTAGTAGTTGGTTTGGGTGGAGTTGGTGGTATTTGTGCTGAAATGATTGCACGTGCGGGTGTAGGTAAAATGACCATTGTAGATGTTGATACAGTTGATTTAAGCAATGCCAATAGGCAAGTGGCTGCTTTGCATTCTACAGCGGGAATGCCTAAGGCAGAAGTGATGGCTGCTCGCCTTAAAGACATCAATCCTTTATTAGATTTAACTGTGTTAACCATTTATATTAAAGATGTTGAAACCGACCATTTATTAAACAATAATTCGTTTGATTATGCAGTGGATTGTATTGATACATTATCGCCAAAAGTTTATTTTTTAAAAGCTTGTTTAGATAGAAAAATTCCTATTGTTAGCTCGCTAGGCGCTGGTGGAAAATTAGATCCTTCACTTGCGCAGATTGCTGATATTTCTAAAACCCATCAGTGTGCACTTGCCAGTTATGTTCGAAAAAAATTACACGCTTTAGGAATCTACAAAGGCATTACGGTAGTGTTTAGCCCAGAAGTAGTAGACCAAACCAAAGTGATTGTTACAGAAAAAGCATTTCCTAAAAAATCAATCATTGGTACTATTAGTTATATGCCAGCTATTTTTGGTTGTATGGTTGCCAGTGTAGTTATTAGAGGCTTGTTGCCAGCAGAAAACAATTAGTAAATCAAATAAGGAGCCACTTCGTTTTTCCAATTATTTACAGCCGTTAATTTTGTAATGCTTGCTATAAATTGATTCAGCGGCAAATCAAATAAAGCCTCACTATTTGGGATGCCTAATAATTTATCTAAATGATTTTTTCCATCAGGGTTTACTTGTGTACAATAAGGTGCCCATTCGAATTTTGTAGGATGTAATGCTTTTATTAATTGAATTAGCAATAGTCCATTGGTAACCGATTGAAAATAGGCGGGTTCTTTTATAGTTAGTTGTATGCCATTGCACTGTTGGTCTTTGTATTTTCCTGCAATTGGAGTAAATTGTATGGGTGTTGCAACTACTTCATCTAACCCTAATTGATTAAATAATCCGGCCACTTTTTTACTATCCATCCATGGTGCTCCAGCAATGCAAAATGCCTGATTAGTTCCCCTGCCTTCACTAATATTTGTGGCTTCTAGTAAACACATTCCAGGATATAACAACATGCTCTCAAAGCTTTGTATAGCGGGCGATGTAGCAACAAATGCATTTCCCCAGTCTGGTTGAAAATCTGTTCTATCGCAAAAACTAAAAGGTATGATTGTTAGGTTACAATTTAGTTGTTGGATAACATTAAAATATTGTGCTAATTCGCCCAAACTACAACTATGCCGAATGGGTATTGGCCATCTACCAATAAAGGAAGCTGAATCTTCATCTAACATCGGGCCTTCTGCTAGTGAAAGATTGGCAGAAATAGGATTTGGTCTATCTAGTACAATTAATTTTTTATTTGATGTAGCACATGCTTCCATCACATAAGTTAGTGTCCATAAATAAGTATAAAATCTACTTCCAATATCTGGAATATCAAATAATACCAAATCAATATTTTCTAAATCTTCAGCTGATGGTTTTAATTTATTTCCATACAAACTAATAATGGGTAATTGTGTTAATGCGTCTGTTCCATTTGGCATTGGTTTACCATCTTCGCCTGTTGCTTCTATTCCATGTTCTGGAGAAAATAAACAAATCAAATTAAAACCATTTTTTATTAATGCTAGCCTAGATGAAATGCCATCTCTTGTTCTTGCTGCATTGTTTGTAACCAATGCAATACGTTGATTTTTTATTTGCTCGGGTTGTTGTAATAAATGGTCTATTCCAAATAAAATCATGGTGGTATTATTAGTCGCGTTCAAATTCTAATACATCTTTTAAATGCTCAATTACATTAAAGATAATTGGGCAACGATTGTAGTGCATGAAACTGGTAAATAGTCGTTGTTTAAAATTTGGTAAATGCATGGCAGGAAATTCTCTGCAACCAGCAAATCGATTTTCGTAAACGGTACATTTATTATCCGATAAAAAAGTACAGGGAATGGTATTTATTAGCATTAATCCATTAGACCCTTTCTCTAAATATTGTTCGTCAAAATTTTCCCTAGTTTGGTTTAAGGCTGATGATAATACATTGGCCTCCTCATCAGAAACGGTAATCATTAAAGATTTACAGCAGTTCCCACACTGGGTACAATCAATTTTAGGAGTAATGTTATGATTCAGTTCTAGCACTTTACTGTCAACTTGGCCGCCATCAATTTGCTGTAAAAACATTTTAAACCGCTCATTTTCATGTTCACGAGCAATACTCAGCGAAGAAATTGTCAACAAATTGGTTTCGATATGGTCAATTTTGGCTTGGATTTGCCAAAAATAGGGCAAGTTTAGCCAGAATGGGTGCAAAATCCTGTTTTTGAATTGTTTTATCCACATTGTGCATCCATTTGTAGAAAAGTAAAATTGTGCCGCCGCTAGAGGTAGTTAGATTTGCGAGTTGTAGCCATAGTATCTGATGGCTAATTAAATAGATTGGAGATTATGGCAGAAGAAAAGAATTTATCGGAATACAATGAGGCCTCCATTCGGTCACTTGACTGGAAAGAGCATATACGATTGCGTCCGGGTATGTATATTGGAAAATTAGGCGATGGTTCTGCGCCCGATGATGGTATTTATGTGTTAATCAAAGAAGTTATTGATAACTGTATTGATGAACATACCATGGGTTATGGTAAACAAGTGGAGTTAACTATTGAAAACAAAACGGTTACTATACGTGATTATGGTCGTGGTATTCCATTGGGAAAACTGGTTGATGTAGTTAGTAAAATAAATACTGGTGCCAAGTACGATAGCAAAGCATTTCAAAAAAGTGTGGGATTGAATGGAGTGGGTACTAAGGCGGTGAATGCGCTTAGCCAATATTTTAAAGTAACAGCTTATAGAGAAGGTAGAGAAAGAACTGCAGAGTTTGAAAAAGGCGAACTCATTAAAGAGCACAAAGAAGCCAAAACAGATGAGCCAAATGGAACACTAGTAAACTTTATTCCTGACGAAACTGTTTTTAGAAATTTCCATTATATCTACGAATATATCGACAACCAATTATGGAATTATTGTTACCTGAATGCAGGATTAGCCATGCATTTTAATGGTAAAAAATATGTTAGTAAAAATGGTTTGTTAGATTTGTTATTGCGTAAAACCAATCCAGATGAATTGCGTTATCCAATCATTCATTTAAAAGGAGAAGATATTGAAATAGCTGTTTCGCACAACAACGATTATGGCGAAGATATTTTTTCATTTGTTAATGGACAGTTTACTACACAAGGAGGAACACACCAGCAAGCATTTAGAGAAGGTTATGTAAAAGTGGTTCGTGAGTTTTATAAAAAAGATTTCGAAGCATCGGATATACGCACAAGTATTGTAGCAGCTGTATCTGTTAGGGTGCAAGAACCGGTATTTGAAAGTCAAACAAAAACAAAATTAGGATCACAAAACGTGTTTGAAGGCGGCCCTTCAATGAAGAAATTTATTGAGGAGTTTTTATCACGTGAATTAAATAATTATTTACACCGCAACCCCACAGTTGCAGAGTCTTTGCGGAAACGCATAGAGCAAAACGAGCGCGAAAGAAAGGAATTGGCCGGTATTAAAAAACTGGCCAATGACCGCGCTAAAAAAGCCAATCTACACAATAAAAAATTACGCGATTGTCGATCTCATTTAAACGATGAAGCGCCTGTAAAAAACAGAGAAGAGTTTATCGCACAACAAAATAACACCACTATTTTTATTACCGAAGGAGATAGCGCTAGTGGAAGTATTACAAAAAGTAGAAGCGTAGATACCCAAGCCGTATTTAGTTTGAGGGGTAAGCCATTGAATTCTTTTGGACTGACAAAAAAAGTGGTCTACGAAAACGAAGAGTTCAATTTATTGCAACACGCCCTAAATATTGAAGACGGCTTAGAAGGGTTACGTTATAATAATGTAGTGATTGCAACCGATGCCGATGTAGATGGCATGCATATTCGTTTATTAATGATGACTTTCTTTTTACAGTTCTTTCCAGACCTTGTTAAAAAAGGGCATGTGTATATTTTAGAAACACCATTATTTAGGGTGCGTAATAAGCAAGAAACCATTTATTGTTTTGACGACGAAGAAAGACAAGCGGCTGTAAATAAGTTAGGAGGCAAGCCTGAAATAACTAGGTTTAAAGGATTAGGAGAAATTTCTCCTGAAGAATTTGGACGTTTTATTGGCCCTCAAATTCGTTTACAGCCAGTTATTCTAGAACAAGGCGACCATATTCAAAACCTATTAGAATATTATATGGGAAAGAATACTATGGAACGACAAGAGTTTATCATTAATAATTTAAAGATTGAACTTGATCTTGTTCACAATGCATAAATAAAAAACAGAATTTTAAATTTCCAGTATGATTCATATCGTTTTTGAACAAGCAAATGTAGACGCATTAAATAAGGCCATCGAATTAGACGAGAGCCTTCAAGGAACTGTTATAGAAATAAAAGACGACTATGCTGTAGGCCCAATTGCAGAGATTTTTGAAACTGAAGGCTATCAAGCGCGTCGTGATTGGTGGAAAACATTATTAGAGTTTTCTCCCTATCAAGACCAAATGAATTTGGTAGATGATAAATTAACGGTTCATCAATTAATTAGAACCTTAGAAGAAAATACAGACGAAGAAGTATGGATTTGGATGGCCCAAAATGCACATGATGTTTGCGGTTATTATTGGTTAATGACACAGCTAAAAGAATTGCAAGGACGAATTCAGGTATTGTATTTAAATAATTTGCCTTTTATAAACGAAAAAGGACAAATATTTTATCCAACACATTTATCAGAAATTCAACCAAAGGAATTTTTAAAGGCAAAAAAATTAGCCAGACCTATTACCCTGAGTGAGTTTGAAGTAGATCCTGATGAATGGAAAAAATTATGTGTAGAAAATGATGGGGTACGTTTTTTAGAAGGCGGTAAAAAAATAGTTGGAAAAGATGTTAATTTTTATGATGCAGAAATCTTAAGCAATATCACTGCAGAAACGCAAAAATTACCAAGGGTATTAAGCAATACAATCAACAGAATGAAAATAAAAACAGGCGATGTTTTTATTGTTTGGCGTATTAGCCAAATGGCAATGGATTTAAAAATTGAATTAACAGGAGAGTGGAAAAAAGGATGGAAAGAAATTGCAGTTAAACTATTGTAAACTGTAAAATTAAAAAGGATACGCGTATCAGATAAAGTGCAGCATTATTATGGCGAAAGAAAAAAAAGACAATCGCGTCTACGAAAATGAAACAGGTGTTCAAGGACAGTATAAAAACTGGTTCTTAGACTATGCTTCTTATGTAATACTAGAAAGGGCGGTTCCCGCAATTGAAGATGGACTAAAACCAGTTCAACGACGCATTATGCATTCCATGAAAGAAATGGATGATGGTCGATTTAACAAAGTGGCCAATATTATTGGTCAGAGCATGCAATACCATCCACATGGAGATGCCAGTATTGGTGATGCATTGGTTAACCTAGGACAAAAAGATTTATTAATTGAAACCCAAGGAAACTGGGGTGATGTAAGAACAGGTGATGATGCAGCAGCGGCACGTTATATTGAAGCACGTTTAAGCAAATTTGCACTTGAAGTTGCTTTTAATAATAAAACCACAGAATGGTCTTTGAGCTATGATGGTAGAAAAAATGAGCCAGTAACATTACCCATGAAATTCCCATTGCTATTAGCGCAAGGGGCCGATGGAATTGCAGTAGGATTGTCTACCAAAATATTGCCGCATAATTTCAATGAATTAATAGAAGCAACTATTAAACATTTGAGAGGTAAAAAATTTGAATTATATCCCGATTTTCAAACAGCGGGTATGATTGATGTAGCGAATTATAATGGTGGAAAAAGAGGCGGAAAAGTTCGTGTACGAGCACATATAGAAGAGTTAGATAAAAAGACCTTAGTCATTAAAGACGTGCCTTATGGTGTTACTACTACTCAATTAATGGAGAGTATTACAAAGGCCAATGACCAAGGAAAAATTAAAATCAAAAAAGTAATTGACGTAACAGCCAAGGATGTAGAAATACAAATTGATTTAGCAACAGGGATTTCTCCGGATATTACTATTGATGCTTTATATGCATTTACAGATTGCGAAGTAAGTATATCTCCAAACGCTTGTGTAATTGTTGCAAATAAGCCACAGTTCTTAGGTGTAGAAGAATTATTAACCGTATCTGCCGAAAATACCAAGCGACTACTCAATAGAGAATTAGAAATTAAATTGAGTGAACTTGAAGATAAATGGCACTATACTTCATTAGAGAAAATTTTCTTTGAAGAAAAAATTTATAAAGAATTAGAACAAAAACATGCCACTTGGGATAAAGTAATTGAAGCCATTGATAAAGGATTTGATCCATTCAAAAAAAGACTTAAACGCCCAATTGAAAGAGAAGATATTTTAAAACTAACCGAAAAGCCTGTACGCAGAATTTATCGTTTAGACATTAATGAACTCAACGAGCAAATCAAAAGCATTGAAGCAGACATGCAGCAAGTGAATTACGATTTGGCACACTTAACCGATTATGCCGTTGCTTATTTCGAAAACCTACAAAAAAAATACGGAAAAGGAAGAGAGCGAAAAACAGAAATTAGAGAGTTTGATACCATTCAAGTTAAGCACGTAGCAATAGCCAATACCAAAATTTATTTAAACAGAGAAGAAGGGTTTGTTGGAACCAGTTTAAAGAAAGACGAGTTTTTAGCAGACTGTTCAGACTACGATGATATTATTGCTTTTACCAAATCGGGTAAAATGAAAGTGGTAAAAGTATCCGACAAAATATTTATTGGAAAGGATATTATTTATGCCGCAGTGTTCCAAAAAAATGACGAACGCACTACCTATAATATGGTGTATTTAGACGGTGGTTCGGGAACAAGTTATGCCAAGCGTTTTAATGTAACAGGCATTACGCGCGACAAAGAATACGATTTAACCAAGGGTTCCGATAAAAGTAAAGTACATTATTTTTCGGCCAACTTAAACGGCGAGGCCGAAGTATTAAAAATTGCTTTAAGCCCTAATTGTACAGCTCGTGTAAAAGAGCTCGACTATTATTTTGAAGAACTAGAAATTAAGGGTCGATCTAGTATGGGTAACCAAGTAACAAAATATCCTATTAAAACTGTTAAATTAAAAGAAGCAGGTAGAAGCACTTTAGCGGGCAGAAAATTATGGTACGATGAAAAATTCGGCCGATTAAATACCGAATCAAAAGGCCAATACCTAGGAAGTTTTGAAGACGAAAAATTAATTATTTTCTACAAAGATGGTAGTTATGAATTAACCGATACCGAACTAGTACAGCGTTTTGAAATGGATAAAATAATACAAGTTGAAAAATTTGATGCCGAAAAAACGTTTACTGCGGTTTATTTAGACAACGACAAACAACAGTTTAATATTAAACGGTTTAAGATTGAAACCACCACTTTAAAAAACAAGTTTTTGTTTATAAAAGATGGAGAAGGCAACCGATTAGAAGCCATCAGTTCAGATCCAACACCAATATTAGTAGTACAATCAGGAAAAGGCGCTATGGTTAGAAAAGCCAAATTTAAAGTAGCCAATATGGTGGAAGTAATGGGCTGGAAAGCAGTAGGGGCAAAACTTACAGACTTTAGCAAAACGATTGAAATGTCTTGGGAGCAACTACCTAAAGACGATCATCCGCAACCTGAATTGTTTTAAGTATCGAGCCCAGTTATGTGGCTAAATTGGTATTTAAACGCGTAAGAGCGCAAACAATTGTAACTTTGTAGGCTGAATAAAGCAGATAGAATGAATAATATTGAGGTAGGAGCATACAATACAATGAAGGTTTGCCGTAAAGTGGCATTTGGATTTTACTTAGATGATGGAGCCGAAGGCATCTTATTGCCTATACGATTTGCACCCCAAGGACTACAAATAGGAGACGATATTAAAGTACTTATTTACCATGATTCCGATAATCGTTTAATAGCAACCACACAAATAGCAAAAGCAGTAGTGGGTGATATTGTTAAAATGAAAGTGGTTGAAGTAACCAAACAAGGTGCTTTTTTAGACTGGGGTTTGATGAAAGATTTGTTTGTGCCAGTTTCAAAACAATTAAGTGGCATGCGACTAGGTGCAGAATACTTAGTTAAATTGTATTTAGATGAAATGACTGGAAGGGTAGCAGCAACTGAAAAAATTGATGCTGTTCTTAAAAACGACAATCTAACAGTCAACGAAAAAGATATTGTATCGCTAATTGTTTATAGACAAACTGAGTTAGGATATGCTATGATTATTAATAACCAGCACATAGGGTTATTGCATACCAATGAAATTTATAGAGACTTAGTGATTGGCGAAAAATTAGAAGGATTTATTAAAACCATTCGCCCCGATAATAAAATTGATGTAGTACTCGGAAAACCAGGTTTTCAAAAAGTAGAAGACGAAGGCGCAAAAGTATTACGCTTATTACAAGAGCATGATGGTTACTTGCCATATCATGATAAATCTGAACCACAAGAGATTTACGATTTCTTTGGAATGAGCAAGAAAGTATTTAAAATGACTATTGGTGGTTTGTATAAGCAACAAAAAATTGCCTTTACAAAAACAGGCATTCAATTAATTGCAACAGATTAATTTAATTTAGTGAATATTTTTTTGAAGGGTAACCATACCTCGAAATGCAGGTTTCATTAATTCGAAACTAAGCGTAGAACGCGCAATAATTTCAAAGCCCATTTTTTCATAAAATCTAATAGCATCTTTGCTAGAATCCATTGCTTTTAATACTAAGTTGTTATTCTTTTGCGCTATAGCAATTGATTCTGCAAACAACATTAATTCTTTGCCAATCCCTTTGCCTATATGGGTTTCGTTAAGATAGATTCTTTCTATTTCTAATGCATTATTGGCTAATTCAGTAGATAGTTTAAGTTTTAAATAGCCATAGGGAATATTGTTTTCGCAAACAAAATAGTACTGGTTATTTTGGTCGATTAATTCAGCTGTTAGCACATCAAGGGTGTATGCGTATTGGTGCATATACCAATCGGCACCGCCTTCATTCCAAAGGTGTAAATAATGTTGCTTATAAATAGAAATGGCTAATTCAGAAAGTGCTGCTGCTGCTGATACTGTAATTGGTTGTATTTGAAATTCCATAGGTACTATTAATTAAGTGCCTCAAATAATACCTCTACAGGGTGCAATGCTTTTCTATTAGTAGCATCTTTAATTTGGTGTCTACAACTAGTGCCAGGTGCAGCAATAATTACTGCAGCATCTTGTTTGCGCACCGCTGGAAATAATACCAGTTCTCCAATTTGTTGCGACAGTTCGTAGTGTTCTTTTTCGTATCCAAAAGAGCCAGCCATACCACAGCATCCAGAAGGAATCACTTGTACAGAATAGTTAGTAGGTAAGGATAATAATTTTACAGAATGGTCTACTGATGAAATTGATTTTTGTTGACAGTGGCCGTGTAATTGAATGGTTTTTGCTGCTTGTGTAAATGAATTGGATTGAATATTTCCTTTGCCAATTTCTGCTGCAATAAATTCATCAATTAAAAAAACGTTTTTAGCCAAAGCTTTTGCATCAGCTAATTGCGCATCATCCACTAAGTCTGGATACTCGTCTCTAAAAGTTAGTATCGCAGAAGGTTCTATACCAATTAAAGGTGTTTCAGCATTAATGATAGGATGTAATAATGCCACATTTTTTGAAGCTATTTTTTTAGCTTCCCTAATTAAACCTTTCGAAAGCCTTGCCCTGCCGCTTTCTATGTGATTAGGTATTACAACTTCGTAACCCAATTTTTCTAATAATAAAATGGCTTTTATACCAATTTGGGTATCGTTGTAATTGGTAAATTCATCGCAAAACAAATACACCAATTTGGCATTACTCGTTTGCGTTTGTTTTTTATGTTTGGTTAACCAATTTTGTAAAGTGGTGGTATGCAATAAAGGCATTGATCTTTCAATAGCAAAACCAACAGTTTTTTTAACCAGGGTACTCAAGAATTTATTGGTCTGAAAAAAGTTATAAATACTTGGTGCTAGAGATCCTAATTTAGAAACAGTGGCAAATTGCGCAATCATTCTAGACCTAAAAGGCACGCCATTGGCATCGTAGTATTGTTGTAAAAATTCGGCTTTTAATTTCGCTACATCTACATTAGAAGGACATTCCGATTTACAAGCTTTGCAACTCAAACACAAATCCATCACTTCATAAATTTCTTTATGATCGAATCGATTTATTTTATTGGAATGCGTTAAAAATTCACGTAAAATATTTGCCCTTGCCCTTGTAGTATCTTTTTCGTTTCTAGTAGCCATAAACGATGGACACATGGTGCCGCCTGATAGCGCTGTTTTGCGGCAATCACCCGAACCATTACATTGTTCGGCATGTTGCAATACATCTTGGTTATGGTACCTAAAAACCGTAGGAAAGCTAGGTGTTTGTTGACCCGGTGTGTAACGCAGCATCGTATTCATTGATGGCGTATCCACAATTTTATTAGGATTGAAAATATGTTTGGGATCCCAAATGTTTTTAATTTCTTTTAGTAATTGGTAGTTTTTAGGTCCTACCATTTGTTCTATGAACTCGCCTCTTAATCTGCCATCACCGTGCTCGCCACTTAATGATCCATTGTATTTTTTTACTAGGGTAGCAATTTCTTCGGCAATGGTTCTAAATAATTGGTTGCCTTCAACAGTTTTTAAATTGATAATAGGGCGTAAATGAATTTCGCCAGAACCCGCGTGGGCGTAGTGTACCGAATGCAATCCGTGCTTGGTAAGTATTTCATTAAAATCACGAATATATGCTGGTAAATCATTTACATCAACAGCAGTGTCTTCAATAACAGGTACTGCTTTAGCATCGCCAGGAAGGTTGCTTAATAAACCCAATCCTGCTTTACGAAGCGTCCATATTTTTTTGGTGTCGGCTCCAAACAACAATGGAAAATGATAACCCAATCCTGCAGCGCGCATATCATTTTCTACATCTTTAGCAATAGTAATAATATCCTCTCTATTGGTTCTAGCAAATTCAATTACCAAAATAGCGCCAGGATCACCTTGAACAAAAAAACGATTTTTACTTTGTTCAATATTGTCTTTGGTACATTCTAAAATATAATGGTCAATTAATTCACTGGCACTTGGTTTGTATTTGAGTGCAATTAAATTAGCGCGTAAAGATTCGTCTATAGAATTAAAATGCACACAGAGTAATCCAATTTCTTTTGGAGGAATAGGAACAAGGTTTAATTTGATTTCTGTAATAAAAGCAAGTGTGCCTTCTGATCCTGCAATTAAATTACAAAAATTAAAATCTTGTTCGCCAGCAGTAAAAGGAGCGGAGTCTAAAAGCACATCAATAGCATATCCTGTATTTCTTCGTTCTACCGATTTTTTGGGAAACTCTTTTCTAATTTCAACTTGGTTATTATAATCACTTAACATAGACCGTACAGAACGGTAGATGTTTGATTCTAAATTATTCCCTTCGCATTTATTATGAAAATCATCTATTGAAATGGTATTAAAGCAAGCTTCTGATCCATCACTCAAAATGGTTTTTACTTCTAATAAATGTTCACGAGTACTTCTGTAAACAACAGAGTTAGATCCGCAAGAATTATTGCCAACCATACCACCAATCATAGCACGATTAGCAGTGGAGGTTTCAGGCCCAAAAAACAGCCCAAAAGGTTTTAAGTGAAGGTTTAGTTCGTCGCGAATTACGCCAGGCTGCAAGCGCACCCAGTGTTCTTTTTCGTTTACTTCAATTATTTTGGTAAAATGCTTCGATACATCAACAATAATTCCGTTTCCTACAACTTGACCAGCCAATGAAGTGCCCGCAGTTCTAGGGATTAAGGCCGTATTGTTTTCGTGTGCAAATTGAATTAATTGCTTAATGGAGCCATCATTGTAGGGTATGGCAACGGCCAAAGGCATTTCTCTGTAGGCCGATGCATCTGTGGCGTATAGGGTACGCATGGTAGTATCAAAATAAAAATCACCATCAAATATTTTAGCGAACTCCTTTAATTTCTCTTGCATTTTTTCCATTTCCTAATAGACGATAGGCGAATTTACGCCCTTTCCTTCAAAAATACCCAGTACTTGGTATTTTCTATTGCTATTTTAAATAGTTCTTTTACAATGTAAACAAACAATCAAACTAACAAACTAAAAGATAAGATATGAACGAGATGCTATTATTCTACGTTGGTTTTGCAGTTTTAATGTATGTGTTGCATCCGGCCAAAAAAGTTAGTCAAAGACAATTAAACAGAGATCGCGTTAATAACAACTAATTATAATTACGTACTCCCTAAAGTACATGCCTTTCAGTTAATTCTGGAAGGCTTTTTTTTGCCCTGAACAGATTGCGTTTAGTGAACTACGGAGCTTTTAAAATCATTATCCTAACTCCAATAATGCTTTAACCAAAACATCTAATTCTTTGGGCGATGTAAATACATTCGGCGTAATTCTACAGCCATGAACATTTGCGCCATCAATAGCTACGGTGTAAATTTTATATTTTTTTAAAAAAGTTTCGGCTAATAATCCAGGAGCCATATTTTTAATACCCACATTGGCAATAGCGCAAGAACGTTTAGGGTCAACAGGTGTATTCACTATCACATTGCCCTGATTGCGTACTTTACTAGTCCAGTATTGTTGTAAATATTTAAGTCTTGCTTCTTTATTTTCAGGCCCTAATTTTTCGTAAAAATCAACCGCGTCTGCAATGGCTAAATCGGTATGCACAGGATGCGTGCCCAAATGATTTAATCTGCTAACATCATTTAAGTCTAAATTTCCATCGGCTAATAAAGGCCATATTTTTTTAATGTTTTCTTTTTTAATATATAGCATACCTACACCCAATGGAACACTCAACCATTTGTGTAAACTCGCACCATAATAGTCGCAATGAAGGTCTGGAATATTGTATTGAAAATGCGCAAAAGCATGCGCGCCATCTACCAGTACTTCAACACCTTTGGCATGGGCCATATCGCAAATTTTTTGAACTGGTAAAATATGCCCCGTAATATTAATCATGTGCGACACCATTAACAGTTTTGTTTTTGGTGTGATGGCATTGGCATATAACTGAACAATTTCATCATCGGAATTAGGATGATTAGGAACAGATAATATTTTGTTGATAGTGCCATATTTTCTACTTACTTGTTTAAACATATCAAGCATCGCACCATAATCTTGTTCGGCCATAATAGCTTCATCGCCAGCTTGCCAATTGAGGCCGCCAATAATCATATCAAGCGATTCGGTTGTATTTCGAGTAAGGATTAATTCATCGGTGCTACAGCCCGCAATTTTAGCCACTTTATTGGCCATTAATTTTTTATTATCGAACTGAACTGTGCGCATATAATAGGCGCCTTGTAAATTTACTTCGCGAATATGTTCAATATATTTTTCAAGAATTTCTTGTGGTAAAATATTATAGTAACCGCTTTCAAGATTAATATAATCGGGTTTTAAACGATACTTGCCCTTAATTCCCTCCCAAAAAGCCTCATCCATGGCTAATTCGCTAGGTTTTTTATTGCTAGCATAACTCATTAAAGATTCAATAGATTTGGCAGAAAAAGGAACACTTAAACCTGCAAGTGTAAGACCTTTTAAAAAACTACGTTTATCCATGGTTTTTGATTTTGAATGATTAAATGGGCTGATATCAGCTTCAAATTACTCTTTTATCTAAATAAATAGAAGGGATTTTTTAGATTGACTTAATTTTGTTCTTATGCAAGTATTTTCTACGAATCGAAAAATTATCATCACCTGTCATAAATGGCTCGCAAACGCATTGCAAAAAGAGGTAATTGCGTTAGGGTTTACAGTAGATCGCGTATTTCAAACAGGTGTTGAATTAACTGGTACTGTAGAAGATTGTATTCGACTGAATTTAAATTTACGATGTGCTAGTCAGGTAATGTATTCGTTGAAAGCATTTATCTGTAATGATCCCGACGAATTATACCAACAATTAGTTACCATACATTGGGAAGAATTGATTGCGCCTACTGGCTATTTTTCAGTAACCAGTAATGTGTTTCATCCTACCATACAAACAAATTTATTTGCCAACTTGCGCGTAAAAGATGCAGTAGTAGATCGCATGCGTGAAGCAACAGAACAGCGTCCATCAACAGGATCTGAATTATCTGGAGCAGTTGTGTATTTATTTTGGAAGCACGAAGAAGCAGAAGTTTTTTTAGATACATCAGGAGAAACACTAGCCAAACACGGATACCGAAAATTACCGGGCAAAGCACCAATGTTAGAAGCATTGGCAGCAGCAACTATCCTATCAACTAAATGGAATAAAAATTCGCCCTTTATAAACCCAATGTGTGGATCAGGAACACTAGCCATAGAAGCCGCATTAATTGCCACGAATAGGGTACCAGGATTACTGCGCAATAATTATTCGTTTATGCATTTGTTAGGATACGAATCAGCAATGTATACAAAACAAAGAGCGCTATTAAATGAGCAAATAATTGATATACCAGCATTAAAAATTATTGCATCTGACTTGAGTGATAAAGCCATTGAAATAGCAAAAATAAATGCATCAGTAGCAGGAGTGGAGCACTTGATAGATTTTGAAGTTTGTGATTTTGAATCAACCTCAATTCCAACAGCAGAAGGCGCTGTGATCATGTTTAATCCAGAATATGGCGAACGTTTGGGTGATGAAATAGAATTGAATGCTACCTATGCGCGCATGGGAGATTTCTTAAAAAATAAATGCCGCGGTTATACGGGATATGTGTTTACAGGCAACTTAGATTTAGCCAAAAAAATTCGTTTAAAACCAAGTAGAAGAATTGAGTTTTACAATGCAACGATTGATTGCAGGTTGTTGGAATATGAATTGTATGCAGGGACGAAAAGGGTGGATAAGATGGGGGAGAATAATGGGTAGATTTTTCTAAAAAATATGCGGATAAGATTTATAAAAAACCCACCAAGATTTTGGTGGGTTTTTTATATTAACGAGAACTAATTACTTGCCAACTTAATCCATCGCTCATTACGTGAACAAGATTACCTGCTCTTGTAATATTACCTAGGTTCGTGTCTATTGTAGTACCTAAATGATCATTTATTTGTAAGACTTGAGTATAATTATCACTAGGCCTAATTATAATTGATTTACCATTGTTCTTTGTTGCATCTGGTAAAGTTATAATTAGAAAAGGACTACTACTACCATTAATTACATTTGTATTAGTTGTATTATTATTAAGTACAATAATTGTATTTAAAGCTTTAAGTGTTTTATTATCTGCTAAAAAAATTGTTGCCGTTGAATTGAAAGGGGCATTGTTTAAATTAAAAGTTGTAGCTGAAGAAACTTGTGTTGAAAAAGTTCCACTTGTAGTTCCTGTATTTTGATATGTTTGAACTGCAGGTGCAAGTAAAGGCGTGATATTTGTCCAGGCGTTGTTACTAAATTGTAACATTTGTCCATTAGATGGAGTAGTAATAGCAGCATCTGTAGCACCTTGCAATGTATAAGATCCTGAAATGGTACCTTGTGCAATCCATGATGGTGTAGTTCCATTTGTTGACAAAACTTTACCATTCATGCCTGTTTGGCTAGGCAGATTTGAGTTAGAAATATTATTTTGTAAGGTAATGATACTAGATTTATAATTTGCTAACATAGTACTGGTATCAGCAATATTTACCTTTAATTTATAAGGGTTAAGCATAGCACTGGTATCAGAAATATTCACTTTTAAATTGGCAAGAGCAGTTACATTGTTAAATCTTGTTATAAGCGTAGCTGTATCAGTATTTAAGGCAGAAATTGCTGCATCATGTGCAATGACTTTTAATTTATAAGCGTTAAGCATAGCACTGGTATCAGAAATATTCACTTTTAAATTGGCAAGCGCAGTTACATTGTTAAATCTTGTTATAAGCGTAGCTGTATCAGTATTTAAGGCAGAAATTGCTGCATCATGTGCAATGACTTTTAATTTATAAGCGTTAAGCATAGCACTGGTATCAGAAATATTCACTTTTAAATTAGCAAGAGCAGTTACATTGTTAAATCTTGTTATAAGCGTAGCTGTATCAGTATTTAAGGCAGAAATTGCTGCATCATGTGCAATGACTTTTAATTTATAAGCGTTAAGCATAGCACTGGTATCAGAAATATTCACTTTTAAATTAGCAAGCGCAGTTACATTGTTAAATCTTGTTATAAGCGTAGCTGTATCAGTATTTAAGGCAGAAATTGCTGCATCATGTGCAATGACTTTTAATTTATAAGCGTTAAGCATAGCACTGGTATCAGAAATATTCACTTTTAAATTAGCAAGCGCAGTTACATTGTTAAATCTTGTTATAAGCGTAGCTGTATCAGTATTTAAGGCAGAAATTGCTGCATCATGTGCAATGACTTTTAATTTATAAG
>Ga0194060_10000369_pt1 | contig 32909 bp, 29 predicted proteins | sample SepL225m_MetaG_FD_163427 | JGI IMG/M metagenome (GOLD analysis project Ga0194060, IMG submission 163427) | Anoxic zone freshwater microbial communities from boreal shield lake in IISD Experimental Lakes Area, Ontario, Canada - Sep2016-L222-5m | ecosystem: Environmental > Aquatic > Freshwater >...
GCTCCTGTGCGGCGCGGTGCAGTACATCACCTGGCGCGATCCGGCGGCCCGGCCGCCGGATCGCGCCAGGTGATGTACTGCACCGCGCCGCACAGGAGCAGCGTGCCGAGCAGCCCGGGCAGCACGCCGGCGGCGAACAGTTTGCCGATGCTGGTATCGGTCATGATGCCGTAGATGACCATCACGGTGGAGGGCGGAATCATGATGCCCAGGGTGCCGCCGCCGGCGATGACGCCGGTCGCGAGCACCTCGGAGTAGCCGAATTTTCGCATCGGCGGATAAGCAACCTTGGCCATGGTGGCGGTGGTCGCGATCGACGAGCCGCAGATGGCGCCGAAGCCGGCGCAGGCGAGCACGGTCGACATCGCAAGGCCCCCGCGCCGGTGCCCGATGAAGGTATAGGCGGCGCGAAACAGCTCGGTCGACATGCCGGCGCGCGCGACGAAGTTGCCCATCAGGATGAACAGCGGCACCACCGACAGGGTGTAGGAAAATCCGGTCTCGTACACCACCGAAGTCACCGAGGCGAGCGCCGAGTTCCAGTTGCGCAGCAGGCCCAAGCCGACGAAGCCGACGATGCCCATGGCGACCGCGATCGGAATGCGCGCGAGCGCAAGCGCGAAAATCGCGGCGAAGCCAAGCAGCGCTTCAGTCATGCGCCGGCGCTTTCCCGATGCCGGTCACTCGGCACCGGGCTCGCGGACATCGCCCTGCGGAATGCGCCAGCGGGCGCACACCAGCCCCAGGTGGATCAGCGCGGTGGCGAACAGGAGCAGGGCGATCGCATAGACGAAGGGCGCGAGCTCGATCCTGAGCACCGAGGTGGTATCGCCGTAGGCCGCGAGCTTCCCTGCCTTCTGCCACAGCAGCCAACCCAGGCCAGTCATCACCGCGGCGGACACGACATGCTCCAGCGCGCGCAACAAGCGAAAGATTCCCGGGCCAAGATAGCGGTCGAGGAAATCCATCACTACGTGCTCCTCGCGCCGCGACACCAGCGGCAGCGCGGCGAAGATCAGCACCACCAGCATCAGCTCGGTGACTTCGAAACTGCCGCGCAGCGGCGCGTTGAAAATGTAGCGCAGGACCACGTCGACGAAGGTGATGCTCATCATGCAAAACAGCAGCACCCCGGCGATGGCGCCGAGCAGCGGCTCCAGGCCGCGATCCAGGCGCCTTACCAGACTCGCCATCATTTCTTCAGTTCCAGTCGCGCCTCGACCGGCCATTCGACGCCGCCCGAATGGGTGACCGCCCCGAGGTTCGCCGGGCCGACCAGGCGCGCGTATTTTTCCAGCGTGCCGGCGAGGCGCTCGGCGCGGCGCGGCTTCCACGCGGCGCGGCGGCGCTTGAGTTCCGCCGCGCTCACCTTGAGGTCGATCTTCTGCGCCTGCGCGTCGATGCGGATGGTGTCGCCGCCTTTTACCAGCGCGATGGCGCCGCCTGCCGCCGCTTCGGGCGAGGCGTAGCCGATCATCATGCCGCGGGTGGCCCCGGAAAAGCGGCCGTCGGTCAGAAGCGCCACGCCTTCGCCCATGCCCTGGCCGTAGAGCAGGGCGGTAATGCCCAGCATCTCGCGCATGCCGGGCCCGCCTTTCGGGCCTTCGTTGCGGATCACCAGCACCTCGCCCTTGCGGTAGCGGCGCGAGCGCACCGCCGCCGCCGCGTCCTCCTCGCACTCGAACACGCGCGCGGGCCCCTCGAACACTAGCGACTTCAATCCGGCGATCTTGATCAGCGCGCCATCCGGGCACAGATTGCCTTTGAGCACCACCACGCCGCCGCTTTCGTGCAAAGGCCTGGAGCGCGAGCGCACCACATCGCCGTCGGGACGGGGGGCGCGCTTCAATTCCTGCGCCAGCGTCTTGCCCGACAGCGTGGGGCACTCCCCGTGCAGATAGCCGCCGGCCAGCAATTCGCGCAACACCACCTGGACACCGCCGATGGCGTGCAAGTCACGCGCGAGGAAGCGGCCGCCCGGCTGCAGGTCGGCGATCAGCGGCGTGCGCGCGAACACTGCGCCGACGTCGTCGAGCGTGAAGCGTATGCCCGCCTCGTGCGCCAGCGCCGGCAGGTGCAGCGCGGCGTTGGTGGAACCGCCGGTGGCGGCGACCGCGGCACAGGCGTTCTCCAGGCTCTTTCGCGTCACCAGGTCGCGCGGCAGCGGACCGCCGTCGCGCAGAATTCTCATCACCGCCTCGCCCGCGAGCCGCGCCATGGCGAGGCGCTCCGAATACACTGCAGGCAGCATGGCCGATCCCGGCGGCGCCAGTCCCAGCGTCTCCGACACCATGGCCATGGTATTGGCGGTGAACTGACCGGGGCAGGCGCCGATGGTGGGCGCGCATGCGGTCTCGATTTGCGAGAGTTCTGCCTCGGTCATCGTGCCGGCGAGCACCGCGCCCACGCCCTCGTAGGCGGTCACCACCGTCACAGTCTTGCCGTCTATGGTCCCCGGCAGCATGGCGCCGCCGTACATGAATACCGAGGGCACGTTGCAGCGGATCATGCCCATCATGATCCCGGGCAGGGTCTTGTCGCAGCCGGCGAATCCGACCAGCGCATCATAGGCGTGGCCGCGCATCACCGCCTCGATCGAATCGGCGATGATTTCGCGCGAGACCAGGGAAAAACGCATGCCGCGATGCGCCATCGACATGCTGTCCGCCACCGAGATGGTGGTGAACTCGCGCGGTGTGCCGCCGGCCGCGGCCACACCCAGCTTGGCCGCATCCGATTGCGCCCGCAGCGGCAGCGAGCAAGGCGTGTTCTCCGAGTAGGTGCTCATGACCCCGACGAACGGCCGCGCCATGGCCGCATCGTCCAGGCCCATCGCGCGCAGGAAAGCGCGGTGCGCCGTGCGGTCCAGGCCTTCGACTGCGACGCGCGAGCGCATTCCCATTGGCCGTGAGCGCATTCCCACCGGACGCGAGCGCGCGGCAGGTTTGATCTTGGGTCGGGCAGACTTGCCGCGTGCTGGGGCCATGGTGTTCGGTTCCCGAAAATCAGAGTGTATCGAGATGAGCGCGAATGATACCGTCGAGCGACGGGTCGGCGCTAAAGCCCAGCGTCAGCGCCCGTTCCGCATGAAAGTCGCGCGGCCAGCCGCCGAACTGGGCCTGGAGCTTTGCGTCCGGCGCGTAGCTCACGCGCGCAGCGGCGTCGGCGCCGCCCGCGCGCCCGATCGCGTCGACGATCTCGCCTATGCTCGCCACCACGCACGGAAGGTTGAGCACGCGCCGCGGCCGAACCGCTTCCGCCGGCAGCAGCGCGGCGCGCATCAGGTTGGCGACACAGCGCGCTATCGACATTTGCCAGACGACGGCTTCGGGTCCGACCGGCGCCGTGTAGTCGCGGCCCTCCAGCGGTTCGCGGATGAGGTCGCTGTTGAACGCGGACAACGCGCCGTTGGGCAGCAGTGGCCGTACCACGACGCCGGGAAGTCGCAGCGCACGGCCGTCGACGAATCCGCGCCGTGAATAGTCCTCGAGCAGAATTTCGCAGGCCCGCTTTTGCGCGCCGTAGGACAGCGTCGGCCGCGGTGGCGTTTCATCGTCGATCCTCGCCGGCAGCGGCGTGCCGAACACACCGATCGAACTCGCGAACACCAGCCGCGGCGGTGCAGTGAGCCCGCGGCAGGCCTCGAGCAGGTTGCGCGTGCCGTCGAGGTTGACGCGCAGGCCCAATGCAAAGTCCGCCTCGGAAGCGCCGCTCATCACCCCCGCGAGATGGAACACGACGCGGGTGCCGGCATCAACGAGGCCGGACACGAATGCGGGATCGGCTATGTCGCCCCGTACGGCCTCGATGCGCGGATCTGCCGGATGGTCGCCGGGCAGGACGCAGTCGGCGAGCACGATGCGGCGTAGCGTAAACGCCTGATCATGCGCATCGCAGAGCTCCGTCCGCGCGGCCAGCGCGCGCGCCAGCGCAGCGCCGATGAAACCGGCGGCCCCGGTGACGACGACCTTCATCTCCCGCCGGGGCGCGCTGGCAGCGGCAGCGCCGATCTGCTATAAGTCTTCGCCTGCGCCGCCGCAGGGCAGCGTCGAACCCGACAGAACAGAAGGAGGAACGTCATGCGTGCACTTTCCAGATTGCTGATTACCGTGGGCATGGTGCTGCTGTCTTTGAGCGCGGCGCCGGCACTTGCCCAGACCGAAATCAGTATATCAAGTTGGGTCCCGCCATCGCATTTCCTGAACAAGGAATTTCTCGCGGGATGGGCGCAGGAAGTGGAGGCGGCCACCAGCGGCCGCGTCAAATTCAGGTTCCTGCCGAAGATGGTGACCAGCCCGATCGGCCACTTCGACGCGGTCAAGGACGGGCTCGCCGATCTGGCCTTCATTTCGCACAGCTACACGCCGGCGCGGTTTCAGCTGGTGCGCTTCGGCGTGCTGCCTTTCGGCGGCAACAACGCCGAGGCGCAGTCGGTGGCGGTGTGGCGTACCTACGAGAAGTTCATGCTCAAGGCGAACGAGCACGCCGGCGTAAAACTGCTCACGATCTACGCCCACGGCCCCGGAGTCATGTACAACAGCAAGCGCCCGATCAACCGGCTGGCCGACCTTCAAGGGCTGAAATTCCGCGTCGGCGGCGGCATGGCGGCCGATGTCGGCCAGGCGATCGGCGCCACCATCCTGCAGAAGCCCGCGCCCGAATCCTACGAGCTGCTGTCGCAGGGGATCGTCGACGGCGTGTTCTTCCCGGCCGAATCCCCGGTGTCGTTCAAACTGGAGAAGCTGCTGCGCTACGCCACCGAGTTCCCGGGCGGCCTGTACTCCGACACCCATTCGGTCATCATGAACGAGGCGAAATTCGCGAGCCTGTCCAAGACCGATCAGGACATCGTGATGAAGCTCGCCGGCGACCACATGTCGCGGCTCGCGGGCAAGGCATGGGACAAATACGCCGCGATCGGCGAGACCGGCATGAAGGCCGCCGGAATGCAGATCCTGAAAGCGCCCGAGGCGCTGGTGGCGGAAGTGCGCGAGCGCACCAAACAGTTCGAATCGGACTGGGTCAAGGAAGCAGCGGCGAAAGGGATAGACGGCGCAAAAGTGCTGGCCGCGTTCCGCGACGAACTGAAAAAGCTCGAGGCCGGCAAGTAGCGGCGCGCCGCCTGTCAGAGCCTGGATCCCCGCGGCGGCAGGAGCAGCGAGATTGCCGCCGCGGCGATCAGCAGCACTCCGGCGCTGCCGAAGGCAATCCAGTGGCTGCCATAAGTTTCGTAAGCCCAGCCGCCGAGCCAGGAACTGATCATGCCGCCTACCTGGTGCACCAGAAAGGTCCAGCCGTAGAGTATGCCGACGATGCGCACGCCGTAGACGTCGGCCAGGATGGCGGAGGACACGGCGACGCTGCCGGCCCAGACCAGCCCCCCTAGCGCCGACGCGGCATACAGTTCGCCGTGCGTGCCGGCGAGCAGCAGCGCAAAAAAGCCGAGGCCGCGCACCAGATAGATCGTGGCGAGTATGTACCTGCGCGGCAGGATGTCCGAGAGCCGGCCCATGATCAGCGTACCCAAAATCGCCACCAGGCCGATCAGGCCGATGCCGAGGGAACTGGTCGTAGTGTCGAAACCGTGGTCCATCAGCATCGGCACCCCCTGGGTTCCGAGGAGATTCATGCTGAAACCGCAGGCGAACAGTCCCAGCGCCACCTTCCAGAACGGCCCGGTGCGTACCGCCTCGCGCCAGCTCAATCCCGGCACATCGGCTGCGGGCCCGCGCGGCTGCGCTGTCGCCGCGGGCAGCAGATCGGTGTGCTCAGGCGCGTCGTCGCGAACCACGAACCAGGCGATGGGGAACATCAGCAGGGCGAACACCGCGGCAAACCCGAGCAGGGTATTGCGCCAGCCGACCGCGCCGATCGCGAACGCAAGCACCGGCGTCAGGATGGCAATGCCGGCCATCGAACCTGTAGACAGGAAGAACAGCGCCATGCCGCGCTGGCGCGTGAACCAGCGGCTCAGCACCGGCGTCAGCGCCACCGGGCTGGTGAAGGACAAGCCGAGCGACAGCAGGATGCCGAACGCCAGCAGAAAGCTGACCGGGTCGCGCGCCAGCGTGGTCCAAACGAGCGCGGTGACGACCATGGTTGCGCCGAGCAGGAGCACGAAACGGGTGCCGCGCGTGCCGACCAGGTGTCCGGCCAGCGGCATGCCTATTCCGTAGCAAAGCATGCCGATGGCGACAATGCCCGCGAGCAGGCTGCGGCTGAAGCCCATATCGTGGGCGATGGGCAGGAAGAAGGGTCCGATGCCCATGCGCAGGCCGACCGTCAGCAGCGTGACCAGCGTCGCTGCGGCGACGATGTTCCAGCCGAAATACCAGCCGGCAGCGTTACTTTCCTGGCGCAGGGGGTGCTCCAGGCTTCAGCGGAATTCGCGCTTGGCATTCATGGCTGGATGATACCTTGCTTATCGGGTCCCTGATGCCCGGTGCCGAACAACGCAGGCCGGGGCCTGCTCCGCCGCGCGGCATTCGCACCGGCGGCGTCTTTGATACCCGGCACCTTGTCGGGTATCCTGCAATCGGATGTTAATTGTTCCAAACTTGTTACTTCAAAACTTGCAGCCGCGTCGATTCCCCTGAAGATCCTCTCGAAATTTGCGGCGATCCCCTGCGTGTGGGCGCTGCTCGCCTGTCTTTTCATCGGCCCCGCACGGGCGGAAGTTCCCGTTCCCGCACTGGCTGCGCGCGTCACCGACCTCACCGGTACGCTATCCAAGGAGCAGCGAGCCGCGTTGGAGGAGACGCTGAAGGCCATCGAGGAACAGACCACCGCCCAGATCGCCGTGCTGCTGGTCCCCAGCACCGCGCCCGAGACCATCGAGCAATATTCCATGCGCGTGGTCGAGGCATGGAAGCTCGGCCGAAAGGGCGTCGACAACGGCTTGCTCCTGCTGGTGGCGAAGAACGACCGCAAGCTGCGCATGGAGGTCGGATACGGCCTGGAAGGCACCATTCCGGACGCCATCGCCCGGCGGGTGATTGCCGAGACCATCACCCCGCACTTCAAGCAAGGCGACTACGCCGGCGGCATCCAGGCCGGCGTGATGCAACTCACCGCACTGATTGCGGGGAAGCTCCCGGCGAACCAGGAAGAGGCGCACCCGGCGCCGAACGCGGGCGAGGGCGCCGGCGCCTTGCCCTCCAGGTCGGGGCTGTTCAACGATCTCACGGATACGTTCTCATTCGAGCAGAGCCAGGCGCTGTCCACCGATCTGACCAATTACGAAGTGGCCAACGGCAGGCACATTTTCGTATTGGTGGTGCCCGGCACCCGGCCCGAAACCGCCGCGCAATACGCGACGCGCATCCTGAATTCCTGGAAGGAAAAGGACAATCTGGACGTGAACCGGAGCGTACTGCTGCTCGTCGCCAAGGACGAGGGCACCGCCCACATAATCGCCGGCCCGGAACTGCAGCAGCGCATCGCCGCGGGCGCCGAGGAAAACATCGTCAGCGGTTTCATCGAGCCGCAGCTGAAGAAGGGCGAGTTCGTCGGCGCGGTGCAGACCGGCGTGCGCGAAGTCGAGAAGATGCTCGACGACGCCGCCAGGAACACGGGTTTCGCCGAGCGCATGATCAATGCAATCATCGACCTTCCGCTCTGGTTCCTGCTGCTGCTGGTCGTGATCGGAACCGGATTGCGCTGGTTCCTGGGGCCGCTCGTTGGTGGACTGGCGATGGGCGGCCTCGCGGGAGGAGGTGCGTGGTTCATCACCGGCGCAATCGAGATCGGCATCGCCGCCGGATTGCTGGGGTTTATCTTCGTGCTTGTGGGGCTGATGAACTGGATTGCGATAGGATTCGGCGGCGGATCATCGGGCGGCGGAGGCGGCGGGTTCTCCGGCGGCGGAGGCGGGTTTGGCGGCGGCGGTGCTTCGGGGAGCTGGTGAATGCGATGAAACGAATACTGCGGCATTTGATGTACTCGCACTGGCGCCTGCGCACGGCGTTTCCCAAGCGCGCGCTCAAGGCGATCGAATCGGCGGTGCGGGAATCGGAAACCCGCCACGACGGCGAGCTGCGCTTTGCACTGGAGGGCGCGCTGGGATTCGGCCAACTGTGGCGTGGCGTCACCGCGCGGCAGCGCGCGGTGGAATTGTTTTCGCAGCTGCGGGTCTGGGATACCGAGCACAACAGCGGTGTCCTGATCTATGTGCAGCTGGCAGACCGGCGGGTGGAAATTCTGGCCGACCGCGGCATCAACGCCAGGGTCGGGGCCGGGACCTGGCAGCGCATCTGCGCCGACATGGAGCGCGCCTTCGGCGCCGGTCGCTTCGAGGCGGGCGCGATCGCAGGCGTACAGGCGATAGGCAGATTGCTCGAACAGCATTTCCCCGCGCAGGGTGCGAATCCGGACGAGCTGCCGGATGCGCCGGTCGTGCTCTGAAGCTTTACTTGAGTATTCCGCGCGCCTAATGCGAACCGTGCTTTAGCATCGACAACAGGTTCAAGCAGATCAGATGCGCGATCCGCCGCTTGTCCGGAGTCGCCTGTTTATGGCGCAGTTGCCGGCACAGCACCCGCGCCGTGACCAGCGCGGGGTCGAAGCTGTGCTTGCTTGCTGCTTCCCGCCGCGGGATCGGCTTCTCGCCAAACAGATCGCCGGATTCACCGGTAACGCCTATGCAATTCGCCACGTCGCACCTCGCATATTCGCAACAAACTGTTCGCCTTCCTTACGCCTTCGACTGCTTTGTTCAGTTTCTACTGTTAAAGCTAGACCTTATTTGCGTAAACGCAAATGGATTGCGAATTGTTGACGCGGCCAAACCGCGCCGCATCGTGTGGCACGCAGACGCGAACCGGCCTGCGTTACCTGCGCAAGACCTTTAACAGAATTCGCTATGTATCTGCTTCGATATGCGAAGCACTAACCGTGCCGGGCGTTTCGATGCTGCGCGCGGCCCGCAGGCCTAGCGCCGCTTGCGCCTCGATTTTTTTTGCACTGCTTTTTGCTGCGCTTTCGGCTGCTGCGCCACTGCGATCTCTTCGCTGCCCCTGCCTTCGAGCTTGGGATTGATATTGTCGTTGATCCACTTCTGGTCCCACCACTCCACCGGCAATATGGCGACCCCGTCCAGATAGACACCGTAGTGCAGATGGTCGCCCGCGGCCAGGCCGGTCTCGCCGGTGTTGCCGAGGGTCTGGCGTTGCTGGACCGAATCGCCGACCTTGACGGCTATGGAACTCAGGTGGCCGTAAAGCGTGAACAGCCCGAGGCCGTGATCGAGTATGACGGCGTTGCCGTAGATTCCTAGGTCACCGGTGAAGGCGACCGTGCCGCTGTTGGCTGCCTCGACCGGATAATGCTTGGTGACAGACAGGTCGTAGCCGAGGTGAAAGGCGGTATCGATGGGTTCATTGTCGTAGGTATAGGTACGCGAGTCGGCGAAGTTGGCTTCGACCTTCGAGTTGCTCAGCTGACTGAACGCGCCGTGCCAGAGGATGGACGGCGTGGCTTTGCCCGTCACCGCGGCGATCCTGTCTTCGTTCTCTTTTCTGAGCCCTTTATTGATGCGGACAAAGATCTCCTTGGGCGTTCCCTGGCGCGCGCCGACATCGCCCAGCAAGGGCATGATCTTCTGCACAAAGGCGTCGGACAGGGCGATCGTGCTCTTCCTGTACTTCACGTCCTTGAGTTCGTAGACGAGCGGCATTTCCCTGGTGTTGCCGGCCTGGTCGGTTGCGACCAGCTGGGCCTTCACCTCCGGCGGCACGTCATAGGCATGTGCGAAAAAGGCGATGAAGTAATCCGGGTGCCCTTTTATCTGTCCCGGGAAACCGGGGAAAAAATGATTGCCCAGCCTGACCCCGCTGGTCGCCGTATCGGCGGAGGCTTTGTACACGATCACGCCGACGCCGCCGAAGTTGACGTAGCGGTCATCGGCGACGAGCTCGATCGTGGGCGGCGTGAAATCGATGCTGAGATTCTTTTGCACCGTCGTCTCGTTGCCGCGGAAGAAATTCCACCAAGAGGCGTCGCGCGCGACGACGCGCAGGACCGCGGGTCCTTCCTTGACGCCGGTGAGCTTGGCCGGCAAAGCGACCGTGATCTTCTTTTCGGCCACCGCCTGGGCGTACTGCTCGGAGGCGAGCGTGTGCTCGGTGCCGCCTATCGTGAGCGTCGCGCTGACCGACTTCAATCCGGCTCCCGGGTCGGCGACGACGATCTCCATCGGCGCCGGGCCGAGCACGGCGGCGTCCGGCAGTTTTATCTGCGGCGCTTCGCGCTCGAAGCGCGGCGCCAGGTAGTAGCCGCCGCCGAGAAGCCCGATGACGGCGAGGAGCAAGGCGAAAATAATCGCCGATAGTCTTTTCTTGGAGTTTTCGGGTTCCAGTGAACTCATGTTGGGAGGCAATTAAAGGATAAAGGTGGGGATTATCGCTCGGTTGCGGGGCAATATACTGCCTGCCGAAGAATATCGGCAGCCTCGGCGTGTTTCTGGAAATGTGCGCCCGCCGGCGCGCGTTTTTCAGGATTTCGGCGATACGTGCCGCGATGCCCCTCGGTACGTCAGTGGTAGTCCTCTTCCCGCTGGTGGCGCACGGCCAGCAACGTGACCGTGTCCCGGCCCTCAATTTCGAACAGCGCGACATAGCCGGGCCCACCGAACGGAATGATCAGATCGCGTAGGAACGGGTTGCCGTCGCCGCCCAGTGCCTTGCGGCAAGTAAATGGGAACACTTCGAGCAGTTCCATCGCCTTGGCAATCGCCTCGCGCGCTTTTTCGGCTGCGGCGGCGTCCTGTTCAAGCAGGAAGTCGAACAGGCGCAGCAGATGCGCCTCCGCTTCAGGCGTGAAGCGGACCTTGCGCGCCTTGTCCAGGCGCCGCGCAAGCTTACCGAGCACCGCGACCGCCGGGACGTATTTGCCCGACTTCCTGGCGGCTGCGCCCACAGCCAGCCCGCGCGCTATGAACGCCTTTTGCGCATGGCGGAACTCGACGTTGCGGCACACCACGTCCTCGACGAATCCGGACAGGGTCTCGCCAGTTTCGAGGACTGCCTCGGCTGCTTGGCGCAGTTCCGGCGAAACTCGGACCGCGGGAATGGCGGCAGTTTTCATGGGCACCTCGTGCATTGCAAATGTAATGCGATGACGAACGAAACCGGGACCGCTAGCAACGCCACCCTCCATATCTGCCGGAAACCCAGAACTGACGCGGCTTTCCGGGCACCGATTCCTTATTGGTCGCGATGACGGATCGGAACCCGTTATTGACTATAAGATCAATAACTATTAATATTAGTTGATGACTACATCAACCAGACTCCGCCCCGCCAAGCTACTGGATCAGATGGCCAAGGCCGCGAAGGGAAGATTTTCGACCGACTCGAGCTGGGCGAAAGCCAGCGGCCTGCCGAAGGAAACGCTTTCCAGGCTGAAGCGCAATCCTTCATGCGATCTGCAAACACTGGCGGCGCTGGCTCAGACTGCGGGCTACACGCTGGTTGCCATACCTGCGACCATCGAAGCCGGCGAGCACCTGCCAAACGCATTCGGTCGGGAGTATGAGGATGACCTCCTCGATCTTTGTACCTCGGGCAATGTCGACCCGGATGTTTGGCGAGCACATGGGCCCGGCTTCTTCGTGGGGGGCCTAGCCGTCTTGCTCGCAAGCGCCCGGGGTTTCGAGCGCGAGCGGTATCTGAGACTTGCCGAGGCTCTTCATCCGGGAATCTCCACTCCGGAAGTCTTTTCCTTGTGGCTGAAGCGATCTCCGCTGCGAGCGGGGCGATTCCTTCCCATGGTAAGAAGGCGCCGGGGTCTCGTATGAGGCGTCTCGCATGACGCCGAAGATCAAGGCTCAGGATGCATACCTGAAGGCCTTTACCGAGGTGTTGTCGCGTATCCGGCAGGCGCTGGAAGGTTCGCGACCCGATGTATTCCCCATACGGATGTACGTCGCCGGGGGCGCCGCGCTGCATCTGCTCACAGGAGCTCGCGTATCGGAGGACGTGGACGCGGTTTTTTCGAAGCGTGTATTGTTCAATGAAGAGATCGAGGTGTCCTATCGGGATCCGGACGGCCGCGCGCGCCTCTTGTACCTCGATCGAAATTACAATGACACTCTGGGCCTGCTGCACGAGGATGCACACAGAGATTCGCAATCCGTCACTTTCCCGGGGATCGACAAGAAACTTATCGATGTGAGGGTGCTTGCGCCAATCGACTTGGCCGTCTCCAAGCTTTCTCGATTTGCAGATCGGGACCGGGGGGACATTCTGCTGCTTGCCAGGGAGGGCCTCATAACCTCGGCCTCGCTGCGCAAACGCGCGGAGCAAGCATTAGCCGGCTACGTGGGCGGCTTGAACTCCGTCCGCAACTCGATAGCCATCGCCTGCCGGCTGATCGAATCCGCGCAACCGCCAAGGCGGCGCTAAGCACGACCGCTATCGGGACGGGCAAAGGTAGACCGCCATGCTCCTGCGAACCGGATTTTACGAACCGTTACAGCAGAACTACATGCTGCGCCGGTATTGCCCCCCCACCTCAAACAGCGTATTGGTAATCTGCCCGAGCGAGCAGCAGCGCACCGCGTCCACCAGCACCCCGAACACGTTCTGATTGGCTATCACCGCCTGCTGCAGGCGGAGGAGCATGGGGCCGGACTGGCCTTTGTGCCGCGCCTTGAACTCGCGCAGGCGCTTCAGCTGGCTCTGTTTTTCCTCTTCGGTCGAGCGGATCAGCTCGATCTTCTGCGGTGCGTCGCCCGCGTGGGCGTTGCGGAAGGTATTGACACCGATGATGGGGTAGGAGCCGTCATGCTTCTTGTGCTCGTAGTACATCGACTCTTCCTGGATCTTGCCGCGCTGGTAGCCGGTCTCCATCGCTCCGAGCACGCCGCCGCGCTCGGAGATGGCCTCAAACTCCTTCAGCACCGCCTCCTCCACCAGGTCGGTGAGTTCGTCGATGATGAACGCGCCCTGGTTCGGGTTCTCGTTCTTCGCCAGGCCCCACTCGCGGTTGATGATAAGCTGGATCGCCATCGCGCGGCGCACGGAATCCTCGGTGGGCGTGGTGATGGCCTCGTCGTAAGCATTGGTGTGCAGGCTGTTGGTGTTGTCGTAGGTCGAGATCAAGGCCTGCAGCGTGGTGCGGATGTCGTTGAACGCGATCTCCTGCGCGTGCAATGAGCGCCCGCTGGTCTGCGAGTGGTACTTGAGCTTCTGGCTGCGCTCGTTCGCGCCGTACTTGTTCTTCATCGCCACCGCCCAGATGCGGCGCGCAACGCGGCCGATCACCGTGTACTCCGGGTCCATGCCATAGCTGAAGAAGAACGAGAGATTTCCGGCGAAGTCGTCGATATGCATGCCGCGCGCGAGATAGGCTTCGACAAAGGTGAAGCCGTTGGCCAAAGTGAACGCGAGCTGCGAGATCGGGTTCGCCCCGGCCTCGGCGATGTGATAGCCCGAGATCGACACCGAATAGAAATTCTTCACGTTGTGATGGACGAAGTATTCCTGGATGTCGCCCATTACCTTCAATGAAAACTCGGTGGAAAAGATGCAGGTGTTCTGCCCCTGGTCTTCCTTCAGGATGTCGGCCTGCACCGTGCCGCGCACGGTGGCGAGCGTCCACGCCTTAATCTTGGCGTGTTCGTCCTCGGTCGGCTCGCGTTTGTTGTCCGAGCGAAACTTCTCCAATTGCTGGTCGAGCGCGGCGTTGAGGAACATCGCGAGTATCGTCGGCGCCGGGCCGTTGATGGTCATCGACACCGAGGTGTTCGGGCTGCACAGGTCGAAACCGTCGTACAGCACCTTGAGGTCGTCCAGCGTGGCAATCGACACGCCCGAGTTGCCGACCTTGCCGTAGATGTCCGGGCGCTCGTCCGGCTCGAAACCGTACAAAGTGACCGAGTCGAACGCGGTCGACAAACGCTTCGCCGGCATGCCCGCCGACACATGCTTGAAGCGCTTGTTCGTGCGGAACGCGTCGCCCTCGCCCGCGAACATGCGCGTCGGGTCCTCGTTCTCGCGCTTGAACGCGAACACCCCGGCGGTGTACGGAAAGGAGCCTGGAACATTTTCCAGCAGGAGCCACTTCAGCAGCTCGCCGTGGTCCTCATAGCGCGGCAGCGCCACCTTGCGGATGGTGCTGCCCGAGAGCGACTGCGAGGTAAGCCTGGTGCGCAGCTCCTTGTCGCGGATTCTCACCACATATTCGTCGCCCGCATAGGCCGACTGCATCTGCGGCCACATTTCCAGCAGCTTCTTCGCCCGCGGGTCAAGCTTCCCGTCGCGGTCGGCGACCAACGCATCCAGCGACGCCACGTCTTCTCTGCATTCGGTTGCGAGCATGGCCTTCGCCCCGCTGAGCTGCTGGCGTTCCCGGGCAAGCCTGGACTGCGCGCGGGCGAACTGGTGGTAGCCGCGCACGCTGTCGGCGATTTCGGCGAGGTAACGGCTGCGCGCGGGCGGCACCACCACCGCCTGATTGCTGGAAGCGTGCACCGCCGAGCGGGGCAGCTTGCCCGGCGTCACCTTCAAACCATACTCGGCCAGGCGCGGCAGCAGGCCCTGGTACAGCGCGGTCACGCCGTCGTCGTTGAAGCGCGCGGCGATGGTGCCGTACACCGGCATCTCCTCCGGCGGCGTCTTGAACGCCTCGCGGTTCCTTTGGTATTGCTTGCGGACGTCGCGCAGCGCGTCGGCCGCGCCCTTGCGGTCGAACTTGTTGATGGCGACGAAATCGGCGAAGTCCAGCATGTCGATTTTCTCGAGCTGGCTCGCGGCGCCGAATTCCGGCGTCATTACGTACAGCGACACATCCACCAGCGGCACGATCGCCGCATCCCCTTGTCCGATGCCGGAAGTCTCGACCACGACTAGATCGAACCCGGCCACCTTGCACGCTGCCACCGCCTCGGGCAGCGCCTCTGAAATCTCCGAGCCGGCAGCGCGGGTGGCGAGCGAGCGCATGAAAATATGGCTGCCGTTGATCGCGTTCATGCGGATGCGGTCGCCCAGGAGCGCCCCGCCCGACTTGCGCCGCGACGGATCGACCGCGATCACCGCGATATTGAGCTTGTCCTCCTGGTCCAGGCGGAAGCGCCGGATCAGCTCGTCGGTAAGCGAGGACTTGCCCGAGCCGCCAGTGCCGGTAATGCCGAGCGTTGGAATGTCGAGCGCCGCGGCCTCCTTCAGCACCGCGTCGCGCAGCTTGCCGTCGCAGGTCTTGTTTTCGAGCGCCGTGATCAATTGCGCCAGCGCGCGCCGCGCTTTGACCTTGTCCGTGCCCTTGATCGCAGCGAGGTCCCTCGGCGCGTACTGCGCCAGGTCGAGGTCGCAGCGCATCACCATGTCGTTGATCATGCCCTGCAGGCCCATCTTCTGGCCGTCCTCGGGGGAATAGATGCGCGCCACGCCGTAGGCCTGCAGCTCGGCAATTTCGTCCGGCACGATCACGCCGCCGCCGCCGCCGAACACCTGGATCTGCTCGCCGCCCCGCTCGCGCAGGAGATCCAGCATGTACTTGAAATACTCGACGTGCCCGCCCTGGTAGGAGCTGACGGCGATACCCTGCACGTCCTCCTGCAGCGCCGCGGCCACCACCTCCTCCACCGAGCGGTTGTGGCCGAGGTGGATCACCTCGCAGCCGGTGCCCTGCAGGATGCGGCGCATGATGTTGATCGAGGCGTCGTGGCCGTCGAAGAGCGAGGCCGCGGTGACGAAACGGACCTTGTGCTTCGGTTTGTACACGGTCAGATTGGAACTAACGGATAGGTCGGTCATAAGAACCCCGCTGCCGGATTTCTGAGTAAGATCAGTGTAGTTGCCGTTTACGTTAACGTCAACTTGGCGCAGGCTGGTGCGCTGTCCTGGAATGGGCAGTCTAACAGGGTGCGGAGCAAGGGCGCGATGCGCGTCACGGATTCGCCGCAGCCTGCTCGCGCAACACGCGCTTGAGCAGCTTGCCGTTGGCATTGCGCGGCAGCGGCACATCAAGGACCGTTACCGTCTCCGGAACCTTGTAATCGGCGAGGCGCGAGGCGCAAAACACCCTTACCGCCTCCATGGTCACCGTTCTCGCGCCGGGCGCACTGACGAAGGCGTGCACCCGCTCCCCCAGCACCGGGCAGGGTTTGCCGACCACCGCCGCCTCGATTACCCCTGGAATCTCGATCAGCACGTGTTCGACTTCGACACTGTAGATCTTGTAGCCGCCGCGATTGAGCATATCCTTCTTGCGATCGAAAATGCGCACATGGCCGCTGGCGTCGATCGACCCCAGATCGCCGGAATGCCAGAACCCCCCGGTGAATCCGCGCGCAGTGGCTTCGGGGTCGTTCCAGTAGCCCTTCACCACCATCGGGCCGCCGAGCCAAAGTTCGCCCGATTCACCGCGCGGGACTTCGACGCCGTCCTCATCCATGACGGCGATTTCGCCGCAGGGCACGGTCACGCCGACGGTGTCGGCATGCGCGCGCGTGGCGCCGACCGGCATCAGCGTCGCCGGCGAGGTCGATTCGGTTGCGCCATAGGCATTGGTCAGCACCAGATTGGGCAGTTGCTGCGCCAGGGCGTCGATGGTGGCCAGCGGCATCGGCGCGCCGCCGTAGCCGCCGACGCGCCAGGCCGAGAGATCATGCAGCCCGAACTCCGGCTGCAGCAGAATGAGGTTGTACATCGCCGGCACCAGTATGGTCTGGGTCACGCGCTCCGCCGCGGCCTCGCGCACGTAGCGCGCCGCCTTGAATTCGCGCATCACCACCACCGCGCCGCCGACGCGCAGCATGGTAGCGATGATGGCAATGGTGCCGGTGACGTGGCTCGCCGGTACCGCCAGCGCGGACCGGTCTTCGCAGTTCAGGCGCATGCAACATTCGAAATGCATGGCCGAATGCACGATGTTGAAATGCGTCAGCATCGCGCCTTTCGGCCTGCCGGTGGTGCCCGAGGTATAGAGAATCAACGCCGTATCCTCCTCGTCCACCGCCTGGGCCTGCGCGATCGCGCCGTGGCGTTTGAGTGCTTCGAATTCGTGCCCCACCGCGACGCGCCCTTCCAGCGCCGGGCACGCCGCCGCATCGGGCAAACGGTCCGCAAGCTGCGCTTCGTAGACCACCAACCGCGCGCCGCAGTGCCGGAAAATGTACTCCAGGCCCGGCCTCTGCTCGCGCACGCTCACCGGCACCGCAACGGCGCCGAGGCGCTGCAGCGCATACAGCGTGATCAGGTATTCGGGCAGGTTGCCGAGCAGCATCGCCACGCGCTCGCCCCGGGCGATGCCGCGCGCAGCCAGCCCCGCCGCCACCTGCGCCACGTCGGCGTCGAGCTCGCGATAGGACCAGCGCCTGCCTTCGAACACCATCGCCTCGCGTTCGCCGTGCGCGGCGAGCGCCGCTTCGAACATCGCGTGGAAACTCTGCGGCCGCCGGCTGAAACAGCGCACCACGCGATCGCCGAAATGCGATTCCAGTCGCATCGGCGGCAGCCCGTAGTCGCGCCAGTGGCTCATGGTGCCGGGAGCTCGCGCAATTCGATCTTCAGCACCTTGCCGGTGCTGTTCCTGGGCAGCACCTCCTCCGGTTCGCGCAGGTAGATGTTGGAGTCGCCGGATACCACCATGTCCTTGCTCCGGTCTTGCATAACGTCAACTTTGCGCAGGCTGGCGCGCTGTCCTGGAGACGGAAGTCTATCAGTGTCGCAGCGGCACGGTAGCCGCTGCGCTCACTCGATCTTGATCTTCGCGCCCTTGATCACCCGGCCCCACTCCGGCGCGTCCGCCTTGATCATGGCCGCGAACTCTTCCGGCGTGCTGCCGACCGCGATGAGGCCCATGTCGTTCAGCCGCGCCGCCACCTCCGGCAGGCGCACGATGCGCGCAATCTCCACCGACAGTTTCTTCACGATCTCGGCCGGCGTGGCGGCGGGCAGCAGCATGCCGAACCAGCCGTTCGGCTCGAACCCCGGATAGCCGGATTCACCGAAGGTCGGCACCTCGGGCAGGAATTTGAAGCGCTGCGTGCCGGTGAGCGCGAGCACCTTGAACCGCCCCGAAGCCAGATGCGAGCGCGCCGAGCCGACATCGACGAAGGCGGTATTGATCTGGCCGCCGTAGAGGTCGTTGATCATCGGCGCCGCGCCCTTGTAGGGCACGTGCGCGAGTTCCAACCCGGCCTGCATGTTGAACATCTCGCCGTGGATGTGCGAGGACGTGGCGTTGCCGTAGGAGCCGTAACTGTAGGCCTTGGGGTTGGCTTTCGCCAGCGCGACGAACTCCTTCAGCGTGTTCGCCGGGACCGAGGCGGCGACCACGAACAGGTCGGAGGAGCGCGCGATTTCCGCCACCGGCGCGAAATCCTTGAACGGATCGTAGGGCAGCTTGGCATGGGTGTAGGCCGACTGGATCATGGCGGTGATGCCGATCAACACCGTATAGCCGTCGGCGGGCGACTTGGCGACATAGTCGTTGCCGATGATGCCACTCGCGCCGGTGCGGTTTTCCACCACCACCGGCTGCCCCCAGGATTCGGACAGGCGCGCGGCCAGCATGCGCCCGATGATGTCGGTGGATCCGCCCGCAGGATAGGGGACGACGAATTTGAGCGCGCGGCTGGGATAAGGCTGGGCGCTAGTCTGCGCCATGGCGGCGAAGGACAGCAACGCGGCGAGGGCAAGGAGGCCCTGGGCCAGATTGCGCCCGTAGTTCGACAGCGACTTCATATCTCCCCCTCGCAAGATGAACATTCGTCAGCGGCGCAGAAACCTCATGGCGCAGCAGCCTCCAGTATAGCCCGAGGCGGCCGCCTCACTCGCCGATGCGTCACCGGCGCGTCCCCGGTTTCCACCTTCGGTCAGCGCGACTGCGTTTGCGGCTTGGCGCGGTAGCGCGCGATCGCTTGCTCCAGGTCTTCCAGTTCTTCGCAGGACAGGAGGCAGATTTGGCGCAGGGACGCGAGGTGTTTCTCGGCGCCGGTGACATCGCCGGTCAAAAGATAGGTTTCGCCGATATATTCGTGCGCGCCGCGATGGCGCGGATCGAGCTCGATCGCGCGCTTGTAGTGCTTGAATGCAAGGTCGAACTGCTTCAGGTTGCGATAAGAATAGCCGAGGAAGTTCTGCAGATCGGGGTTATCCGGATCGCCCGCTGCAGCCTTGGCGAACCGCCTTGCAGCCTCCGTCCAGTCTTGCTTCTCCATCGCCTGCTTGCCGGCGGCGTAGTCCGGATCGCGCGCGGCCGCATCCGGGGTGGTTTCGTAGGGCGCGGATAGCACGGGCGCCGCGGCAAGCGCGCATGCCACCACCATTCCGCAAGCCGCCGCGCGCCATGGTGCGGACGCCGGACGATAGCCGCTCATCGCTGTGCGACGTAGGCCTTGGCCCGGGCAAGTTCGGGCCGCGTGCCGTCGCCGTTCTTGCTCAGCGCCGCAAGCTTGCCGAAGTATTCAGCCGCTTTTAGCCGGTCGCCGACCGCCTCCGCCGCGCGCGCCGCGCCGTAAAATCCCCGGAAGCGGTTGGGTTCGCGCAGCTGCGAGGCCTCGAATTCCTTCAGCGCCAGCGCCGGCTGCTTGAGTTCGAGCAGCATTTCCGCTAGCAGTTCGCGGGCGGGCACTACGCGGCCGGGCGTGACGATGCTCTTTTCGTTTCTGTCCTCCTGATCGGCGGCAACGCGCATGAACTTGAGCGCCTCGTCCGTTTTGCGTTGACCAAGCGCTATCCAACCCGTAATCGCCAGCCGCTGGATTTCGACTTCGCCGGCCCAATAGGTGTCTTTTGCATCGAGGAGGGCCTTGTGCAGGCGCGCAAGCTCGGCTGCGTCCTTCTCGGCCGCCGCGGTATCGCCGCTGCGCGCTGCGCCGAGCGCCCGCGCGAAATACGTGAGGGCATCGGCAAACGCAAACCGGCTCGCCTTGGGTTGCAACTGCATCGCCTCGCGCCAGGCGCCGCGCTCCAGAGCGTAACGTGCGGGCATCGCGGCAATCGCATAGGGGGCGACGCGTATGCCGGGGTTGAATTCGGTAACCTTGCGCACTTCCTCCAGTACGCGCCGGGCATCGGCGTCGCGCGCAAGTTGCAGGTAGGCGTACACCATATAGTCGCTGGCGTGGTACGCCTCGTCGGGCTCATTGCCCTTTTTCGCGGTTTCGGCCGAGCGTTCGTTGGTGGCGGCGGACTCCTCCCAGGCGCCGACGCGGGTGAAGATGTGCGAAGGCATGTGCAGCGCGTGCGGCGCCGCGGGCGCGATGCCGGCGTAGCGCCGCGCGGCAGTCAGGCCCTGCTGCGCGATCGGCGGTGCGTCGTAGCTGTGTATCAGGTAGTGGGCGACGCCGGGGTGGTCGGGGTGTTTGGCGAATTGCGGCTCCAGAATGGCCGCCGCCTTGAGGTAGGCGGTGTAGGTCTGGTCGGATTGCGTCTGGGTGCCGGCGAGGTAGAGTGCGCTGAAAATCTGCGCCTCGTCGTCGTCCGGATAGCGCGCCGCGAGTTCTTCGTAGGCCTTGGATCGGGCCTGCTGGCGGACCCGTTCGGAACGGTTGGCCCAATCGGCGTAGTAGGCCGCAACCGCCTCGATGTAGTCGCGTTCGCGCTGGGTCTTGGCGCCGATCTTGCGGCCCTGGTCTATCATCGCCTGCGACTGCTCCGCCCCTTTGGCGGTCGCGCCCTGGCCCGCGAGCGGGTTCGACATCAGAATCGACGCAACGCCCCAGGTCGCGATGGCACAGGAGGGGTCATGCGCCAGCACCTCGCGAAACGTCTTTTCCGCCTCGCTGTACCAGAACGAGTGCAGCATGGCCACGCCGCGCTCGAACTGGGCCTGCACTTTTGCATCGCAGGAATTCGGAAACGCGACCTGGCCCAGCTTCCCCTTGCCTGCGTCTTCTTCGTGCGACTGCGCGACGCCGGTAGACAGAACCAGCGAGGCACATGCCGCGAGCAGCAGTCTGCGTGTGTTCATTGCTTCCTCCCTTGCGTGAAAACCAACAAAGCGCCTGAATTACGATTCTGGCCGTGCGAGCGCCTCGCGCACCATCACCTGCATGCGCTCGGGCGTAGTCCCCGGCGGGAAGAACGCGACATAGCGTCCGTCGCGGTCGATGAGATAGATGAAAGCCGTGTGGTCGATGACGTAGTTGTTCGAGCCAACCGGGCCGACTTTCTCATAATAGGTTTTGTAAAGCGTGGCGACGCGGCGCGTCTCCGCCTCGGTTCCGCGCAGCGCGACGAAGCGCGCATCGAAGGCGGCGGCGTAGGCGCGCAGCACCACCGCGCTGTCGCGTGCCGGATCGAGGGTGACGAACACCGGCTGCACTTTGTCGGCGTCGACGCCCATCAATGCCATCAGGCGCGCCACGGCTAGCAGATCGGTAGGGCAAACGTCCGGGCAGAAGGTGTAACCGAAATACAGCAGCACCAGTTTGCCGCGAAAGTCCGACAGGCTGCGCCGCTTGCCGTGCTGGTCGATTAGAGTGAAAGGACCTCCCACCTGCGCCTTGCCCGACATCAGCTCGTTCATCAGCCGCGCAGCGTCGGCGCGGCGCGGCGTTTCTGCAAGCGCGCTGCCTAGCAGCGCCAATGCCAGCGCGCCGCAAGTGGCCAGCCGTGCAAGGCCCATCAGGCGCCGAACTGGAATTCCGTGCCCGTGGTGGAGGTCACCAGGCGGTCGCCGAGCAACTCGCGCATGGCCGTGACGAACCCCGGGCCGGAGCAGTGCAGCGGGACTACCACGTCCGGGTTGAGCGCCTTCAGTTCGTTGACGGTGCGCACGAGGTAGTCGTCCGGGGCGGGGAATAGATGGAATCCGCCCAGCACGGCGTGCACCTTGGACACGCCCGAGGCTTCGATGGCCTGGTGCACGGTGTTAACGATGCCGGCGTGGCCGCAGGAGGAAATCACCACCAGGCCGCGGTCTTTCAGGTTGAAGGCGGTGCCGTGCTCGTCCAGATGCTCGTCGGCGACGAACTTGCCTTCCGCCTTGGCATTGGCCTCGGGCATGTCGCAGCCGATGCCGTCTTTTTTACTGTACTCTACCAGGGTGTTGGGCAGCACGCGCTCAAAGCTGCGGCGCTTGATGGTGCCGGTGGTAAAAGCATGTCCTTGCACCACGGTGGCCTGCTGGCAATACACCAGCTTGACCTTGAGCGCCTCCAGCTCGCGCCGGTCGAGCACGCCCCAGTCGGCAAAGTGCCCGGGCGCGCCGCTGGCGGTCTTGCGGTTGCAGAAATTGTCTTCGCCGCCCACGTAGAGGGTCAAGTCGGCGGGCAGCCTGTCGCGGTTCTTCTGCAGGAAAGCGACGAGTCCACCGAAGTGGTCAAAGTGGCCGTGGCTGAGGATCAGCGCGTGCTGCTTGCCTGCCTCCACGCCCATGATTTCCATGTTGTTGAGCAGCGCGGCCGGTGTGTAGCCGTAATCGAGCAGCAGGTTGCGCCTGTCCTGGCCGATGCGCGATTCCAGCGCGAGGGCGAGGCCCCATTCGTTATGCAGGGCCTTGCGGTAGTCGGTGGTCGAAATGAACGGGGTGCGCTTGACCTTCACCCACTTGTTGGTTCCCGGCCGCGGGGTATCGTAGCTGCTGTCGGTCAGGACCTTGACGCTGAGGCTGTCCACCGTGGGTACTGCCCCCGCTTTGAGAAACTCGGCGACGGCGCCACGCGCCAGGCCGAACTGCGCGATCATGGCGGCCGAACCGAGGACGAACCGGCGGCGAGTCAGGTTCTGCATGCTTTCCTCCCTCTGTTATTGATAACCGTTCGCAATTTGCGCCGGTCAGCGGGAAGTGTCAAGCGGGATGCTGGGTTTGGCCGATTTCCGGCCCGCTGCGCTACAACAACTTGCGCAGTTCGGTCTTCAATACCTTGCCGGTGCTGTTCTTCGGCAGCGCCTCGACGAACCGGTAGGTCTTGGGCCGCTTGAACCGCGCGATGTGGTCCAGGCACAGCGCATCGAGTTCGGCCCGATCCGGTCCCTCGCCGGTCGCGCCGCGCGCGACCACGAACGCGACCACCACCTCTCCCCATTCCGCGTCCCGCTGGCCGACCACCGACACTTCGCTCACGCCCGGGTGGCGCAGCAGCACCTCCTCCACTTCGCGCGGGTAGATGTTGGAGCCGCCGGAGACGATCATGTCCTTGCTCCGGTCCTTGAGCGTGAGAAAACCCTCTTCGTCCAGGCTGCCGACATCCCCCGTATGCAGCCAGCCGTTACGCAGGGTTTCCGCGCTCGCCTCGGGGTTCGCCCAGTATCCGGCCATGGCCGGGTCGCCGCGCACCAGGATCTCGCCGATGTCGCCCGCGGGCAGCGGACGGTCGTCTCCGTCGGCGATCATCACCTCCACGCCGGTGAACGCCTGCCCGACCGAGGCCAGGCGCTGTTCATAGCGCGGATGGCCGGTGGCGGCATGGATCGCCTTGTCCATGGCTGTGATACTCATCGGGAATTCACCCTGGCCGTAGATCTGCGCCAGCTTGTAGCCGAAGCGCGCCATCGCCGCCTTGCAGTCGGCGACGTACATCGGGCCGCCGCCGTAGACGATGGTCTTCAGCTTGCGCGTGTCGGCGTCGCCGGAAAAATCGACCAGGCGCTTGACCATGGTGGGCGCGGCAAACATCGTCACGCCTCGGTGCGCCTGAACCAGCGCATAGATCTCGGCCGGATCGAAGCCGCCGGATTCGGGCACCACGTTCAGGCCCGCGTGCGCGACGTGGGGCAGCATGTAGAAGCCGGAGCCGTGCGACATCGGCGCGGCGTGGAGTATGGCCTCGCCCGGCGCGATCGCGTCGACGTCGGAAAAATAGTTGAGGACCGCCGCCATCACGTTCTTCTGCGTCAGCGTCACCCCCTTGGGCCGGCCGGTGGTGCCGCTGGTGTAGAACAGCCAGGCCGGGTCGTCGGGTGCACGCGCTGCGATGGGCATGGCAGCGCCGGCGGCGAGCGCGGCGTAGCGCGGGCCGTCCGCGTCGATGATGTCCTCCAGGCAGGCCACGTTCGCGGCGAGCGGCGCCACCGCGTCGGCGAGACCGGCGCTGGCGAAGCACAAACGCGCACCGCAGTTGGCGAGGATGAATTCGATCTCGCGCGGATGCAGCTTGGCGTTGATGGGCACTGCGCACAGGCCCGCGTGCCAGCAGGCGAACAACAGCTCCGCGTACTGCGGGCAATTCTTCATCACCAGCGCGACGCGGTCGTTCGGGGCGAGCCTACGCGCCAGGCCCGCCGCCATCCGCGAGACCCGGCCGGCAAGTTCGGCGTAGCTGCAGGTCACGCGCTCGCCGAGCGCGAGCGCCGGCAAATCCGGCCAGGCGTGGGCGCTCCGCGCGAGGAGTCCGGCGACGTTCACGCTTCCAGGCCTCGCTTCGAAATGAGGGGATATCTCCCCTCATGCTCCCCTAGACAGGCTGTTGCAAAATTCATTTTGCAACAGTAACTACAAATCGAATATCCGCTGGGCGTTGCCGCCGCGCACTTTTTCGCGCACGCCGTCCGGCAGCGCGTCGACCAGCGCCAGACAGCCGATCGGGTCGCCGATGGTGTGCGGATAGTCGGAGCCATACAGGACATTGTTGGTGCCGAAACAGCCGACGGCCATGTTGAGCGCGTCCTGGCGGAACACCACCGAGTCGCAGTAGACGTTGCGCAGGTGCTGGCTCGGGCGCTCCTTGATGCTCACGCGGCAGGCGGGGATGTGGTCGTAGCACTGGTCCAGACGCCCGGCGAGGAACGGCAGCGTGCCGCCGCCGTGGCTGGCAATGATCTTCAGGTCGAGGTGGCGGTCGAAGAAGCCGTCGTAGACCATGCGCGCCACCGCGAGCGAAGTGTCGAAGGTGAAGCCGAGCGAGGCGGTCAGCTGGAATTCGTTCATCTGCATGCTGGCCACGCCGGGCGGCACCGTAGGGTGCACCAGCACCGGCAGCGCGAGCTTGTCGATCGCCTTCCACACCGGCGCGAAGCGCGGGTTGGTCAGATGCTCGCCGGCGATGTTGGCGAGCACCATGACGCCGACCGCGCCGGCATTGGTGGCGCGCTTCAATTCCTTCAGTGCCAGGTCCGGATACTGCCAGGGCAGGGTCGCGAACCAGCGGATGCGATCGGGATAGGCGCGCTGCGCCTTGGCCATGTCGTCGTTCATGATTTTCGCCGCCGCGAGGCTCACTTCGGCGCCGCCCCAGTAGACGCTGGGGCAGGTCAGCGACACGATGGAAATGTCGATCTTCGCCTTGTTCATGTCGCGGATGCGCAGTTCGTAGTCGAACATCTGCGGCACCGGCGTCATGAACGGCGCGCCGTCGAGGTGGATGGCCTGCATCCCGCCTTCGACCGGCTTGACCGTGTAGCGCGGCTTGCCGTGTTTTTTCAGCAGCTCGAACCAAGCCTGGTTGAGCATATGGGTGTGGACATCGATGACCGGACTCATGCGGATTTCCTTGTGCTGGGTGGTGGGATTTTCTCGGAAGGCTTTCAAATATGCAGTGGTATTGGCCGAAGATCAAGCATTGACGCGGTTCTCCAGGTTATCGCTGTCTATTGCATGGTTACCGGACAAAAATCAATCGACCGCGGCGCCCGAGGCGGCCACGGCCTTCGCCCAGCGCTCGACATCGCTTTTCACGATAGCGGCGAACTGCTCCGGCGTGTTGGGCGGCGAGGGATCCATGCCGAACTTGACCAGCAGCGCGCGGAACTCGGGCGTGGCCTGGATGCGCTGCAGTTCGGCGCCGAGCAAGGCCACAATCGCGGGCGGCGTGCCCGCCGGGGCGACCACGCCCTGCCACGCCTGCCAGTCGAAGCCGGGCACGCTGTCGGCGATAGTCGGCACGCCGGCGATCAGGGTAGTAGGCTTGGCGCTCGAAGTGCCGAGCGCGATCACCCGTCCCGACTGGATGTTGGGGATGGCCGCGGTCGCGTCGCTGAACATGAGCTGCACCTTGCCCGTGATCAGGTCCGGCAGGGCCCCGAGCGTGCCCTTGTACGGAATGTGCTGGATGTCCAGATTGAACTCTTTTTTCAGCACTTCCATGAACAACTGGTGCGGGCTGCCGTTGCCGACCGAGGCGTAATTGAACTTGCCCGGATTCGCTTTCGCCGCGGCGATCATTTCGGTCACGTTCTTCGCCGGGAAGGAAGGGCTGCCGATGAGGAAGAAGGTGACCGCGCCGACCTGCGCCACCGGGGCGAAGTCCTTCACCGGATCGATCGGCGATTTGCGGTAAAGCGCCGGGCTGATCCCCAGCGTGGTGCTGGTGGCCATGAGCAGGGTGTAGCCGTCGGCAGGGGCTTTGGCAACCGCCTCGGCGCCCACCAGCGTGCCGGCGCCGGGCCGGTTGTCGATCACCACCGGCTGCTTCAGCGCGGCGGCGAGGCGCTCGCCGATGGCGCGCCCGAGGAGGTCGGTCAGCGCGCCCGGCGGATAGGGCACGACCAGGCGTATCGGTTTGTTCGGATAGGTCTGCGCGTTCGCCGTCAACGCGAACAGGCACAGCAACCATAACGCAACGCGCAACATTCCAAGCATCAATCCCCCCGGTGCGGATACACTCGTCGGTGCTTTGGGCGATTATATAGTCGATAGTCGCCAACGACAGGGAAAGCACCATGCACGAATCGGCCCTCTGGGCCCTGACCTCCGCCGCCGGCTTCGGCGCGGCCATGGTCACCACCCGGCTCGGTTTACGCTACGCCACGCCGCTGGCCGGGGCGGCGATCGGCGTGCCGTCGACGACGCTGATGTTCTGGTGCCTGGCCCCGTTCCTGCTCGACACCGGGGGCTTCAGCCTCGCCGCAGCGGGCCTATTCGCGCTGGTCGGCTTGTTCTTTCCCGCGGCGGTGACGCTGCTCACCTACACCGGCAACCAGCGCATGGGGCCGACCGTCACCAGCGCGGTTTCCTGCACCACGCCGCTGTTCGCGCTATCAGGCGCCATCCTGTTCCTGGGCGAAGCGCTGAGCGCGGGCAATGCCCTCGGCACCGCGGTGATCGTGCTCGGCATGCTGGTGCTGACCTGGTCCGGCGGCGCGCGCGCGCGCGACTGGCCGCTGTGGGCGATCGCGCTGCCCTTTGCCGCGGCGGCGATCCGCGCGCTGGCGCAGGTGCTGACCAAGGCCGGGCTCGCGCTCTGGGACAGTCCCTACGCCGCCGGCCTGATCGGCTACAGCATATCCGCGGCGGTGATACTGGTCGCGGCGAGCGCCGGCGGGGCGCCGAAGGTGAGCGACCGGCGCGCCACGCCCTGGTTCGTCGCCACCGGACTGCTCAACGGCGGCAGCGTGTTCCTCATGTATGTCGCACTGGCTAGAGGAAGCGTGAGCCTGGTCTCGCCCATCGCCGCGACCTATCCGCTGTTCACTCTGGCATTGAGCCTGCTGCTGCTGCGGCACGAGCGCGTCACGCCGCGGATCGCGATGGGGGCGGTGCTCACCGTGGCGGGGGTGGCGCTGCTGCTCGCGGCCTGAGAACATGCGCGGCCCTATGCAAGTCCCAGCGCGCGCGCAGCTTCGTTCACGCGCTCGTCGAAGGCCAGCAGCCGCACCGGCTTGCGCGTCTTTCGGGCAAGCCATCGGGCACTGGCAAGATGGATCGCATCGAATCCGCGCAAGGCGTGGGATTCGGCCAGCTCGCCCGCCTGCCGAACGACTTCTTCCGACACTTCGACTTTAAGCACCTCGGCATAGTCCGCGTCCAGGGCGGCGATGCGCCTGCGGTGCTCGGTCTGGGTGGTGCGTTTTTCGCGCAGCACGCGGGCCAGAGCGGCGCGCGCCTCGGCATACGCAATCCGCGATATGGCGACCAGCTCCGCCGACTGCATTGCCGCGATCACTTCCTGCGTTCCACGCTCGGCTACATAGAGTTTCAGCCAGGCGGAGGTATCGAGATACAGAATCAACGTCTATCCTCGGAAACCATGGAGGAAACCAGGGTGCGCCCGGAGATCGGCTTCGGCGCTTTCATCCCGCCGGGCTTGCCGCCGCGCCAGCTGATGCCCGGCGTGTTGCACAACTTTTCGAGAAAACGATCGGCCGTCGCCGGCACTATGCGCGCGACTTCGCGATTGTGGTTCCTGACGATGATCGTGTCACCGGCCTCGACGCGCTGCAGGTATTCGCTAAGGTGCGCTTTCAGGCCGCGGATATTGGTATCCATAGGTAATTGTAGTCACATTGTTAAAAATATGACTACATTTTGAACGCGCCTGCGTCTTGCGTCAAGCGGTCGGCTTCAAACCCGGAGCAGTTCCAACAGCGCGGCGCCATAGCGTTCGAGCTTGCGCGCGCCCACGCCGGAAATCTGACCGAGCCCGGCCTCGTCCTTTGGCCGCACGCGCGCGAGTTCGGCCAGCGTGGCATCGTGGAACACCACGTAAGCCGGGACGCCATGCTCCTTCGCGACGCCCGCGCGCCAGGCGCGCAGGCTCTCCCACAGCCGCGCGTTCGCGGGGTCGAGCTCGGCGCTGTGTCCTGTCTTTTGTCCGGCCGCGCGCTTCGCGCCCGCCCTGGGTTTGCCCGCCTGCACCTGGCGCAGATGCACGGCCTGACCGCCCGTCAACACTTCGCGGCTCGCCCCGGCAAGCCTGAGCGAGCCGTAGCCGACGTGATCCACATCCAGCAGGCCCTGCGCCACCAGCTGGCGGAACACCGCGCGCCAGACTTTTTCGTCCAGGTCCCCGCCGACGCCGAAGGTGGAGAGCTCGCCGTGCCCCCACTGCCGCACGCGCTCCGTCTCCTTGCCCAGGAGGACATCGATCAGGTGCGCGGCGCCGAAGCGCTGCCCGGTGCGATAGACGCAGGACAGCGCCTTCTGTGCCGCCACGGTGCCGTCCCAGACCTGCGGCGGCTCCAGGCACACATCGCAATTGCCGCAAGGTGCGGAAGCTTCGTCGAAATAGGCCAGTAGGCGCACGCGACGGCAGCTGCTCGCCTCGCACAGGCCGAGCAGCGCGTCGAGCTTGGCCGAGGCGATGCGCTTAAACTGCACCTCGGCGGTCGAAGCGTCGATCATGCGCCGCTGGTTGACCACGTCGCCCAAGCCGTAGGCCATCCACGCGTCGGCGGGCTGCCCGTCGCGGCCGGCGCGCCCGGTTTCCTGGTAATAGCCCTCGATGCTCTTCGGCAGGTCGAGGTGCGCGACGAAGCGCACGTCCGGTTTGTCTATGCCCATGCCGAAGGCGATGGTCGCCACCATGACGACGCCCTCTTCGCGCTGAAACCGCGCCTGGTGCAGGTTGCGCGTCCGGGCATCCATGCCGGCGTGGTAGGCGAGCGCGGTGACACCCTGCTCCGCGAGCCAGGCCGCGGTCTCCTCCACCTTCTTGCGCGACAGGCAATAGACGATGCCGGCCTCGCCGCTGTGCTCCGCGCGCAGAAAGGCGAGCAGCTGCGCCCGGGCGTTCGCCTTCTCCACGATGCGGTAGCGGATGTTCGGCCGGTCGAAGCTGGCCACGAACATGCGCGCGGCCGAGAGGCCGAGACGCTGCACGATCTCTTCGCGCGTTACGCGGTCGGCCGTCGCGGTGAGCGCAATGCGCGGCACGCCGGGAAAGCGCTCATGCAATACCGCGAGCTGCATGTATTCCGGGCGGAAGTCGTGGCCCCACTGCGATACGCAGTGCGCCTCGTCGATGGCGAACAGCGCCAGCTGCCCCGAGGCCTGCAGTCGTTCCAGCTGCGCCAGGAAGCGCGGCATCAGTAGCCGCTCCGGCGCGACGTACAGTAGATCGTATTCGCCGTTGATCAGGCTGCGCTCGACCGCAGAGGCCTCCGCGGCCGGCAGGGACGAATTCAGGAACGCCGCGCGCACGCCAGCCTCTCGCAACGCCGCCACCTGGTCCTGCATCAGCGCAATCAGGGGCGAGACGACGATGCCGGTGCCGGGACGCAACAGCGCCGGGATCTGGTAGCACAGGGATTTTCCGCCGCCCGTGGGCATCAGCACCAGGCAGTCGCCGCCTGCCGTCACGTGCCGGACGATGTCCTCCTGCGGCCCGCGGAATGCAGAGTAGCCGAAGACCTCCTTCAGTACTGCGCGCGCATCCGCCATCAATCGAGCGGCACGGCGTAGCGCTGGACGAAATCTTCGTTGATGGTGAGCCCCAGGCCAGGGCGATCGGGAATCTCCACCATGCCGTCCTTGACGGCGAATTTCTCCTCCACCAGTTCCTGCAGCAGCGGATTGGCGCCGAGCGAATATTCGAGTATGAACCCGGCCGGCGCGGCCGCGGCGACGTGCATGCCGGCGGCGAAGGCCGGTGCGCCGGTCCACAGATGCGGCGCCAGTTTCAGGTTGTAGGCGCTCGCCAGGGCGGCGATGCGCATGGCTTCGGTAATGCCGCCGCAGATCGCCAGATCGGGCTGCAGCACGTCTACCGCGCGCGCGTCGATCAGGTCGCGAAAGTCGTGGCGCGTAAACTCGCTTTCCCCGGCCGCGATCGGGATCGCGGTGGCGGCGCGCACCTCGGCACAGCCGCGCTTGTCGTCCGCGGCCACCGGCTCCTCGAACCAGGTGAGATCGCAGTCCTCGACCATGCGGCAAAAGCGCTTGGCCTCGGGCACGCTGTAGGTGCCGTGCGCGTCGCACATCAGGCCGATGCCGTCGCCCAGGGCGGCGCGCGCGGCGCGCACGCGCTCAACCGATTTAAGCACCGAGCCGTCGATCACGCCCACGCGCATCTTCACCGCCTTAAAGCCGCCGCGCTCGACATAACCCAGCAGTTGTTCTCCGATCTTGTCGGCGCCGGCCCAGCCGCCGGACGCATAGGCCGGCATGGCGCGCGCCTTGCGCCCGCCCAGCAAACGCCAGACCGGGGCCTGCAACGATTGCCCGAGGATGTCCCATAACGCCGTGTCGATGCCGCCGATCGCGGCGACGCTCAGGCCGCGGCGCCCGAGGATGGGGAACACGCGGCCTCGGTCCAGCGCGTAGTGGTCGCGCGAGCCGTTGTACATGCGCTCCCACAAGCGCGAGATGTCGCGCGGATCCTCGCCGATCAGGGACGGTCCGAATTTCCGGCTTACCGCCGCTGCCAGCGCGTGGCAGTTGGCAACGCTGCCGACTTCCTCTTTCGCTTCGCCGTGGCCGACCAGGCCGCACTCGGTCTCGACCCGCACCAGAACCGAGTCGAACGAGGTGGTGCGGCCGAAATCGCTGACGTGCTGCTGCGACTCGGGAATGGGAACGCTCAGCCAGATCGCCTTGACGCTCTTGATTTTCACTGCCCTGCCCCCTTCAAATCTGCGGAAATTCAGCCTGTGAGCCCGGCGCGGCGTTTCAGTGCGGCCGGCCAGACTTCGGGGTTGACGAAATTGACCGGCTTCTCGCCGGCGAGTATGCGCAAGGTATCCTCGGCGGCGATCACGCTCATGCGCTGCATGCTTTCGACCGACAGCCCCGCGACATGCGGCGTCAACACCGCATTGTCGAGGCCGAACAGGGGATCCCCCGGCGCCAGCGGTTGCTGTTCGAACACGTCCAGGCCGGCGCCGCCGATGCGCCGCTCGCGCAGCGCCGCCACCAGCGCCGCCTGGTCGACCACCGGGCCGCGCGCGACGTTGACCAGCACCGCCGTCGGTTTCATCAGCGCGATGCGCCGCGCGTCGGCAAGGTGCCGGGTCTCCGGCGTCAGCGGGCAACACAGCGCGATGAAGTCGGCGTCGGTGAAGACGCGGTCAAGCGCGGCGGCCTCGACGATGGCGGGCAACTGGTCTATGCGGCGCTGATAGCCGAGCACGCGCATGCCGAATCCGTGATGGCAGATGGACGCCAGCCTGGCGCCGATATGGCCGACGCCGACGATGCCCACGGTCTTGCCATGGAGTTCCGGCACATCGTCCGCGAGCGCGCGCGCGGCGGCCCAACCTTCGCGGCGCAGCGTGCTGTCCATCCTTCCGATGCGCCTGCCATGCAGCAGAAACTGCGTCGCGCAGTACTCGGCCACGGTCTGTGCATTGACGCCGGGCACATTGGCGACGATCACGCCATGGGCGGTGGCGGACTCGACCGGTATCATGTCGACCCCGGCGCCGTGGCGCACGCAGGCGAGCAGCCGCGGCGTATGTTGGAACAGGTCCGCCGGCAGAAAAGCGCGCACGACAATCACATCGGCCGGTCCGGCTTCGCGGCGCAGCGTATCGTGATCCGCGGACGTAGCCAGGCGCACTTCGGCATGAGGCTGTAGCAGCGCCATGCCGGACGCGTCAATCGGATTGGTCAGCAGAACGATGGGTTTCATTTGCCGGAAGCAGTGTTTCCGCCGCAACCCGCTTACTCGACCGTGACCGACTTGGCGAGGTTACGTGGTTTGTCCACGTCGGTGCCGCGCGCCAGCGCCGTGTGGTAGGCGAGAAGTTGCAGCGGCACCACGTGCAGGATAGGCGACAGCGCCCCGTAATGTTCCGGCAGCCGCACCACCTGCACGCCCTCGGAGGACGCGATGTGGCTGTCGGCGTCGGCGAAAACGTACAACTCGCCGCCGCGCGCGCGCACTTCCTGCATGTTGGACTTGAGCTTTTCCAAGAGCGCGTCGTTGGGCGCAACGGTGACCACCGGCATCTCCTTGGTCACCAGCGCCAGCGGCCCGTGCTTCAGCTCGCCCGCCGGATAGGCTTCGGCGTGGATATAGGAGATTTCCTTCAACTTGAGCGCGCCTTCGAGCGCGATCGGGTAGTGCAGACCGCGGCCTAGGAACAGGGCGTGCTCGCGCTGCGCGAACTGTTCCGCCCAGGCGATGATTTGCGGCTCGAGCGCAAGCACGCTGGCGAGCGCTGCCGGCAGGTGGCGCAGGTTCCCGAGGTGGCGCGCCTCGTCTTCAGGCGCCAGCCGCCCGCGCGATTTGGCCAACGTGAGCGCGAGCAAGAACAGCGCCGTGAGCTGGGTGGTGAAGGCTTTGGTCGAGGCAACGCCGATTTCGACCCCGGCACGGGTCAGGTATTTGAGCGCGGTCTGGCGCACCATGGCGCTGGATGCGA
>Ga0194060_10000370_pt1 | contig 32896 bp, 31 predicted proteins | sample SepL225m_MetaG_FD_163427 | JGI IMG/M metagenome (GOLD analysis project Ga0194060, IMG submission 163427) | Anoxic zone freshwater microbial communities from boreal shield lake in IISD Experimental Lakes Area, Ontario, Canada - Sep2016-L222-5m | ecosystem: Environmental > Aquatic > Freshwater >...
AGGCCCTGACATCGGCCGAATTAAAGAGCAGGCTGAACAACGAAGGGGCGATCGCTGCGCCCACAACGCCCGAGGCCTTTGGTCAGCACATCGTGCGTGAGATCGCGCGCTGGAAGCCGGTCATCCAGTCCGGGCGCGTGAAGGCCGATTAGCTGCCAGATGCTGGCTTGTGGGCCAGCAGACGGTCTGCGTAGTCCTGCCAGCGCGCGTCCTTGGCCAGGCCCTGAAAGACTCCGGCCCGCGCCAGGTCTGCCACCCACTGCTGCTTGTCGGCGATGGCGCTGGCCATGAACGGGTCAAAGCCGGCTTCGCGCACGGTGTTGGCAGCCTCGCGCATTTCCTCGGCGCGGCGCTGACCGTGCTGCACGACGCGTGAAAAAAAGTAAGCGCCCTGCTGTGTCCAGTCGATAGAAGGAAACGTTTCCTGCAACGTCGGCAGCACGTGATCTTCAACGCCATAGGCGCGGGCCGTGGCATAGCTCTCGATCACCAGCGCCTCCAGGCCCTTGATCATCACGCTGCGGCACATCTTGATCGCACTGGCCACACCCAGCTCACGCGATACCGGTTTGGCATTCATGCCCCAGAGCGCGAGAACCTCAGAGAGTTCCACCGCACGCGCACCGCCGAGCAACATGGGCACACGAATGCCATACGGCGGCACCGAGGTCATGACACCGGCTTCCACGTAATGCGCACCGGCGCCATCGATCAGGGCAGCCGCCTGCTGCTTGGTACCCGGCGAGGCCGAATTGAGATCGAGAAAAACCGCCCCCGGCTGCATGTGCGCGGCAGCGGCTTGCGCCACCGCCAGCGTGTTGGAGGCCGTAACGGCAGAGATCACCAGATCGGCCGACTGACACAGCTGTGCCATGGAATCACACGCCAGCACGGCGGCGCGCTCAGCGTGGCTGCGCTGCTCGTCGCGCGTCAGCGGCGCCTCAAACTTGAGGTCCCAGGCGCTGACGGTACTCACATGCGCCTTCAGGCCAGCGGCAAAGATCTTGCCAACCTCACCGTAGCCCACCAGCCCCAGGCGCGCGAACTGCATACCCGGCCCGCTTACTGGGGCGCGATCTTGGCGCGGATGATGACGTCACCCCAGCGCTTGGTCTCGCTGCGCAACAATTCTGCCGCCTGTTCCGGCGTACTCGACTGGGCATCAACGTTCAGATCGCGCAAACGCTTCTTGACGTCGGCGCCGTTCAAGGCCACAACGACGTCACGGTTCAGGCGCTCGATAACAGCCTTCGGCGTCTTGGCCGGCACGGCCAGGCCGTTCCAGCTGGAAGCGACGAATCCGACCACACCGCTTTCCTTCGCCGTCGGGACATCGGGCAGCACGCTGGCGCGCGCTGCGCCCGTGACGGCCAAGGCGCGCAGAGCGCCGGAATTGATCTGCGACAGCAGCGGCGCCAGAATCTCGACCGCGGCGTGAACCTGTTTGCCACGCAAGGCGGTGATCACGGCGGGTGAGCCGTTGTAGGGAACGATCTGGACGTCAATACCGGCCGTGGTCTTGAACAACTCGGCCGCCAGATTCTGCGTGCTGCCAACATTGATCGAAGCAATATTGAGCTTGCCCGGATTGGCCTTGGCATAAGCCAGCAGTTCGCCCAGATTCTTGAAGGGCGAGTCCGCTGGCGTGACGATCGCCAGGTCAAAGAAGCCCAGGGTCGATACCGGCGCAAAGTCGTGCAGCGTGTCATACGGCAAGCTCTTGAACAGTCCGGCGCTGACAGCCGTGCCGTTGGAGATCAAAAGCAGCGTATGGCCATCGGGCTCGGCCTTGGCAACCGCATCGCCTGCCACCACCCCACCAGCGCCGGGTCGGTTGTCCACAACAACCGATTGTCCGAGCGACTCGGAGAGCTTTTGCGCCACGGTGCGCGCAGTCAGATCGGCAACACCGCCCGCACCAAACGGAACGACGATCCGCAGCGGCTTGGACGGAAACGTCTGCGCCATGGAGCCCAGCGGCAGCATCAGGATGGCGCCGCACAGCAGCAGGAACCGGATTGTTTTACTCATTTTGTTGACCCTTTTCAGATGATGTCAGATGATCGATGATGCCTCAACCGGGCGCCTGTTCGCCGCGCTCGCGCCAGTACAGCCGGTTCGGGTTGTCCACCAGCAACTTGTGCTGCAACTCGGCGCTGCGCGCAATGTGGGGAATGAAGTCCACCAGCAGACCGTCATCCGGCATGTGGTCTTTCAGGTTGGGATGGGGCCAGTCGGTGCCCCAGAGCACACGGTCCGAAAACTCTTCGACGATGGCACGCGCAAAAGGAATCACGTCGCGGTACGCGTTTTGTTCGCCGTTCAGCGCCTTCGGGCCGCTCACGCTCAACCGTTCCGGACAACTCACCTTGCTCCAGACGTTCGGGTGCGCGCGCATGAATTTGCGAAACAGCGAAAACTGCGCTCCATCCACCGGCAGCGAGACATCGGGTCGGCCCATGTGGTCTACCACCACCGTCGTGGGCAGAGCGCTGAAAAAACCCCATAGCTCGGGCAAATCCACAGCCTCAAAATAAATCACCACATGCCAGCCCCATGCCTTGATGCGCTCGGCAATTTCCATCAACTCATCCTTGGGCGTGAAGTCCACCAGGCGCTTGACAAAATTGAAGCGCACGCCGCGCACACCCGCATCGTGCATGGCCTGCAGTTCGGCGTCCGACACGCTGCGCCTCACGGTAGCCACCCCGCGCGCCTTGCCGCCGGCTTGCGCCAGCGCATCGAGCAGCGCACGGTTGTCCGCGCCGTGGCATGTGGCCTGCACGATCACATTCTTCGCAAAGCCCAAATGGTCGCGCAAGGCAAACAGCTGCGCCGCAGAGGCGTCGCAGGGCGTGTACTTTCGCTCGCTCGCGTAGGGAAACTTCTCGCCCGGGCCAAAGATATGGCAATGTGCATCCACGCTGCCTGCCGGTAATTGGAAGCGGGGTTTGGCCGGACCGGTGTACCAATCCATCCACCCCGAAGTTTTTGTGAAATCGCCCGTCGTCGGCTTGCCCATCGTTCAATCCTTGCCCATTCTTTGCCTGCGACATGCACCAGCATGCGGTCCGCATTCCCGCCTCAGACGCGTGTTGGCTTGGCGTGGATTCTGCCCCTAAAACATGCCGTGGCGGATTGAAACGACAACTACTAGATATAACAAATCGGCATACATCAAACGTGTGATACCGGCCTTCGTGGCGTTGACCGTTGTCCCGCCGGCAGATTACAAAACCCACCGACAGCTCTTATGAGGTTTGCTGAGCCGATGCATTGCACCATGTGCTGATGGCTTGCACCCCGTCCTTGGGGAGACGTCATTGCGACGTCACCGACGTGCTTCAATCTGTTTAGCTCACTCCAACTTGAAGTTGAATTCCTGCGTTGCGACTACTTCGCCACCGGCATCACTGATGCACTTGTACTGCATCATGGCGGCCTTGACGGCCGAGTGGAACACGCGTGGCCCTGACACGATGGTCACGTCCTGTATGACGCCACCTTTGATGCGAATCTGGGCCTTGACCACACCTTCGGTGCCGTCCTGAATCGCTTTGCGCGGCATCTCGGGCGGTACCTGCGTCGGGCAGGCCACACCAATGTCACTGCGATTCGGCCCTGGTTTGGCAGCGGGTGGCGGTGGCGGTGCAATCGCTACCGGCGCCGTTGGCACGTTGGTCGTTGCGGCAATCGAAATGCCCGAGCTCACAGTGGGCGTTGCCACATCGGGCGGGGGCACATACGGTGGCGGCGGTGCTTCGCTGCGGACAACTTCCTTGGGTGTCTCGACCTTCTTCGGCGGCGGCGGTGGCGGCGGCGGAATGATGACTTCCTGTATCACCACCGCTTCAAGCGGCTTCTTGATGAAGTTCAGGCCCTTGCGCGCCATGCCCGAGACCAGCGCATAGCCCAGAAAAGCGTGCAGGGCAATGACCAGCACCAGGCCCTTGACCCGGCGGCTTGGGTCCTTGGGTTGGTAGCGGTAGTTCATGCCAATGGTGGCGGTGGCGGTCGTGTTCATTTGACAAACTGCTCGCTGCCGATGACGGCGATCTTGTTCAGGCCCAGACGCTTGGTCGAGGACAGCACGTTGGCAAAGACGGCGTAGCTGGCGGCCTTGTTCGGGCGCACATGCACCTCGGGCTGCACGGCTGCCTGGGCCAGCGTGGTCATCTTGAGCTCAAGTTCCTGCGCGTTCACCGGAAGACCCTGCCAGTAGACGACGCTCTGGTCATCGATATCGATCTGGATCTTCTCGGGCTTGATGTTGTTGACCGGCGGTGTGCCCACTGGCATCTCCAGATTGACCGAGTGCAACTGGATCGGGATGGTGATGATCAGCATCACCAGCAGCACCAGCATCACGTCGATCAGCGGCGTGGTGTTGATTTCCATCAGCACTTCGGGCTCATCCGAGTTGCTGCTTCCAACGTTCATACTCATGGACAGAATCCTTCGCTTGTGCGCCGAGTGGTCAACCGCCCAACGGCGGCGGCTCGGTGATGAAGGCGACCTTGACGATGCCGGCGCGCTGGCAGGCCAGCAGGATCTTGCCCACGCCTTCGTAACGCGCGGTCATGTCGCCGCGGATTTGCACTTCGGGTTGCGGTTTGAGGTGGGAAACTTTTTTCAGCTTCTCGACCAGCACTTCAACGTTCGGGACGCGCTGGTCGTACCAGTAGACGTTGCTGTTGGCGTCAACCGAGATGATGACGTTCTCGGGCTTGGTCTCGCGCACTTCGACGCGTTCCTTGGGCAGGCTGACCTTGATCGAGGTGGTGACCACGGGAATCGTGATCAGGAAGATGATCAGCAGCACCAGCATCACGTCCACCAGGGGCGTGGTGTTGATGGCCGACATGACGGCGTCTTCGCCGTCACTGGCAGAGCCAACGCTCATTGACATGGCAGCGCCCTCAGGCTTTCTTGACCGAACCCAGGATCACGGCGTGCAGGTCGCTGCCAAAGGCGCGCACATCGGCCATGGCGTCTTTGTTACGACCGACCAGCCAGTTGTAGGCCAGCACTGCGGGAACGGCCACGGCCAGACCGATGGCGGTCATGATCAGGGCTTCACCGACGGGGCCGGCGACCTTGTCGATGGAGGCCTGGCCCGAGATGCCGATGGCGGTCAGGGCGTGGTAGATGCCCCAGACGGTGCCGAACAGTCCGACGAAGGGCGAGATCGAGCCGACCGTGGCCAAGACGGAGAGGCCGCGCTGCATGCTGCTCTGGATGCGCTCGACGGCGCGCTGGATGCTCATGGAAGTCCAGTCGTGCAGGTCAACATGTCCCATCAGGCCATCGTGTTTTTTGGTGGCATCGATTCCGGCTTCCGCAATGAAGCGAAACGGGCTGTTTTCATCGAGCTTGGCGCAGCCTTGCGCAACCGTTCCGGCTGACCAGAAGTCACTGGCCGCAGCCTTGGCCTGACGGCCGACCTTGGTTTGTTCCAGCAGTTTGACAATCAGCACGTACCAGCTGCTCACGCTCATCACCAGCAGCAGAATCAGAACCGTCTTGGCAACGCCATCGGAGGTTTTCCAGAGGGCCTCGATGCCATAGGGGTTGTCGGTGGCCTCTACGGCCTTTTTGATCGCAACGGTTGTGTCCGGCGTGGCGCTGACTGTGCCTGCGCTGGCAGGTGCAGCCTGACTCGCGATGGGGGCGGCAGTTTGCGCCTGTGCCGTCGCTGGAACTTGGCACAGCAGCATGCCAGCTGCGAAGACGAAGACGGACATGATTCGAGCGAACGTGGGTTGCACAGTGATTCCTTACGTTTTTGGTGGAAAGAGATGGGTATTGCGTGTTGTTGATCAAAGGGAAAGCATGTCGCGCGCTTCATAAGCGTTTGCCAGGGCAAAGCCGAGATCACGAACGATGCGCGCGGCTTTTTCACATAGCGCTCCATTACCTTTGGCCAGCACGCCTTTCTCGATGTAGATGTTGTCTTCCAGACCGACACGGACATGCCCTCCCATCAGCGCAGCTTGTGCCACCATGGGAAAAGAGTCCCTGCCCACGCCAAAGCCGGTCCACAAAGCGCCATTGGGCAGCAGACTGCGTGCAAGCTGCAGTGTTTCGATGCTTGCTGGCCACGCGTATTTGACGCCCATGACGAAGGAAACCATCAAGGGGGCGGGAAAGTTCAGATCCTTGATCAGATCGCGCGCCATCACCATGTCGCCCGCGTTGAAAAGCTCAAACTCCGGTTTGACGCCGGCTTGAAGCATGGCTTGTGCCATTTGCCGCGCCGTGTGCGGCGTGTTGATGATGACCTGGTTACCCGATGCCATGGTATTGAGATCGAGCGTGCAGATATCCGGGCGCAGCGCTTGAACATGCGCAACCCGCCTGGCTGGCGGCAACAGATTGGTTGCTGGGTCAGCAAGCGCCGGGTTGTCTTTATCAGGCACGTAGCGTTGCCCCGGTCCGGTCGTCAAATTGATGATCAGTTCTGAGTTGACCGCGCGGATGCGCTCAACCACTTCCGCGTAATACGCGAGTTCCATGGACGGCGCCCCGGTTTTCGGGTCGCGCACATGGACATGCACGATGGCAGCGCCCTCGGCCGCCGCTTGCAGACAGTCGCGTGCGATTTGTTCCGGCGTGATGGGCAGGTAAGGGGTCTGACCCGGTTGTGTGAGATTGCCCGTAACCGCGCAGGTAAGTATGACTTTTCGCATAAGGGGCTCAGAGATGTCGGCCACCATCAACGGCGATGGTGACACCGGTTGTCGCGGTGAGAAGGCGGGCCGCGCAAAGCACTGCCGATGCAACCTCGGTTACGGTCGTGAGCCGGGCCAGCGGCGTGGCGCGAATGGTTGCGTCCAGAAACTCCTGCGAGCGTTGCTTGGTGAACCCCGTCTCCAATGCACTGGGCGCAATGCCGACAACGCGAATTTCCGGCGCCAGCGCCTTGGCCAGACCGATCGACATGGCCTGCACTGCCGCTTTCGCGCCAACATAAGCCAGGTTGCTTCCCTGCCCGGTCCAGGCGGCGACGGATCCAATATTGACGATGACCGGATCAATCCCCTTTTTTAACAAAGGGGTCAATTCCCGTATGCTGGCGATGACACTCATGGCGTTGGCGCTAAAGGCGTCCTGGATGAGTTCGTCGCTGAGACGATCGAGTGCCTTGAGCGGGATCTGTGTCGAGGCTCCGGCGCTGTTGACCAGGATGTCTATGCGACCGACTTTCGTTTCAATTTCTTGCGCCAGCATCTTGCGCGCGCTGGCGTCACAGACATTGGCGCGGATGGTGGTGGGCTGTAACGTCTCCCATGGCGAAAGATCCAGATGGCTTTCGCCACAGGTGGAGGACACAACGATGACACGGGCGCCCAACTCAAGACATTGCGCAACAACGGCCCGGCCGATGCCGCCGCGTCCGCCGACGACAACCACAATGGCGTCTTTGAAGCCGGTCTGTAGGGAACCCAGAGCACCATGTGCCGCAACGGGGGCTGCTTGGGACAGGTTCATTGGTGCTTGATGGCGCCGTCCATGGCGGTCGGCGCTGCATGGGCAAAAGCGTTTCCAAAGGGTCGATAGGAGGCGGTTTCGAGAAACTCGAGGTTCAGCGAGACCCCAATTCCAGGTGTTTCGGGAATTTTCAGGAATCCCTTCTCGATCTGGTTGATCTGCTTGACCACGTCGAGCCACGGTTTGCGTGTTTCGCGAACATAGCCTTGGACATCCCAGTTCAGGGTGCATGCCGCCATCTGGATGTGGCAGGCGGTGACGACAGGGCTGGTGAAATTGTGCGGAACAATGCGCTGGTGGCGTGATTCGGCGATGGCAGCAATTTTCTTCATCTGGCTAAAGCCGCCCGCCACGCCGATGTCGGGTCGCAGGATCGCCACCCCGTGGCTATCGGAGTACTCCCTGAACTCCCATATGGTCAGATTTCGCTCCGCCACCGCGACCGGGGCCTGGATCTCTTCGGCCAGACGTCGGTTCGAATCCACGCTGAAGGGCAGTATCGGGTCTTCCAGGAAATACAGGCACTGGTCACGCAACAGTCGGGAGATTTCAATGGCATCGTCCGGTTGCAGATTGCGGTGCACTTCGACCGCCAGGTCAACGTCCCAGCCAACTGCGTCCCTGACGGCAGCGACCACGGCCACCGTTTTGCGCAGCATCTGGGGACGCGACTGTTTGGCCCAGTCCCCGACGAAGGGTTTGAGCTTCAAGGCGGTAAAACCTTCTGCCACAGCCGCTAGAGATTTTTCAATGATCTCGGCTTCGGTGCTGGCCTCGATCAACAGGATCGCCCGAACTTTGTCCCTGACCCGGCCACCCAGAAGTTCCCATACCGGGACGCCCAGGGATTTGCCCTTGATGTCCCAGAGCGCCTGATCGATCGCGCTCAAAGCCCCCATCTGGGCCATGTCTCGCACGCAATGGTGCTTGAGAGCCTTTTGAAACAGGTGTTCGGCGCGAAACGGGTCCTGTCCAATCAGGCTCCCCGACATGTCTTCAATGATGTGCCGAACCGCCAACGGGTTGATGAAATAACTCGACTCACCGATGCCGGTTTGTCCCGCGTCGGTGCTGATGAGGACAAACAACCAATGCCCCTCGACATAGGTTCTGATCGACTCAATTTTCTGTGGCATACAAGCGTTCTTTGAGGTTGGGGGCAGACGGCTATTGATGAAACCGCGAACGAATCCGCAGCAGGCACAGGCGTGTCAGCGCCGTTGCGCCTGTGCGCCACCGGCAGTGACTTCTGCGCGCGTCACGCCAGTGGAGATGCGCAGGCCTTGGTCAGAAGAAGTACTTCAGATCGACGCCAACGGTGCGCGGACGGCCGTAATAGATTTGCGGCTTGTTGGTTCCAGTTTCGTTGTTGGGATCCCGGAACAATTGGATCGCCTGGTTGGTAAGGTTGGTTACGTACCCATAGACTGACCACTTTTCCGATTCAACGCCCAACTTCAGGTCAGCCGTGGTGTAGGCCTCGATCTTGGCGTCCTGGGTATATATCTGGGCCACCGAGTCGCCAACGTGGGTCACGCCGATGCGCAGCATGCCAGTCAGGGAGTCATTGATCGGTGTTCTATAGGTTACTGCCAGATTCATGCTTTGTTTGGCGGTGCGGGGGATCCGTGCGCCGGATGCGACGGTGATGCTGCCGGAGCCACTTGGGTCCGGCAAAGTGACAGCGTCTTGGGTCACGGCGTTAAGCAGCGAAAGGCCTGCCTGAAGTTCAAGTTCCGGTGTGGGTCGTGCCCGAAGCGAGAGGTCCAGACCGGTTGACTTGGCCTTGCCGATGTTTCCAATCACTTCGCCGGCTCCGCCTGGACCTTCGCCGACAACGGCTTGCAGGTTGTTCCAGTCCATCGTGAAGAGTGAGGCATCAAAGAACACCTTGCGGCTCAGCAGTTCGCTCTTGAATCCGACCTCGTAGCTGGTCGCCGTTTCGGGTTCATAGGTTGGCTTGCCGCCGGTCACACTGAAGAACAGGTCGTTCTGGCCACCACTGCGGAAACCCCGGCTCACAGAGGCAAACGTCATGACACCGGGCGCTGGTTTGTACGACAGGGTCAGGCGCGGGTTGATGATGTTGTCGGCTGCGGTCGTGGAAACCGTTCCAGGGGGCGTGATGGGGCCGCCAAACGCAGCCGGAACATACAGAATCACGCCGCCGTACTGGGTCGTTGATTCGCGTTCTTCGCGGAACAGCCGCAGGCCACCAAGCAGTTGCAGCGATGGGCTGAGGTCGTAACTGGCTTCGCCAAACAGGGCTGATTGTTTGGTGCTGGCTTTGGTTGCGCTCAAGATGGCAAAACTGTCCGTGAACGCTCCGCCTGTTAGTGCCGCTGAAATTGCAGAGTAAGCGGCAGGCGGGGTCAGCGGATCCGTTTCAGAAGTCAGGCGATAGGTATAGTCGTGCTTCTTGTAGAAGGTGCCCACGGTCCATTTCAAGGGACCCCCGCCATTCGATACGGCACGTGCCTCGAACGCTGTGGTATCAGTGGTCACGTCTTGGGGTGCATACGCCCCCGTTACCAGCGGCAATCCAAAGGCTGTATAGAGCATGTTCGTCAGCGGGAGCAGACCCATCTGATCTGTGACCCGCTTGAGGTCGCGCTTCATCTTGGACAAGGACACCAGGTAGTCCACCCCCGTCGCCTTCAACTGCCAGGTCAGGCTGCCAATCTTGCTATTGTCAGTATTGCCCTCCAGAACCGAGTGCAGGCCGACAGAGTTGTCAGTGGCAAGACTGGTTCCGCCCCGGGTGGAGTCCGACGACATGAAGGTTGCGTCGATCGTCTGTGCAGCATCCGGTGTCAAGCGCAGTGCAATCCGCCCGCCACGGGTCTTGTTGGTATTGGTGTCCTTGATGATGGCGCCGCTGGAGGACAACTTGGTATCAATGTAGCCGGGGTCGTCACGATCAAACATCGTAATGCGCAAACCCGCCGTGTCTTTGGCCAACGGGATATTCACCATGCCATTCACGTTGTGGCCTTGCCCGCCTCCATTGACTGTGAATGTGTCAACGTCGACAGCGCCGCTGACCGTTCGCGTATCCGGTTTACGGGTAATCAAGCGGATGGTCCCCGCCAGTGAACCCTCACCGAACAAGGTGCCTTGCGGCCCCTTCAGGATTTCAACGCGCTCCAGATCGAAGGTGTTGATCTCGGGGAATAAGCCAGCGGCGGTCAGCGGAATTTCGTCAAGGTACAAACCGGTTGCCGATCCAGTTCCGCCGTTCAGGTTAAATAGGTTCAATTCGGTGATGCCGCGGATGGCAACACCGCCGGTACCGGCCTGAACGGCGCGGAGTTCGACGCCGGGCGTTGCCTTGACCACGTCCGAGACATCCTTGGCGCCCATGTCTTGCAACATAAGCTCAGAGTAGGCTTCTATCGATTGTGGGACATCGCGAACCGCTTGCCGACGCTTGGTTGCTGTCACCGTGACCGTTTCAAGCGGCTGGCCGCTTCCCGCTTTCACGGTTTCGCTGACCGGCGCTGCGGGGTCAGCCGCGCTTGGCGTGCTTTGCGCCCAGGCCGTAGCGGAAATTGCGCCACATATGGCTGACAGCGCAAAGCGTTTAATCATTCGCATAGAAGACTCCGTTGGTTAAAAGTGAATCGGCGCACACGTCGACTGCTCATCGCAAGTCAATTTACAAGCCATTACATGACTCGTTGGTCATATAATACAACGAACAAAAAAACTTCTTCATTGGGGTAATCACTCATACGAGCAGTTTTTTGAGTAAAATATGCACAAACATGAACCTTAAGTCACGTTTATACCGATTTGCTCTGGATTGCCGGTCATGAGCCACAACCGGCCTGATGCCTTCATCTGCGATCAGCGTCGCACCCCCGTGGACGCGCTCGCGCCGATGGCGCGCTGCATACCGTGAGACCGGTACAACTTGCAGCGCAAGGCCAGACCCGTTTTGATCGTGGCTGAACTGCGTATGTTCGCAAGAGGCAAGCGCTTGCTGCGCGATAATCCGCTGCCCAGATGCCCGTCACTGAATCATAAGGAGCAATGTGAATCTCAAGGAAGAACCGGCACGAGCCAGCAGTGCGTCGCGCGAGACAATTGCCCGCAAAGCGCCAGAATTAATGGCGCCGATACGCTTTGCCACGTATCTGGAGGCCAGTTCACTGGAGCAGGGCAAGGGCAAACGCGGCGAGCGCAGCCGACTCAAACTGCTGGCCGCCGGGTCGCGACTGCTGGACCGCTGCAACTTCCAGGATCTGAAGATCGAGGATGTTTGCGCCGAGGCCGGGCTTGCCAAAGGGACTTTCTATATTTACGCCGGCAGCAAAGACGAGTTCTTGCGTGCACTGGCCAGCGCCTACTGCTTGTTCGAACTTCACACGCTGCCGCGCCCCGCGGCCAGTCTGACACGCTTCGGCAGATCGCGCTTATGGATCCACTGGTACGAGCGCACGTTCGCCAGCAATGTCGGCATTCTTCGTTGCATGGTGCAGATGGGCGCCAGCGATGCCCAAATGAGCGAGCTTTGGCGCAAGCGCAATGGCGACCTGGTGCAAGCCATGCTGGCCGATACCGTAGACCTCGCCGCGCTGGTGGCCGACGATCGCAACATCGTTATGTGGGCGCTGCGCACGATTGGCGGCATGCTCGATCAAAGCCTGTTCGATCGCTACGGCGTGCAGACGCCGTCGGGCATGGAGGATCCTGCCGATATGGACCTGATCGTGGAATTGCACGCTGTGTTTGCCTACCGCGCTCTATATGGGCAGGATCCACCTGCCGAAGATGTACAGCACGCAGACATGCTGACACGGCTCAATACCATCTTCAAAATCTGAGAAGCTGTCCTTGCGGGCGGCGTTCTCCTGTCTCGGCCGCACTGGCCATCCTTCCCGGAGCTATTCATGCAAATACTTGAAGTCCGCGGCACTGGCCGCGAGCGCGGTCACGCCCATGGTGAAGCCTTGCGGCCCATGGTTCATGAACACCTTGAACGATGGAAGCAGGCGCTCCTGGACGACATCCTGGTCGACCCGGATACCTATGTTGACGAATTCCTGGCCGATACCGATTTCATCAGTTCGGCCGAACGCTGGACGCCCGATTTGCTGGAGGAGGTGCGTGGCATCAGTGAAGGTGCAGGCACCGATTGGCGCCACACCTTCGTGCGGCAACTGAGCGACGAGGAACCCTGGTATCGCCGCAGCCGCAAACTCGGCGCCTGGCCCGGTCGATCCAAGTTGCTGCAACGGGATCCGGAGGCCGGTCAGTATGGCGGCGCTGTGCCACCCAAAGGGTGCAGCAGTGTCGGGCGCAACGCGACCGCGCAGCAACCCATGTTGATTGCGCAAAACATGGATTGTCCGATGTGGTTTGACGGGCACCAAGTGGCTTTGAAGGTCGTCAACCCGGCGACTGGCGTTGATGCCTGGGTGTTGACCGTGGCGGGCAAGATTTCCCTGGCCGGAATGAACAACCGTGGGCTGGCAATGACCTGCAATACGCTCTACCAGCTCGACTTCAATCCGCGCGGTCTGGCCGAAGATTTTGTGGTGCGCGGCTACCTGGCGCAGCCCGATGTCGCAAGCGGCCTGGAATTCCTCCAGGGTATCGAGCACGCTTCCGGACAGAACTACACGGTGCCGGGACCCGATGGGCAGGTGTTGAATCTGGAATGTTCGCGCGCGGGTGTGGTGCGCTGGCGTCCGTGGCAGGACGCAGACCGCGTCTTTCACACCAACCATCCGATTGCCAGCACCGATGACGCAATCTACCGCGAGCAGTTCGCCGCCGTGTCCGCCTTGCAGCGCAAACGGATGACCAGCGAAACAACCAGTAGCCGCTTGGACGAGCTGCGCCGCTGGTTTGACGACCCGAGCGTGGCGATTACCCCAGAACTGGTGAAGACGGCCCTGTCTTCCAAGATCGGACCGGTGTGCCGCGAAGGTGAATTCGAGGGGCGCCGCGACGTTTACACGATTGCTTGTCTGTTGATGCACCTGGGTGCAGAACCCTATATCGAAATTGCGCCGGGGCCGCCGAGCAGCGTTCCCTTTCAAACGTTTCGGTTTTGAATAACACGGCCCCAAAGGGCTTTCACTTCTGCCGGTAAAGTCCGAAACGCGACTGAAAATTTCAATCCTTGGCCGCACACCATATGGATGACTATTGAGTCATAAAACAAGTAGCTCTTTGAATCAACTGGTCCTCATCGTTTCGCCAACGGCTTTTTTTGAGCGCTGGATGTGGCGCGAAATTTGCCTTTTTACACAGGATAAAGTAGCGATTCAGCGCCCCGGATCGAAAACGGGAAAACCCTTAGCAAAATCTTTTGTTAACATGACCGGATGGTCATATACTTTCGTCATATTTGATTGACTGATGGTCCCGAACCAATATGAAGCGCCTTTGCCACGACGTGTCCAACAAGCAGCGCCTAACAGGGCGTAACCGATCAGGTATTGACGCTCCAGTGCCGCTCAATGCCCTGATGATGCGCGCCGCATCGCGAGGCTGATCCATGGCCGCCTCCTCTTTCAATTTTGAAATTGTTGCCACGGGTCTGGGTTTCCCGGAGGGGCCGATCGCGTTGCCGGACGGCTCGGTCCTGGTGGTTGAAATTGGTGGTCGTTCACTCGCGCAAGTGCATCCCGGGGGCGCTATCGACCGTCTGGCATTCCTTGAGGGCGGCCCTAACGGTGCAGCCATGGGCCCCGAGGGCTGGGTCTACATCTGCAACAGCGGCGGTTGGATTCATGCCGACGTCACGCTGGAAGATGGGCGCACCATGCGCCGGGCCGTAGGCCAATCCACGCAACCTGGCTGGATCGAGCGCGTGCGCCTGACCGATGGAACGGTGCAACGGCTCTACGAAACACATGAAGGGGTACCGTTGCAAGCGCCGAACGATCTGGTCTTCGACGCCCATGGCGGCTTCTACTTCACCGACCACGGCAAGCGCAGTGAATCGCATCTGGGTCTCGGTGCTGTGTACTACGGGCATGCCGACGGTCGGCCACTGCGCAAGACGGTTGACCAACTGCTGACACCCAACGGCACCGGACTGAGCCCGGATGGGCGAACGCTTTATGTAGCGGAAACACTGACCCGCCGCTTGCTGGCGTTCGATATTGAATCGCCGGGCGTTGTCCGTCTGGCGCCCTGGCCGGCACCCGGCGGCGGACGGCTGTTGGCGGCGCTGCCGGGATTCAACGGGCTGGACTCGCTGGCCGTCGATGCGCAGGGTTGGATCAACGTGTGCTCCCTGATCAACGGCGGCATCTGGACCATTTCGCCCGATGGCGCCGTCAGCACGCACCTGTCCATTGACGACCCCTACACCACCAACCTGTGCTTCGGCGGGCCCCATCTCAAATCGGTGTACGTCACCTTGTCCGGCTCGGGGCAACTGGCGCGCATGGATTGGCATGTGCCTGGCCTGGCGCTTCACTTCAATTGAGAGTCACATGAGTCAATTTATTCCAGACCTGCTCAAGGGTCGCAATGCCTTCATCGCGGGTGGAACCAGTGGCATCAACCTGGCGATCGCCGAGGCCATGATTGATGCCGGTGCCACGGTAGCCGTCATGAGCCGAAAGCAGGACAAGGTGGACGCTGCCCGCAGTGCCCTGGCCCAGCGCGCTGGCGCTGGCCGCGCCTATGCTTACGCCGCCGACGTGCGCGACTATGGCGCAGTCGAAGCCGCCATGAAAGATTTCCACGAGAAGGCCGGTCCGTTTGACATTGTGGTTTCCGGCGCCGCCGGCAACTTCCTGGCACCGGCCAACGCCCTCTCGTCGAACGGGTTTCGCACCGTGCTGGAGATCGACCTGCTGGGCAGTTTCCATGTTTTTCGCGCGGCCTACAGTTGCTTGCGCAAACCCGGTGCCAGTCTGATTAGCATCTCGGCACCGCAGTCCACCGAAGCCACCTTCGGGCAAGCGCATGTGGCTGCAGCCAAGGCCGGCGTGGACATGCTCACGCGCAGCCTTGCCGTTGAGTGGGGGCCCGAGGGCATTCGGGCCAACTGCATCGTGCCCGGGCCGATTGAAGACACCGAAGGCATGGCACGCCTGGCGCCAACGCCGGCCGTGCGCCGGGCCATTGAGCGCTCCATTCCGCTGCGTCGTTATGGCCTGAAACAGGAAGTGGCCAGCATGGCACTGTTTCTGGGATCTGAAGCCGCAAGTTACGTAACCGGCAGCGTCATGTACTGCGATGGTGGGCAAACGCTCGCCATCGGAGGCGCCATGTCGCCGGCCTCCGTCCAAGACATGTTCAAGCAAGGAATCTGAAATGAAACAAACCCCAAAAGTCATCATCACCAGCGCCACCACGGGCGCGATGCACATGCCCTGCATGTCACCCTATCTGCCGGTAACGGTGGAGCAAATCGTGGAGGATTCCGTGAAGGCCGCTGAGGCTGGCGCATCGATCGTGCACCTGCACGCGCGTGACCCCGAAACCGGCATGCCATCGACCGATCCCAATATCTACCAGCAGTACGCCACCGCCATCAAGGCGCGCTCCAACGTCATCATCAATCTGACCACGGGGCAGCCGGCCTTTGGAACACCCGACGAAGTGCTCAACAAGCGTCTTGCCGGGCCGCTGGCGCTGGCACCGGAGATCACCTCCTTCAACATGGGCCCCATGAACCCGGCCCCCTGGGCCCTGTACGAGCGCTACAAGGACAAGATCATTCATCCCTGGGAAGAAATCTTCTTCACCGCGTCCAAGGGTACGACGATGCAGAACCCCTATACCTTCATGGAGCGCCTGGCGAAGGAACTCGGTGATGAGCGGGGTGTGAAGTTCGAGTTCGAATGCTTCGACATCGGGCACCTTTACACATTGAAATTCATTGCCGACCGTGGTTGGGTCAAGCCGCCGTTCTTCATCCAGTCTGTGTTTGGTTTCCTCGGTGGTCTGCAGTCACAGGCGCGCCATCTGGTTCACTTCCGCGAGACCGCTGACCAGTTGTTTGGGGAGGATTACATCTGGTCGGTGTTGGCGGCTGGCAAGGACCAGATCCGCATGACGGCGATGACTGGCGCCATGGGCGGCAACGTGCGTGTGGGAATGGAAGACAGCCTCTGGTACGGCAAGGGCGCGCCCGCGCAATCGAGCGCGCAACAAGTCGGGCGCATCCGGCGCATCCTGACCGAGCTTGACCTCGAAATCGCCAGCCCCGACGAGGCACGCGCCATTTTGGGTACCAAGGGTTCGGACAAGGTGAATTTCTGATGCAATCGACGAACCAGAACAGTGCTGGTCAAGCCATTACCAATGCGGGAGATGCACGCTCGGCCGCGCTCTTTGAGCGTGCGCGACTGGTCATGCCATCGGGCTACACGCGCCAGATGGCGGTGACAAAGCCGCACCCGGCCTACGTCGCCAGCGGAGAGGGCTGCTGGGTAACCGACGTGGACGGCAACCGGCGCATCGACTGGGTCAATAACTTCGCCTCGCTGCTGCACGGGCACAACAAGAAGGAAGTGGTCGCGGCGATCCACGCGCAAGCGGCTGCGGTGATGCTATCGGTGATGCCAAGCGAGTGGGAAATCAAACTGGCCGAATTGTTATGCGATCGCATCCCCAGCGTGGAACGCGTGCGTTTCATGAACTCGGGAACAGAAGCCAACCTGATGGCCTGCAAGGCAGTGCGTGCCTATACCGGCAAGAGCCGGATCGCCAAGATGGAAGGCGGCTACCACGGCCAGTATGACTTGCTCGAAGCCAGTTTTCAGCCCCGGCCCGACCAGTGGGGTGACGCCAAAGCGCCCAACTCGGTGGCTTATTCTGTGGGCACACCGCAAAGCCTGCTCAACGAAGTGCTGGTGCTCCCGCTCAACGACATTGAGGCCACCCGGGCATTGCTGCGCCGGCATGCCCATGAACTCGCGGGGGTGATCCTGGACCCGCTGCGCCTGCAATTGGGCATGGTGGCGCCCCGACGCGACTACCTTGAGATGTTGCGTGAAGAAACCGCGCGCCTGGGCATTGTGCTGGTATTCGATGAAGTCCTGTGCCTGCGCGTGGGCTACCACGGCGCGCAGGGTATGCATGGCATCACGCCCGACCTCACGACGATGGGCAAGATCATCGGCGGCGGCTTGCCCATAGGCGCCCTGGGCGGCAAGCGCGAATTCATGTCGGTATTCGAAATCGATGCGGGTGAACCCAAGATCAAGCACAGTGGCACGTTTACGGCTGGTGCGATGACCATGGCCGCCGGATTTACCTCCATGACATTGATGACGCCGCAAGCCTTTGATTCCTTCAACCAGGTCAATCAGCGGCTGCGTGACGGTTTGGAACAAATTCGCGTTGATTTGAGAATCACGGGCGTTGTGCATGGCGCAGGTTCGCTATCGAGCCTGCTCTTGACCGACATGCCGATCAACAACTACCGCGAACTGGCCATGGCCATGGGCAGCGGCCTGGCGCAGAGAATCGAGGTCTATAACAAGCTGCTGCTGGAAGAAGGAATCTACAGCATGCGCGGCGGGTTCATCGGCTCCACCCCCATGACCAACGACGACATCGACTTCACGCTCAAAGCCGTGCGCCGCACGCTCATCAGGATGCAATCGCAGTGAACCGATTCGGCAAAACTGTGATGAGGCGGGATGCCCCCGGCTTGGCCGGCTGGATCCGGCGCCACCCATTTGCCAGTTTTTACACACTGGCCGTGGCCTTCGCGATAGTGCTGTGGAGCTATCTGGTGGTGATGGAGGTGCTGGCGCCCAATATGTACGGGCCAGGTGTCGGCGTGTTTGCAAAGTTTCAGGCCAACATGGCCGGATTGCAGCAAACCGCACCACTTCTGATGCAGCACCGCGACAGCATTCTGGTCTACCTGACCTTGTACGCCATGCTGCCGCTGGCCGCGCCCTTCTTCTTTTTCCCCTTTGCTCCCACCGCCAGCGCCCTCATCATCACCGCCCTGGGCTACGGCGCGCCAACGGTGAAAGCCTTGCTGGGGGCTTATCTGCCGGTACGTGGCGCAGTCGGGGTGCGCCAGGCGCTACGGCTGTACGGCGTGCTGCTGCTGGTGCTGGTGAGTCTGGTAGCAGGCTCTCTCCTGTACGACTCCCTGTTCAATGCCGCTCAGCGCGTGCCCCACATGGTGGAGTTGTGGGGTCTGTCCAATTTGCAGCTGTTTGCCGCAGGCTGGACGCTGGCGCTGCTGACCAACCAGGGGGGGCTGCTGGAAGAACTGGGCTGGCGTGGCTATGCCTGGCCAGTTCTGGTTCGCAAGTTCGGTCAACCGCTGCAGGCCGCTGTGCTACTGGGTGTGGCATGGGCGTTGTGGCACCTGCCACGCGAGGTGGTGCCGATCCTGACCGGAAAAATCACTCTCCTGAAGCTGTTGCAGGAGCAGGCACAGTTCATCGTCGCATGCGTTGGCATGACGCTGCTGGCAGTCGTATTTGTCAATCTGAGCGGCGGCAGCGTCTGGCCGGCGATCCTCGTGCACGGTTGTTTCAACTTCCTGTACGGCGGGTTTGCCGCGGGCGGTTCCGCCAGAGCCATCGACTCTCTGGAGCCGGCACTTTTGTGGGCGCTGGTCGGGTTGGTGACCGTGCTGCTTGCAGGGCGAGATCTGGGCTGGCAGCGTCGCATGCAGATCCACGGCGGCGACGGTCGCAGCGACCCCGCCAACCAGTGGGCGTTGCGGACATGACGCGCACCTGTGCGCACTGGGTTGCGGCGTTGACGATCATGACCGCAGCGCTGGGCGCAACTGCGCAGCAAGTGGTCGATGCGAACTACCAGCCGCGTGTTGCGCAAGCCTCTTATGGCTCGGCTCAGGGGCCGCTGGTCTGTATCGATGGCGGGCACCATAACTTTCACAACATCGATGGCAGCTTCGAGCCCTTTGGCAAATTGCTGCGGGCCGACGGCTATGTCACGCGAGCGCTCAGCGGTAGTTTTGGTGCGGCTGCGGTCGGGCGCACACTGCAAGGCTGCGCCATTCTGGTGATCGCCAACGCGCAGCCGACAGCCGAGCCCTGGGACAGCTACCCCTACCCGACGCCTACAGCGTTCACGGCGGATGAAACCGCCACCCTGAAAGCCTGGGTGCAGGCCGGTGGTGCGCTGCTGTTGATCGCCGATCACATGCCCTTGGCCGGTGCGGCAGCGGCGCTCGCCGGTGCGTTTGGCTTCGGCTTCAACGACGGCTTTGCTGCCAGAGATTTTCAAACCGAGGCCGAAGGGCAGGCAGCCTTTGCTGCACCGCAAATGTTCGAACGCCAGAACAGCACTCTGCGCGAACACCCGGCCACAAGCGGACGAACGCCGGCGGACCGCGTTGAGCGTATCCGCGCCTTCATTGGTCAGGCCATCACGCTGCCGGCGCAGGCTCGAGCCCTGCTGGTGCTGCCCGAGGACTTCATCTCGCTAATGCCGCGCAAGGCCTGGCAATTCACGCTCAGCACGCCGAAGGTAGCGGTGGGCGGTTGGGCTCAGGCGGGCACACTGGAACTCGGGCGTGGACGCGTGGCAGCTTTCGGTGAGGCCGGCATGTTCACGGCCCAATTTACCGGGCCGGATCGCAAGCCCATGGGTCTGAATGCCCCGGGTGCGGAACAGAACCCGACCTTTATTCTCAATCTGATGCGCTGGCTGGCTGGTTCCGGTGTCACCACACCTTGACCAAGCGCCACCTGCCCGTTCACACGTCAACCTTGAAACATTCATGAGCAACCAGTCTTTTCCTAACGCCCAATCACGCTCGGCCGCACTGTTCGAGCGCGCGCGCCATGTCATGCCGGGCGGCAATACGCGCCACATGATTACGTTTGCGCCCTACATCGTGTTTGGCGAGCGCGGTGAAGGCTGCCGCTTGCACGATGTTGACGGCAACGTCTACATTGACTGGGTCAACAACTTCTCGACCCAGATCCACGGCTACGGGTTCAAGCCCATCATCGAAGCCGTTCAGGCCCAGTTGCTGCGCATGACCACCTGCATTCTGCCGACCGAAAGCGAGATCGAGCTGGCCGAGCTGATCGTCGATCGGATGCCGGGCGTCGAGCAGATCCGCTTCACCAATTCGGGAACGGAGGCGGTGATGACGGCGATCAAGGGGGCGCGCGGCCTCACCGGCCGCAGCAAGATCGCCAAGGCTGAAGGTGGCTACCACGGCCAGTACGATCTGGTGGAAACCAGCTTCCTGCCCACGCCCGAAAACTGGGGTCCTGCCGAACGACCCAACGCGTCAGTGTTTGGCCGCGGCACGCCACAGTCCCTGCTGGATCAGGCAGTAATCTTTCCGTTCAACAACACTGTCGCGACCCTCAACTTGCTGGAAGAGCACGCCGGCGAACTGGCCGCCGTGATCGTCGACCCGATTCCTCCGCGCCTGGGTTTTACGGTGGGTGACACAAGCTACCTGCAGGCCTTGCGCGACTACTGCAGCCGCACCGGCACGGTCCTCATTTTTGATGAGGTGTTTTGCAACCGGGTCGGCTACCACGGTGCGCAGGGCCACGTTGGGGTAACGCCCGACATGACGGTGATGGGAAAGATCATTGGCGGTGGCTTCCCGGTCGGCGCCGTCGGTGGCCAGCGTGCGGCCATGGCCGTTTTTGACAACCTGGCCGGCGCTTTGAAGGTCAGTCACAGCGGCACTTTCACTGCCAACCCGGTCACGATGGTGGCCGGACTGGCGTCAATGCGTGCCTTGACGCCTGAAGTCTTTGGGCGTCTGGCGGCACAGGGCGAGCGCCTGCGTGCAGGTCTCACCGACGCCATCAAGACCGCCGGTCTTTGCATGCGCGCCAACGGCGTGGGTTCCATGACCAGTCTGCAGTTTTTCGAGCAACCGATCCGCAACTACCGCGAGTTCCATGAGCGCTCGGGCTCAGGCTATCTGCAACGCATGCAGACGCTACACCGCTGTTTGCTCAACGAAGGCGTGTTGATGGCAACCCGTGGCATGCTGGTGGGCAGTACCCCGATGACCGATGAAGACATTGACGAGACAATTCAACGTTGCGAGCGAGGCTTTCGCGCGTTTGCGGCGGCCGACGGCAGCACGGTTTGAGGAGAAGAAGATCATGAAGTGGAGTACCAGCGTTTCATTGATGTTTCGGGAGCATCCCGTCGCGCAACGTCTGCAGGCGGCACGCGATGGCGGTTTTGACGGTGTCGAGATCCAGGTGCTGGGCGAAGCTTCGGCCGATGACTGGGTCAACGCACGCGAGGCGGCCGGTATCGAGGTGGCCTTGGTCAATGTTGACATGGGTGACTTCCTCGGTGGCGGCCCAGGCCTGTCCGGTGTACCGCAGCGGGTGGAGGCTTTTCGCGCGGCGGCCCAAACCACGCTGGCTACGGCGGCGCGCCTGGGTTGTGCGCATGTGCACGTCGGCCCATCGCGCATCGCGGCAGGCGACTCTCGTCAGGACAGTCTGGACACGCTGATCGCCAACGTGCGCTGGCTGATGCCGTTTGCGCATGCTGCTGGCATCGAACTCCTGCTCGAACCCTTGAACCGTGTGGAGACGCCGACCGCCTTGCTAGGGCACTTGGATGAATCGGTAGAACTCCTCAGCGGCCCCTTGGCGGGATTGGCAAAACTGCAGTTTGATGTCTACCACGTCGCCATGAATGGCGAAGACCCGGTCGCCGCCTTGCAACGTGTGCGTCCTCACGTGGCCCACGTGCAGTTTTCTGACATGCCGGCTCGCAAGGCGCCCGGTGCCGGGACGCTGGACTTCCCCCGCTTCTTCGAGGCGCTGCGGCACAGCGGTTATGACGGCTGGTGTGGCGCCGAGTGCTTCCTCCCCACCGGTGCCGCAGCAACACTTGGCTGGCTGCCTGAGCTGCGCGCGATCGCAGGCTGAGCATGGCTGCCATTGACGCCGTCTTTGACACACTGACCACCGGTCAGCAAGCCGGCGGCGTGGCGCGCGTCGAGCGTCTTTCAACGGGCGAAGTCCGGTTCGAGCGTGCAGCGGGCTGCTTGCGCCAGAGTGGCCGCGCCATGCAGGTGACTGACCGCTACCACCTGGCCAGCATTGGCAAGACGATGACGGCGACGGTGCTGTTGCAATTGGCAGAAGAGGGACGCTTCGGTGCCATGGGTATCGACAGCCCGCTGGTGGCAACGGCTGCGCTGAGTGCGGCGGTAATCGACCGGCTGCTGTGCGTGGACGGGAAATCAGTAGGCAAACTGATCACACTGCGCCACTTGCTCTCGCACACCGCAGGCCTGCGCGATGCGATGGAGGACGACCACCATCAACTCGGCGGACCGGCCGCTGGCTCGATCATTGGCGCACTGATGTCCGGGCAGGTAAACCCTTTACATCATTGGGTACCGTGGGACGACAGCCGGCCCGATGTGGCGCAAGCCGGCGTGCTGAATTGGTACCTCCATGAAGTGGCCAACGCCGGCTTGTCGCAGCCGGGCACGGCCTTCCACTACGCCGACACCGGCTATGTGCTGCTGGGTCTGGTGATTGAGACTGTGCTGGGCAAGCCCCTGCACCAGGCTCTGCGCGAGCGCCTGTTCGCACCACTGAATTTGCAGAATACCTATCTGGCCTATACCGGTGATCCTTCAGACCTGGGCGCTGATCGCATGCCCGAGTCGGAACCCTGGATGGGTCAAATGCCTTGCCTGAGCACGGGCGTGAGTCTGAGCTTTGACTGGGCCGGTGGTGGCGTGGTCAGCACCGCTGCCGAGCAGGCCACATTCTTGCGTGCATTGCTTCAGGGCGGATTGTTCCGCGAGGCCAGCACGCTGTCGAATATGACCCGTTTTGCCAAGCCCGAGGGGCTTGGCGCGCCGCGTCTGGGCGTTGGCTTGGGCTTGTTTCATACCCGATTGAACGGGATCGAATTTGTCGGCCATTCGGGCGCCTGGGGCGCCAAGATGGTTGCCGCACCAGCGCACGACCTGCTGGTAACCGGAACCCTCAACCGCGCCGACGCTCCCAACGACTGGCACGCACGTCTCGTTGCGGCCTTGCACTGAATTCTTCACATCGAAAAACCACCATGTCAGCCAAAGCCCTTGCCTTCATTGAAAAACTGCTCGCGATCATTGAGAGCAAAGATCACACCCGCATGGATGAACTCATTGGTGAGCAGATCACTTTTCATACGCCGCGTTTCCTCAAGCCGCACACCGATCGAAACATTGTGAAACTGATCCTGCAAGGCATCCCCACGCTGATTGAGGATTTTCATTACGAGCGCACCTGGGCGGCGGGCGACGAGGCCATCATGGAATTCAAAGGCAAGGTTGGCAAATGGACCGTGCACGGACTCGACATCTTTACGATTGGCGATGATGGACGGGCCAGCGAACTCACGGTGTTTGTGCGGCCGCCGAAAGGCCTGGAAGCACTCGGTGAGGCCGAGGACAAATTCGCACAGCATTTTGCCAAGCAGATGCTTTCAGCAAAGCCTGCTTCCTGAGCAACCACGACGAAAGCACCAACATGCAGCGTCTCGACGATCCGTTCTTCGCGCCCGTAGCGCCCCGTGCCATGGGCATGCTTGATGTCAGCGATGGTCACACGATTGCCTGGCAGGACAGTGGTGCCAAGGACGGGCTGCCCTGTGTGTCTGTGCACGGGGGGCCTGGCGGTTCGATGGTGCAGGGGATCAGCCGTTTTAGCGACAGCACAAAGATTCGCACCATCCAGTTTGACCAACGCGGCTGCGGTGCCAGCACGCCCAAAGGTCGACTTGAAGCCAACTCGCTGCAGCACACTATCGGGGACATGGAGCACCTGCGCGCGCACCTGGGCATAGAGCGCTGGGTTGTCAGCGGTGGCTCCTGGGGCAGCACCGTGGCCCTTGCCTATGCGCAGGCGCATCCGCAGCGCTGCATCGGCGTCTTCATCATGGGCACCTGGCTGGCGCGCGAACAGGACTTTCATTGGTGGTTTCACGGCGTGCGCAAGATATTTCCCGAACTGTGGCAAGCTTTTGCGCAAACGGTGCCGCCGGCCGAACGCGACGACTTACGCCTGGCCTATTGCCGCCGCATCCTGGGCCCGGATGCAGCAGTAGCCGATGAATTCGCAACCCGGCTGTTCCTGTACGAAGAAGGCTTCATGCACTTCGATCCGCCGCTGATACCGGCTGATCCGGCGCGAGGAGCGGCCTATGGGCGCATCTTTGCGCACTACGCGCAACACGGTTTCTTCCTGGCGGAGAATCAGTTGCTGCGCGATGCACAGCGCATGGCGCACTTGCCGCTGATGCAGATCACGGGCCGTTATGACTGCTGCACAACGCCTGACAACGCCTTCGATTTGTGGCGCGCACTGCCCGGCTCCACACTGAAACTCATTTCTGGTGCCGGGCACTATCCGACCGAGCCTGCGATGGCAGCGGCATTGCCGGGAGCGTTCAGCGAATTCATGGCTCCCCTGCTGGCCAACAACGCTTGACAAAACACACAGGAGACAGACTGTGAGCCCCACCCTATCGAAGAAAGTCCTGGCGGCTTACGCAATGCCCGGCCTCGGAATGGCGTTGCTGACTTCCCCCTTTCCGGCCTTGCTGACCGCTTTCTATGCGAAATACACGATGGCGACCACTGTGGGCATCGCGACGGTCATGCTGTTTGCGCGAATCTTTCACGGCGTTATTGACCCGTTTATTGGTTATGCCAGCGATGCAACAGTTGGACGCTTCGGTCCACGCAAGCCCTGGTTGATGGCCGGTGCGCTATTGGGTGTACCAGGCTTCTATCTGGCGTATATGCCAGCTGCCGACGCTGGAAACCTCTATATGTTTGTGGCGATGGTGACTTTCTACCTGGCGCTATCCGTTATCGAAATTCCGCTGAAGAGCTGGTCCGCCGAGATCAGTACGGACTATGCTGAGCGCTCCCGAATCTCTGCCTGGATGACGTTTACCTTGCTGGTGGGTGGCGTGATTTTCATGATGCTGCCGGAAGTGCTGCAGCCGCTTGGGGTGGTGCAAACGACGCGAATGGACCGACCCATGATGGCGCTTTTTGGCTGGATCGGCATGGTGTTGTTGCCAGCAGGAATGGCGGTGGCGCTATGGGTCGTACCGGCGGGCACCATCGTCAAGGGGGATCGATACAGTGTGCGGGAGATGGTAATGACGGTCTTTACCAACCGCCCATACCAGATTTTTCTTGGAGCCGACTGGTTGATTGGTGTGGCCTGGGGTGTGACCTATGCCGTGCTGTTCATTGCGATGGACAACTACTTCGGCTTTGGGGACAAGATCGGATTTCTGCTTCTGGTGGCCACTGCGGCGCAGATTCTGGTTCTGCCTTTGTGCACGCGGCTTGGCGCGAGCATGGGCAAGCATCGACTGTGGGCCGTTTCGTCCATTCTCAGCGCACTGTCTGGGCCGCTGATGTTGCTCTTCCCCCCCGATGGGAAGGCCAGTCTTGGCCTGTTGTTTCTTTTTATGGGTGTCGTGAGTTCGTTCGGAACACCCCAGATGGTCTTTCCGTCGGCCATGATCAGTGACATATCCGACTTTGGAACCATGAAGACGAAACAGGCCCGCACCGGGACTTACTACGCATTCAGAATGCTGATTTATCCCACCGCTGGGGCCATGGGCACTTCCCTGGCGTTCTTCCTGATGTCAGCCGTTGGCTACAACCCAGCAGCCAAGACCAATACCGAATTTGCAACGACCGGCATGCTGTGGACGCTTGCCTTTGTGCCGGCTTTGCTGAACCTGCTCGCGGGATTGTTGTTGTTGCGCTATCCAATCACACGAAATCGTCACCGCGCGATTCGTCGTCGCATTGATCAAAGAACCGCGCTGCAGGAGATGGCGAATACCGCAACACTGCGCTGATTTAACGGGTCACATCAAACTATTCAAGGAGACACAATATGAGCAAGGAAATCATTTCGGCGGGCCTGGACAAGGTCTTAAGCAAAGGCACGCTCGGTGCCGTGGTGCGCATCGATTTTTCCGACGAGACTTCGGTCGTTCTCAGCAGCTTTGACGGTCGCAACGAAGTTGACTGGAATTCAAGCGAAAAGGGCACTTGCCAGATGGCGTGCACACCAGAACTATTTATTGAAATGCTCGAAGGTCGCCTGGCGCCTCCCATGGCCTTCATGAATGGCCAACTCAAGATCGCCGGCGACATGGGAATCGCAATGAAGATGGCGCAGTTGATCGGGTGACACCGTGATCACAGCTGGAATAGCCCTATGAAACTAGCTTTTCTTGGAACCGGGCTGATGGGCTCGCCAATGGTGTGCCGTTTGCTCAAGGCGCAACAGGAGGTGACGGTCTGGAATCGAAGTGCTGAAAAAGCGCGCGCATTGGCAGCGCATGGGGCACGAGTCGCAGATAGTTCAATTGACGCTGTTCGTGGTGCCCAGGCAGTCATCACGATGTTGATTAATGGTGAGGCGGTTGAGTCTGTTCTGATGCCGGATGCGTTGTTGGAGACAATTTCACCAGGTGCTATGGTGATTGATATGAGTTCGATTGCGCCCACTCAAGCCAAAGAGCACGCAGTCAGGTTGCGAAAGCGAGGAATACGATATCTGGATGCGCCTGTGTCTGGCGGCACGCTGGGTGCAGAATCCGGAACCTTGGCCATTATGGCGGGCGGTGATGAGATTGACGTTCAATGGGCCTCGCCCATCCTCTCAGCTATGGGACATGTCACCCACGTAGGGCCAAGTGGCAGTGGGCAATTGGTCAAGCTGGCCAACCAGATGATTGTTGGCATGACCATCGGTGCCGTGGCTGAAGCCCTGTTGCTGGTGGAGCGCGGCGGGGGCTCATCGATCAAGGCGATCGAAGCCATGCAAGGAGGTTTTGCGTCCAGCCGCATTCTGGAAGTTCACGGCACGCGCATGGCACAACGCGACTTCAAAAAGCGGGCGGCAATGCGCGTTCAGTTGAAGGATATGAATAACGCGTTAACGACGGCTGAGTCGCTGGATTTACCAATCACAAGTTTGGTCGCAGATATGTACCTGAGCGCCATTAGCCATGGCAATGGCGACTTGGATCACAGCGCATTGTGGCTAGAGTTGGAGCGGAGAAATCGATGAGTGATTCAATTTCATCAGTGGCTCTTGCCATCGCGCTGGCCACGGTCATGTTTGGTGTCGGCCTGGCGCTGACGCCGGAGGATTTTCGACGCCTGATTCGCTACCCACGAGCCGCTGTTGTCGCTCTGACTTTGCAAACCTTGTTCTTGCCCCTGGTAGCCTACGCCATCGTACGAATCTCAGACCTGAGCGTGCCGTTTGGCATCGGACTCATGGTGTTGGCCGCCGCGCCCGGAGGCGTCATTGCCAATGTCTTTTCCCACCTGTTCGGTGGCAACGTCGCGCTGAATGTCACGCTGACAGCAGTCAACACCGTGCTGTCAAGTGTGACACTGCCGATCATTCTTGACTGGTCTATCAAGGGCTTGTCCAACGAATCAGTCCGCGTGCCTTTCGTATGGGCCAAGGTGTTCGAAGTGATTGGCGTGATACTGGTACCTATCGCGATCGGCATGATCGTAGTCTCGCGCAAACCGGGAGCTTCCAACGCGCTGGCACGTCCGATGAAACTGCTCAGTGGTGCCGTGTTGGTGATCCTGGTGGGCGTATCAATCTTTCGGGAATGGGCGACGATTGCAGGCGCCATTTTCCAGGTGGGTGGTGCCGTTCTTGCATTCAATCTGATCAGCCTGCTGGCCGGTTATGCGCTCAGTCGCCTGGCAACCCTGGAACGACCCATGGCCGTTGCCATTGCTTTCGAGATCGGCATACACAACTCGACGCTGGCCATGTACATCGCCATTCAGGTATTGGGTGCTATGGCCTATGCCGTGCCTGCCGCAATTTACGCGGTCAGCATGCTGCTGACGGCAAGTGCTTTTGGTTTTTGGCTTCGCCGATTCGACAACAAGATCTTGCAAGAGCAGTTGTCGTAGTTCGTGCTCAACACCGCCGCAGCTTTTCCCCCACCGCAACAGTGCTTGATCCTGTCAGCCGCGCGCCAATTGCGTCATGGCGGCTTGCGCAATGCTCGCTGCATCAACACCGAAGAAGGCACGCAACGCGGCACGCGTATCACTTCGACCAAAGCCATCGGTGCCCAGCGTGAGGTAACTGCGTCCGGCTGGCACGAAGGCGCGCACGCTCTCGGGCACGGCGCGGACGTAGTCGGTGGCGGCAATGATCGGGCCGCCGCTGTCACGCAGCATGCGTGTCATAAACGGCACTGCTTCATCCGCTGCGCCGGAATGCGCCAGCTGCGCACAAGCATGACCCTCGCGCGCCAGTTCGCTCCAACTGGTCACGCTGAAAACGCTCACCGAAACCCCCTGCGTGGCCAAGCGCCGCGCCGCCTTGATGACCTCCAGAAGAATCGCACCCGAACCCAGCAGCGTGACGTGCTGCCCCGGGTCAGTCTCAGACGGATAGGTGTTGAATTGGTAGCAGCCGCGAATCACGTCCTGCTGCGCATCCGCTGGCAAGTTCGGCTGTGCGTAGCTCTCGTTCATCATCGTGATGTAGTAGAAAACATCTTTCTGCTCCACCAGCATCTCGCGCATGCCATGGTCGATGATGACGGCCAACTCGCCGGCAAACGCCGGGTCGTAAGCCTTGCAGTTGGGAATGGTGCTGGCGATCAGGTGGCTGGTGCCGTCCTGATGCTGCAAGCCCTCGCCACCGAGTGTGGTGCGCCCCGAGGTGGCGCCCAGCAGGAAGCCGCGCGCGCGCTGATCGGCTGCCGCCCAGATCTGATCGCCCACGCGCTGAAAGCCAAACATTGAGTAGTAGATGTAGAACGGGATCATGGCCACGCCGTGCACGCTGTAGCTGGTGGCGGCGGCGGTCCAACTCGCCATCGCACCGGCTTCCGAAATGCCCTCTTCCAGAATCTGGCCATCGAGCGCCTCGCGGTAGCTCATCACCGAGCCGATGTCTTCAGGCGCATAGCGCTGGCCAACGCAGGAATAGATGCCGATCTGCTTGAACAGATTGGCCATGCCAAAGGTGCGGGCTTCGTCGGCCACGATCGGCACCACGCGTGGGCGCAAGGTCGGATCCTTGAGCAGGCCACCAAGCAGCCGGACAAAGGCCATCGTGGTACTCATCTCCTTGCCATCGGCCAGCAGTGCGAACTGGGCGTAACTTTCGATGTCCGGCACTGGCAAGGGGTCACAGGTGGTGTAGCGCTTGGGCAGGTAGCCGCCTAATTTCTGCCGCTGAGACTGCAGGTACAGCATCTCGGGGCTGTTCACCGCTGGTCGGTAGAAACTCAGTGAAGTAACCTGCTCATCGGTCAGCGGCAACTGGAATCGGTTGCGAAACGCGATCAGGTCGGTCTCGTCAAACTTTTTCTGGCTGTGCGTGGTCATCTTGCCCTGACCGGCACTGCCCATGCCGTAGCCCTTCTTGGTGTGCGCCAGGATCACCGTCGGCTGCCCCTTGTGCCGGGCGGCGGCAGCGTAGGCGGCGTAGATCTTCACCATATCGTGGCCACCCCGTTTGAGGCGGTCGATCTGCTCGTCTGTCATGCCCTGGGCCAACGCCGCCAGAGCCTCGTTCTGCCCAAAGAATGTTTCGCGGTTGTAGCGCCCGTCTTTCGCAGCGAAGGTCTGCATCTGGCCGTCGACCGTATTGGCGAAGGCCCTGGCCAGGGCGCCGCTCACGTCGCGCGCAAACAGTCCATCCCAGTCGCTGCCCCACACCAGTTTGATGACGTTCCAGCCGGCACCGGCAAAGAGCTGTTCCAGCTCATCGATGATGCGGCCATTGCCGCGCACCGGGCCGTCGAGCCGCTGCAGGTTGCAATTGACCACCCACACCAGGTTGTCCAGTTTCTCGCGCGCGGCCAGGGTCAGCGCGCTCATGCTTTCCGGTTCGTCCATTTCGCCGTCGCCAAAGACACCCCAGACCTTGCGACCGGAGCAGTCGAGCACCTGGCGGTGCGTGAGGTAGTGCATGAAGCGCGCATGGTAGATCGAGCTGATCGGGCCAATGCCCATGGAGCCGGTGGGAAACTGCCAGAAGTCAGGCATCAGGTAGGGATGCGGGTAGCTGCTCAGCCCGCGGGCGCCTTGACCGGTCAGACGCGCGGGTGCAGTCAGCTCCTGTCGGTAGTGCGCCAGATCCTCCTGTGTCAGTCGTCCTTCAAGAAAGGCCCGCGCATAAACACCCGGCGCACTGTGCGGCTGAAAGAACACCAGGTCACCGAGTTGCGCCTTGCCCTGCACCTCACCGCGCGCTTGAAAGAAATGGTTGTAGCCCACCTCAAACAGATCCGCCGCACTGGCATAGCTGGCAATGTGGCCCCCCAACTCACCATAGGCTTCATTGGCACGCACCACCATGGCCAGGGCGTTCCAGCGCATCAGGGAGCCAAGCCGTTCCTCAATGGCCAGGTCGCCGGGGAACGCCGGTTGCTGGTCAACCGAGATGGTGTTGACATAAGGCGTCTTCAGCGAAGGCTTCCACGCGATGGCCGGATTCTGTCCCATTTCACCCAGCATGCTCAGGATCTCGCGCGTGCGCGCCGGCCCCGCGGACTCAAACAGTGATTGCAGCGCACTGCGCCACTCCTGAGTTTCTAGCGGATCCTGATCATCCACGTTGGTCTCGTCTTGAGGGGTTGGCATGAGGAACGCACTCGATTGGGTAAGAATAGCCTTCAACTGTAGAATCAAAACGCTGGAATATGTAGCTGAATTGCCAGCCAAAACAGACTCTCAGCAGCATTTTGTGCCGTAATAAGCATTTTTTGAAGCATGAATGAAATAGACAACATCGATCGCAAGATCCTCAATGAGTTGCAGCTTGACTGCAGCATTACCAACGTGGAACTGGCCCGGCGCGTGCATCTGTCGCCCTCACCCTGCCTGGCACGCGTACGCGCGCTCGAAGCGCGCAAACTGATCCGCAGCTATGTGGCTTTGCTCGACCCCAAGCAGCTTGGGCTGCACTTGAACGTATTCATTTCCATCAGTCTCAAGCAGCAAAGCCGTAAAGCATTACAGGCTTTTGAAGAACGCCTTTGCGTGCGTGAAGAAGTCATGGAGTGCTACCTCATGACGGGTGAATCAGATTACTTGATCCGGGTGGCTGTGGCCGACATGCCTTCGCTTGAGCGTTTCATTCTTGAACAGCTCTCGCCTATCGCTCAAGTGGAGAAAATTCGCTCCAGCTTTGCACTCAAGCAGGTGAGGTACAAGACTGCGCTGCCGCTCGGTTAGCGCTAGACTACGCGCACCGCCTGTCAGTCTTTGCAGCCGCTCTTGACGCAAGCACGGCAGATGAAGCCAAACCATGGGGCGCCAGCATGCTGACCGAAAATCCTCATTTCATTTTCACCTACCCGGCCTTTGCGCAGCTGGCCAACAAGACTCAAGCATGCTCATCCTGCAGAAAATTTTGAGCCCGGGCAAGACTTTCACACAGGTCTGCATCCTGCTGCTGGGCCTGGTGTGTCTGCCCTCGGCCGCCCTCGAGTTGCCCAGACAGCGCGTCAGCGCCGGCGGCATCGCGATGATCGGGCTTGGCGCTGCAGCCCAGGCACCGCGTGCCATTTTCAACGGCATACCGGTGCTGGTGGTGCCAGACGGCGCTCAGTGGATCGCCGTGGTCGGAATCCCGCTGGCCGCGCAGCCAGGCCACGCCAGTCTGAGTGTGCAGCGCGAGGCGGCGCCAGAGGCAAGCGTGGGCTTTGAGATCAAACCGTTTCACTACGCCGAGCAGCATCTGAAGGTGGCGCCCGGTCATGTCGATCTGGCGCCTCAGGACCTGGCCCGTTATGAGCGTGAACGCGTCCACACCGCCGAGGTGATGGCGACCTTCAGTGCGACACCACCCGCCAGCCTGCAGTTGCGACAACCCACCGGCGGACGTGCCTCAAGTTCTTTTGGATTGCGCCGCGTCTTCAACGGCCAAGGACGCAATCCACACAGCGGCATGGACATCGCCGCCCCCCAAGGCGCGCCAGTGCTGGCCGCAGCAAACGGTGTGGTGATTGACACCGGCGACTATTTCTTCAATGGCAACACCGTCTGGCTGGACCACGGCTCCGGTCTGCTCACCATGTACTGCCATCTATCCGCCATTCAGGTCAAGGTCGGCGAACAAGTCAAGGCTGGCACGCCCATCGGCCAGGTTGGCGCCACCGGCCGCGCCACCGGACCGCACCTGCATTGGTCTGTGAGCCTGAACCGCGCGATGGTGGATCCGTCCTTGCTGCTCGATCCTGCATCGCACGGCGCTGGCGGCCCCTGATGCGAATCGACAAGTGGTTGTGGGCGGCGCGCTTTTTCAAGACGCGCTCACTGGCGAGCGACGAAATCAAACACGGCCGCGTGCAGATTGATCAGCACGATGTCAAACCGTCCCACGAGGTCCGCGTCGGTGAAATAGTCACCATCGTGCAGGCCAAGATCCCGCGCACGGTG
>Ga0194060_10000371_pt1 | contig 32857 bp, 34 predicted proteins | sample SepL225m_MetaG_FD_163427 | JGI IMG/M metagenome (GOLD analysis project Ga0194060, IMG submission 163427) | Anoxic zone freshwater microbial communities from boreal shield lake in IISD Experimental Lakes Area, Ontario, Canada - Sep2016-L222-5m | ecosystem: Environmental > Aquatic > Freshwater >...
CTCCTGCTTCTTCGAGCGCACCGCGAACAGATGCAATCGTTGAACCCTTCTGACCGATAGCGACGTAGATGCATTTAACCTGCTTCTTCTTATCGCCTGTAAGCCAGTTTTCGCGCTGGTTAATAATTGTGTCGATTGCAACTGCAGTCTTTCCGGTCTGACGGTCACCAATAATGAGCTGGCGCTGTCCACGACCGATTGCTGTCATTGCATCGATTGCCTTAATACCTGTGGCCATTGGTTCTTTAACAGGTTGGCGCTGAACGACAGAGGGTGCCTGAAGTTCGAGTGCACGACGTGCATCTGGCTTGATCTCGCCCTTGCCATCGATTGGTCGACCAAGTGGGTCAACGACGCGACCGAGGAATCCATCACCGACAGGAACAGAGAGAACTTCACCGGTGCGACGCACAGATGTTCCTTCTTCAATACCTGCGTAATCGCCCAAGATAACAACACCGATTTCGCGCACGTCGAGGTTGAGTGCGAGTCCGAGTGTGCCGTTCTCGAATTGAAGTAGTTCGTTAGCCATTGTTGAAGGAAGTCCTTCAACGCGAGCGATTCCATCGCCTGCCTGACTTACTGTTCCGACTTCATCACGAGCCGCGGTGCCTGGATCGTATGACTTAACGAAGTTCGCTAAGGCATCCCGAATTTCATTCGGTTGGATCTTGAGCTCTGCCATGAGTTTCCCCTTTATTCCTGTTATTTATTTCCAGCTAGTGCGCGTCCGGCGCTAGCAAGTCGATGTGAAACGCTTCCGTCTACAAGTTCATCTGCAAATCGCACTGATACTCCACCGAGGATTGCTGGTTCGACCTCGATGTTGACGCGAATTGGCTGACCAACCTGCTTTTCAATTGCTGTTGCAAGTCGTGATTTTTGAGCATCTGTAATATTTGATGCGACGCGGACTACCGCGATGAGTCGATTGCGGCGATTTGCAAGACCAAAGAGATAGTCAGCAAATGCTGCTTCAATGCTGCGACCGCGAAGGCTTGTGACAAGCGCTGCTGCAAGTCGCACAGTTGAGGCAGATGCCTTCTTTGAAAGTACTTCAGTAATCAGCGCAGATTTCGCTTCAGGAGTTCCAGTTCCTACAAGCGCCTTACGCAATTCGAAGTTATCGACAACAAGCTGTGAAGTCTCGAAGAGTTCATCTTCTACGCGATCGAGTTCGTTATTGATATTTGCCGCAGATGCTTCAGCTTCGATCGCAAGTTGCTCGAGAACATGTACTAGGTCTCCTGCAGCTGACCAACGAAGAGTTGAGACAGATGTGAGTATTTCTAGCGCGGGTGCTGCAAGAGTCTTGGCAAAGAGATCCTTAACGAGTGCGCCCTTTGAGGCTGCATCACGCGCAGGATCTGCAAATGCACGGCGGATTGAAGTGTTCTTAGATAGAACATCTGCTGCAAAGAAGAGTTGAGATGAGAGCTCGGAGGCGTGAGCAGCTGTTGCGCCTTTGACGGCAGCATCAAGCTTGCCGCGTGAAGTCACGAGTGACTGGCGGCTACTTCCTCCGAGATGGATTCTCATTCTCTTCTTTCTCTACTTAACTACTTGGACTTTTCGAGATCTTCGATGAAGCGTTCCACGATCCGTGATTGACGGGCCTGGTCATCTAGAGCTTCCCCGACAATCTTTGATGCGAGTTCGACTGCAAGTGCACCGACTTCATTGCGAAGGGAGGTAATCGCTTGCTGACGTTCTGCCTCAATAGATGCGTGTGCAGTCGCAGTGATGCGTGCTGCTTCTTCTTGTGCCTTTGTGCGAAGCTCTTCGAGAATAGTTGCACCTTGAGCGCGCGCTTCTTCACGAAGCTTTGAAGCTTCACCTTGGGCTGATGAAAGTTGTTCGTTGTACTGAACGAGAGCGCGCTGTGCTTCTAGCTGCGCCTTTTCAGCACGTTCGATGCCGCCTTCGATTGCTTCGGTGCGAGCTGTGAATGCCTTTTCAAACATTGGCACAACTGCTTTACGAAGCACGAGGAATAGAAGGGTGAATGCAATTGCACCAACTACTAATTCAGCGGTATGCGGAATGAGTGGGTTGACCTTCTCTGCCTCAGCAGCGAAATTAAATGAGCGCATTGTGATCTCTAATTATTTTCTATTAATTAGAGTACGAATGCGAGTACGAGACCGAAGAGTGCGAGAGCTTCAGCGAGCGCGAATCCAAGGAACGCGATTGGCTGGAGAACGCTACGAGCTTCTGGCTGACGAGCTACGCCGTTGATGTACGCAGCGAAGATCATTCCTGTTGCAATTGCTGGACCAATTGCTGATAGGCCAAAACCGACCAGGTTGAGTGTGCCTGTCATTTTTTCTTACCTTTCGTTTGTTGTTTCATTAGGTATTGCTTTAGTGCTCGTCGGCAAGGGCGCCGGCGATGTATAGAGCTGTAAGCAGGGTAAAGATGTACGCCTGCAGGCATTGCACCATAAATTCAAAGAATGTAAGGGCAATACCAAATGCAAATGAGAATGGGCTAAATAACTTCATGATCAGATGTGAATCATGCATCATGTAATCACCGCCCATAATGAAGACGAGCAACAACAAGTGGCCCGCGAACATATTTGCAAAGAGACGTAATGAGAGCGTCAATGGACGCACGATGAAGAAGGTCGCAAGTTCGATAGGAGTCAGCAAGATATATACCGGCAGTGGAACACCTGGCATAAATGCGATCTCCTTGAGGTACTTACCAAGACCTTGCTTGCGAATTCCAACGTAGTGGAAGACAAGGAAAGAGAAGATTGCTAGAACGTATGGGAATCCGACGTGGGACATTGCTGGAAATTGAAGCAGTGGCACGATTCCAAAGATGTTATTAGTCAGAACAAAGGTAAAGAGTGTGAAGAGATATGGGACAAAGCGCATAAAGTCATGACCGATGACATCGCGAGCTAAGTCATTACGCACAAATGCGTACACACTTTCTCCAGCAAATTGCAGCCTTGATGGGACAACGGCGGCCTTGCGTGATGAGAGCACGAAAAATGTTGATACAACTATTACTGAGAGAAATACGAGTAATACAGGCTTAGTCAGCCATGCAACAGAATCAGAAATTGGTGGGAGGTTGAAGTCGTTGGTGCTCGGTGGGACGAATCCAGCACCTGCTGCGTGTAAGTTAGCTAACGCGCGCACACACACTCCTCAAGAAATTATGGGTTATAGACCAAACGCTGGGGAAGCGCTCAAAGCAGGGCAACCTTATGTGGAAAAGCAGCTACCTGTGAAATCCGAGGGAAGCGGGTCTAGCGTGGGTCTGGTCACTTCCCTATGGGAAAACTATTCTCGCCCGAACCGTAGCCAGACGAGATAGAGAGCCCCGCCCATACCGACCAAGAGGCCGACCAGGGTGAAGTACTTGGTGTGGAGGAAGTGGTCTGCTGCCCAGCCGACCCCGCCCCAGAAGAGCAGCCCTGATACGAGATAGCCGAAGATCGACCAGAGCGCATTCTCTTCGCGGCGGTTAGTTGGTTCTTGGGTCATGAGGTAATGGTAGATGAGTTTTCAACTTTAGATAACTAGCGATTTCTCCGCCTAACCAGGCAAAGGTAAGAGCGATAGCGCTCACACCAAAGCTGGTGCGATCGATTGAGGTGCGCGATGTGTACTTAGTGAGCGCCCATAGGAATGCGCCCAACAGCAAGAACTTGGCGAAGTAAGAGAACATCGCAAGTGCCATTGTGCTCATGGGATCGAGATTGCGGGAAATTTTTGAGATAAAGATATGAACGAGAAAATAGATGAGCACAACAGCTTGCGCAAGAAGTGCGCCACTGAGCCCTGAAAATCCTTTGAGAAATCCGAAAGTTCCGATTGCAATAATGCCGACGATAAATGTTGGAACTAGCGCACCCCGCAAGAGTTGCTCTTCGTTACTTGTTTGCTGTGTCATATGCCTGAACGCCATTTCTTGAGAAGAAGATTGTGAAAGCAAGCATGAGACCTGCAGTGATTGCTGCGGCCCACAATGGAGCAAAAGCCGAGACAACGACAGGGAAGGCAATCGTTGCTGTCCATAAATACATAATCAGTGTTGTCCGAAGGTGAGTATTACCTGCGCGAAGAATTCTGTGATGCATATGCTCTTTATCTGAACTAAAGGGAGATTGGCCAGCGCGCAGGCGTCTGAAAATCGCTGAGAATAAATCAATAAGTGGAATGGCAAGAACTGCCAAGGGCAGCATCAGTGGAAGCAGAGTTGGCCCAAGTTTTTCAGCAGAGATTGCATTGGGATCAATCTGGCCAGTCAGCGTGATGGCAGATGCTGCAAGTAAGAGACCTAAGAACATCGAGCCTGAGTCGCCCATAAAGATCTTGGCTGGGTGGGCGTTATGTGGCAAGAAGCCGATACAGACACCGATAATTACCGCGGTAATCAGTGATGGTGCACCTGCGCGATTGAAGCCATAAATCACCGCTAATAGATAGGCAAATGCAAAGAACGCTGCCCCTGAGATAGCAACGATGCCGGCTGCTAATCCATCGAGTCCATCAATAAAGTTCACTGCGTTAATTGTGACGAGCACAATCATGACTGTGACAAGTTGGCCGATACTTGGCGGAAGAGTGATTACACCATTGATTGGTAGCCAGAGAACTTGAATACCAAAGAGCAGCAAGATTCCTGCTGCAAGTGCTTGTCCAGCAAGTTTTGTCAGAGCATCGAGTTCAAATCGATCATCAACGAGCCCCATTGCAACCAAAAGCGTTGCTGCAAGAAAAATACCAAGTGATTCGCGACCAAAAGATTTTCCAACAAGGGATAAGTGATTGACGATGGCAAAGGTGAGCGCCATCGAAATCCACATCGCAAGGCCTCCCCAACGCGGCGTCGGAGTCGTGTGAATATCGCGGGTACGAATCTGCGCAACTGCGCCGAACTTCAGCGCCCATTTACGTACAAATGGAGTCACGAGATAGCAGAGCGCTGCCGCCAAGAGCAGGGTGACTAAGTACTCGCGCATCTAAGAGATGTCTTCCTTACGCCTGATAAATAGGAAAACGTGCAGTGAGTTCGTGAACCTCAGATTTGATTGCAGCATGTTTGCTTGCATCATCAGTCTTAATTGCACGAGCAATCAGAGATGCGATGGTGCTCATCTCAGGAACGCCCATCCCTTGCGTAGTAGTCGCAGGAGTTCCAACGCGAATACCTGAAGTCACAGAAGGTGCTTCTGGATCATAAGGAATTGAGTTCTTATTGAGAACAATTCCTGCAGCGCCACAACGTTCATCTGCAACTTTGCCATTAACGCCAGTTGAGCGAATATCAATGAGAGCAAGGTGTGTTTGCGTTCCACCAGAAACTGCGCGCATACCTTCGGTTTCAAGAGCTGCTGCAAGTGTCTGTGCATTGACGATGACATCCTTTGCATACTTTTGATATGCGGGAGTTGCACACTCAGCGAGAGCAACAGCCTTTCCGGCAACTGCAGACATAATTGGTCCGCCCTGCATTCCGGGGAATACCGCTTTATCAATCGCTGCTGCATGTTCTGCCTTAGACAAGATCATGCCACCGCGTGGGCCACGTAAAACCTTATGTGTTGTGAAGGAGACGACATCTGCATATGGAACTGGTGAAGGAATTGCTTTACCGGCAACTAGTCCGATGAAGTGCGCCGCATCGACCCACATAATTGCGCCAACTTCGTCGCAGATAGCACGTACCTTTTCAAAATCAATCAGTGACGGGTAGGCAGTTGCACCCGAACAGATCATCTTTGGCTTATTAGCGATAGCAAGATCGCGAAGCTCGTCGTAATCAATGAGCTCATCTTCCTGGCGTACACCGTAAGAGACAACATTGAACCATTTACCTGAAAAGTTAACCTTCGATCCATGTGTTAGGTGGCCACCATGTGGAAGCGACATTGCAAGGACGGTATCCCCTGGCTTGGCAAATGCTTGATACACAGCAACGTTCGCACTTGCGCCAGAATGCGGTTGGACATTTGCATGTTCTGCGCCAAAGAGTGACTTTGCGCGATCAATTGCAATAATTTCTGCTTTATCAACTTCTTCACATCCGCCGTAGTAACGCTTTCCTGGATAACCTTCAGCATATTTATTGGAGAGCGTTGAACCCATCGTGGCAAGAACTGCACGCGATGTGAAGTTTTCCGATGCAATCAGCTGGAGATTTGTCTGTTGACGCTTAAGTTCTGAGAGCAAGACCGCTGCAATATCTGGATCTTGCTGTGAGAGAAGGTTGAAATCTGGGCCATAGAAAGTTTCGGACATGGCGTCAGCCTAATAGTTAGGCCATTGAAATGTCGGGTGTGACCTTTTCCATCTCACGCACTGAAATGGCGCCTTCACGGATTATGCGCACGCCTCCGGCATCAGCCTCGATAATTGTTGAGCGTGGCCCATCTTTCAGCGCCCCACCATCAAAGACCACTGCAACATCCCACTCTTTCAGCTGTGTTCGGTCGATCTTGAGCATTGGTTCTGCGCCAGCAGGTGACGCGCTTGCAACGGCGAGTGGTCCCGACTCTTTCAAGAGCGCACGAACAAATCTAGATTTTGGAACACGGACGTTAAACCAGTCAAGGGCTTTATCATCGCCAAGATCCCAATTGAGAACTGAACTTGGTCTCAAAGTGACAGATAAAAGTCCTGGCCAAAATTGGTTACAGAGAAGTTGTGTTTGACCAGAAACATCGCGAGAAATGCCTTTGACGGTCTGCAAACTATGCGCAAGTACCTGCGCAACCACTCCAGTTTCATCACCACGAAGTACATGCATCGCGCGCACTGCAGATGGTGAGAATGCATCTGCGAGATAGACATATCCATGTTCGACTGGAGCAACAATTACATAGCCATCACGTATCGCTTTGAGTGCGCGAGTGACATGCTTCTTCATCTCGCCCTGTTTGAGATCAACGCGTGGTGCCATCGTTATCTCCTCACTGCAGTAGTAAATCGTGGGCGTCCGGCTAAATCGGGATGCAGAAGAATATCCATGAAATCATCGTTAAGTACATCCGCAATCGCAACTCCTTGCGATTCATGATGTTCTATTGCAAGAAACCCTCCAGTTTTAAGGAGTCGGCTTGCTGCAGAGATAAAGAGGCGTGGAACTTTCATTCCATCCGCCCCACCAAATAACGCAATAGCTGGCTCGTTCTCTGCAACATCTTTGGGAAGTGCTTGCGAGTCAGGAACATAAGGAGGGTTGGCAATCACTACGTCGCACTGAACGTCAAAGAGCGCAGTTGCGACATCACTTTCAAGAATTCGAACTTTCTCATCAATAAAAGAAACATTCTCTTTCAGCCAAACAATTGCCCCGGGGCTCTTCTCCACTGCAATGACATGAGTCCGCGGTGCCTCTGTTGCAATCGCTAGTGCGAGTGCTCCAGAACCAGAACCGAGATCGACAACACTTACTGCGCCACTTAACTTTTCAATGTGGTTAAGGACTGCTTCGACGAGCATTTCACTTTCAGGTCTTGGCACCAATACTCCTGGGCCAACTTTTAATTCGAGATGGCGAAAGTAAGCAACACCAGTTAAATACTGAAGGGGTTCGTGGGCGCATCTGCGATCGAGTAATTTCCAGAAGGTCTCTTCAACAACTGCCATGTCTCCAATTGCTGACAGCGCATTTTCTACAGTGAGTGGATTATGTAAATCCATCCGCGATATTCCAAGGGTGTGCGCAAGCAAATGCTCCGCTTCAACTTCGGCGAAACCTGCCTTAGATAGCTGTTCTTTCCCGCCTCGTAAAAATTCTTTAAAGGTGAGTTCCATATACGCGCCTTAGTTCGTTGATGAAAGCTTTGCGGCACGGTCTGCATCGAGAAGCGCTTGAACAACTTCATCGAGCTCGCCATTGAGAACTGCATCTAAGTTATTGGCCTTGTAATTCACGCGGTGATCACTCAAACGGTTTTCAGGATAGTTATATGTACGGATTCGCTCTGAGCGATCGACCGTACGTACTTGGCTCTTACGTTCTGCCATTGCAACGGCCTCTGCCTTCTCTTGAGCATCAGCGAGCAAACGTGCACGCAGAATACGTAGGGCAGATTCCTTATTTTGCAGCTGTGACTTCTCGTTCTGACATGAAACAACGATGCCTGTTGGAACGTGGGTTAATCGCACTGCAGAGTCGGTGGTGTTAACGGATTGCCCACCAGGACCTGATGAGCGATAGACATCAACGCGCACATCATTCATATTGAGCTCGACATCTACTTCTTCAGCTTCAGGAAGTACAAGTACACCTGCAGCAGATGTATGAATACGTCCTTGGCTTTCAGTTTCAGGAACGCGCTGCACACGGTGCACGCCACCTTCAAATTTAAGTCGTGCATACGGAGTTGTGCCAGGTTCTGGTGTGCCCTTTGATTTCACAGCCATCGAAATATCTTTATAACCACCGAGTTCGGATTCAGTCATATCGATGATTTCGATTTTCCAGCCGCGCTTTTCTGCATAGCGCTGATACATGCGCACTAAATCGCCAGCAAAGAGTGCAGATTCATCTCCGCCTGCACCAGCTTTTACTTCAATAATGACATCGCGATCATCGTTGGGATCGCGTGGAAGAAGTAACTCTTCCAACTTATCGGCCGCAGCCTCTACTGCAACTTCCATCGCAGGAATTTCTGATGCAAAGGATGCATCCTCAGCAGCCATCTCTTTCGCAGCTTCTAAATCATCTGCAGCGCTCTTCCATGCATTAAATCCTGCAACAACAGGACCGAGTTGGGCGTAGCGTCGACCGAGCTTGCGCGCATTGCCTTGATCTTCGTGAATAGAAGGATCAGCCATCTTGAGTTCGAGCTCTTGATATTCGCGCACCATCTCATGAGCGGATGCAAAGCGATCGTTAGCCATATGACTTGATCCCTTCTCTTTTGATGTAACTAATCCCGTAAAAATTATTGTGGAGAAATAAAAAGACCGCGCCGCAACCTTTCGGCTGCGATGCGGTCTCGTTAGAAAGCTACTTGGCTTCTTTTTTTCCGAAGCGCTCTTCGAACTTAGCGACGCGTCCACCTGTATCGAGAATGCGCTGCTTACCTGTGTAGAACGGGTGGCAGACTGAACAGACTTCAACATAGATTGAGCCGCTTGCAACTGTTGAGCGGGTAACAAACTTTTCACCGCAACCACACGTTACTTGAGTATCTTTGTACTCTGGGTGGATATCTTTCTTCATATTCATTTCCTTTTCTTGAGTCTGGGTCCAGCACGCTGGTGAACCAGGTCATCGCCATAAGGTGTGGCAATAGGCAGTAATTCTCTCCTAAAAGCAGTCAGCCGCAAAATCCACGCGGGATTCTGCGGCCTCCTACTACCCGTCTAAAGAGATCTGCTTACTTAGCTGCCTTGACTGGCGGAGTTGGCTTTGCACCAAGAGCTGCAATTGCCGCAGTGTGAGTTGCCCGTGCAGCTGTCATTGCAGCTTTAAATGTTTCGTGTGCTGCCTTCTTCGCTTCTGGAGTTGTTGCAGCTGCAATTGCTACATCAAGTGCTGTCTTTGCAGTTGTGTGTGCAGCTCTCATGGCATCGTCAGCCGCTTTGTGGCCTGCGCGATATGTTGCAACTGCTGGGTTAGGTGTGTGTGCCTTGGCTGACGCAGATGGTGCAGGTGTTGCAGTATCTGCAGCAACTGCTGTTCCAGTGCTTGCAAGTAAACCTGCTGCGACTAATAGTGCGACATTCTTTGGTGAAATGAAATTCATGTGTATCTCCCTTTACCTAGTTCGTATGGGGAAAGTATGCGGATTGAGGTTGTGGATTCACTGTGCATCGACCGTGCTGCACTATGGAAAGCAGAACGCCCCGCTCATCTCTGAACGGGGCTTCTTGTGAAGCTTCTGTGAATAATTTTGTAGCGTGAATTACTTGCTGTCGTCAGGCCCAGCTGTTGTCTTTTGAATTTGCATCAAGAATTCGACGTTGGACTTAGTGCCCTTCATCTTCTCGAGTAGCAATTCAAGAGCAGCTTGTGGTTCGAGTGCATGAAGCACGCGACGAAGCTTCCAGACAATATTGAGCTCTTCAGCTCCCATGAGGATTTCTTCCTTACGTGTACCTGATGCAACAACGTTGACTGCAGGGAAGATGCGCTTATCAGCCATACGGCGATCAAGGATGAGCTCCATATTTCCGGTGCCCTTGAACTCTTCGAAGATAACTTCATCCATACGAGATCCAGTATCAACGAGTGCTGTTGCAAGGATGGTCAGCGATCCGCCATCTTCAATATTACGAGCGGCACCGAAGAACTTCTTTGGTGGATAGAGCGCTGCTGAATCAACACCACCAGAGAGGATGCGGCCTGAAGCAGGTGCTGCGATGTTATATGCGCGACCAAGACGTGTGATTGAGTCGAGAAGAACAACTACATCGTGGCCCATTTCAACAAGTCGCTTTGCGCGCTCGATAGCAAGCTCTGCAATTGTTGTGTGGTCCTCTGCAGGGCGGTCGAAAGTTGAAGCAATAACTTCGCCTTTAACGCTGCGCTGCATATCTGTAACTTCTTCTGGGCGTTCGTCAACGAGAACAACCATCAAGTGACACTCAGGGTTATTTGTTGTGATTGCGTTGGCAATTGATTGCAAGACCATTGTCTTACCAGCTTTAGGAGGCGAAACGATGAGTCCGCGCTGGCCTTTACCAATAGGTGCAATCAGGTCAATGACACGAGTTGTAAGAATATTTGGCTCAGTCTCAAGGCGAAGACGCTCTTGCGGATAGAGAGGAACTAGCTTTCCAAATTCAACGCGGCCACGTGCTTCTTCAAATGGCATTCCGTTAATTGTTTCAAGAGTAATAAGCGGGTTGTACTTCTGACGAGTTTCGCCTTCTCGTGCTTGACGAACCTGGCCTGTTACAACATCGCCCTTACGTAGACCGTACTTACGTACCTGTCCTTGTGAAACATAGACATCGTTTGGGCCAGGAAGGTATCCACCAGTACGAATAAATGAGTAGTTATCCATAATGTCGACGAGGCCACCAACTGGCACCAAGACATCATCTTCACCAATTACTGGTTCGCGCTCTTCACGGTTTCCACGGTCGCGGTTGCGATCGCGTCCACGGTTGCGATCACGTCCACGGTTACGTCCACCGCGGTCATCGCGATCACCTGAATTACGGTCTTGTGATGGACCGTTATCTGATGAATCTTCTTCATCATCGCCTTCATCGGATGCGTTATCTGAATTCTTATTGTCTCGGTTGCTCTTCTTAGCATTGCGAGCTTCACGACGCGCTTCGCGCTCGGCCTTTGCTGCTTCGCGATTTGATGCCTGGAGATCTGCGATGGCTGTGACGAGATCATCCTTCTTAAGCTTTGCTGCACCATCAATGCCGAGCTGCGACGCAACTTCCTTTAACTTTGGAAGGGTCATGCTTGAAAGCTCAGGACTGCTAGAGCGAACTGGTTCTGTTGTTGTCATGTATTTCTTTTCACTTTGGGGCTGACCATATGAGGAGAGCCCAGGATTTTTATATTGTGGGATTTAACTTCTTGATTTTTACTACTTGGATTTATCAATTCTTCTTTGTTGACCCTTAACTTACGAGGCTCGAACTGATGATAAAACTATAGCAGGGTGGCTCCACGGCTAGCAATTTCAAGAGATTTACCCTCAAATTTAGCTCCACCAGCGCGTGAAAGCTGTGTGGTTTCGTCATCACCCTCTGTATGAAGTGCAAGAACAGTGGGACCTGCACCTGAAACAAATGCTGCTAATCCCGCAGCTCGTAGCTTTGTCATCAGAGCAAAGGATGCGGGCATCGCTTCTTGGCGATATGACTGGTGTAAGAAATCTTCAGTTGCTGCATACAGTAAATCAGGTCGGATCGTAATCGCCTGGGTCATCAAGGCAGCATTCGTTGTATTGCGTTGTGCATCAGCAAATGGAATTGATTCAGGCAACATCTTTCGCGCCTTTGAAGTCGCTAATGGACTTGATGGAATAAATGCCATCACCTTGATTCGTGGGTCAACAGGTAGGTGAACTGCGTGTGCGACTGCTTTACCTTTTTCAAGATCTTGCCACGCGATTGTGGCTCCTCCAAAGAGAGCTGCCGCAACATTGTCGGGATGGCCTTCCATCTCATTAGCAAGATTGAGAAGAGTTTCATCGCTCATCTTGTCTGTGCCAGTAAGAACGAGTGAGCGAGCAAGAACTAATCCCCCAACAATCGCTGATGCTGAAGAACCAAGGCCACGTCCATGAGGAATCACATTGAGTGCGCGAACAGCGAGACCTTTTGGTCTTCCCCCAAGATAATCAAAGCCTTTGTAGATTGCTTTGACGAGTAAATTCTTATCGGTGCGTGGAACTTCATCGGCGCCTTCACCTGTTACATCGATATCAAGGCCACCTTCATCAAGAATTTGTGCAACATATCGGTCATACATCCCAAAAGCTAAACCAAATGAATCAAAGCCAGGCCCGAGGTTTGCAGAAGTTGCAGGAACCTGAACCTGAATCGGATTCGCTTTAAAAGTTGGCTTAGCCATGGCGCAATTCTTTCTCTACTTCTTCACTAAACCAAGAGCCTTGGCGGCCGCATCTGCATTGACTGGAACGACTACAGGATCTGCAGCGCCTTCGAGCGCCCACGGAATATCTTTCAATCCATTTCCGGTGCAGGTAATAACAATTGTCTTATCTTTTGGAAGCTTGCCAGCGTTCTTATATTTGATAAGCCCAGCAAGGCCTGCCGCAGATGATGGTTCGCAGAAGATTCCTTCGCGGGAAGCAAGTAAGTGATAGGCCGCAAGAATTTCTTCATCAGTTACTGAATCAATAAGTCCACCTGACTCATCGCGTGCGGCGATTGCTTGATCCCATGACGCTGGATTTCCAATCCGAATCGCTGTTGCGATTGTCTCGGGCTTTGCTACAGCTTTGCCTGTCACAAGTGGTGCAGCGCCGGCCGCCTGGAATCCCCACATCTGAGGTAACTTCTTCGAAATTTTATCCTTACGGTATTCGTTATAGCCCTTCCAATATGCAGTGATATTTCCTGCGTTACCGACAGGCAGAGTGTGAATATCGGGTGCATCACCCAGCATGTCTACAACTTCAAATGCTGCAGTCTTCTGGCCTTCGATGCGATAAGGATTGACAGAGTTAACGAGTGATACTGGGTAATGCTCAGATAGATCACGTGCGAGAACCAAACAATCATCAAAGTTTCCATCTACCTGTAACAACTTTGCTCCGTGCACAACTGCTTGTGCCAGTTTGCCCATTGCAATCTTTCCTTCGGGGATGAGAACTGCAGGAACCATTCCAGCTTTAACTGCATATGCAGCTGCTGCAGCCGATGTATTTCCTGTTGATGCGCAGATAACAGCCTTTGCGCCATCTTCGGCGGCTTTAGAGATCGCCATTGTCATGCCGCGATCTTTAAATGAACCCGTTGGGTTAATTCCTTCAAACTTGACCCAGACATTGTTGCCGAGCATCTCGGAAAGAACGCATGCATAGATAAGTGGTGTGCCACCTTCGCGCAAAGTGACAACTGGAGTCTTTGCAGAGACAGGCAAGCGATCGCGATATTCCTCGATTACTCCACGCCATTGATGCGCACCAGTTTTTTTAGAGAAGATACTCATTAGGAAATCGCGCCTTCTACGCGAATAACGCTAGAAATCTTTGTGACCATCGGCATCTTCTTCAACGCTTCAACAGTTGCTTTGAGTTCACCTTCTGTTGCGCGGTGGGTAACGATGATCAGTTCAGCATCTTGATGGCGACCATTTTGATCGACAGTTTGAATAGATACGCCTTGGTCGGCAAATACCTTTGCAATAGCTGCCAAAACACCTGATTTATCTTCAACTTCCAGGCGGATAAGGAACTTTGTCTTTGTTGTTTCAATAGGTGCGATATCGCGATCTGCATAATCTGTTTCACGTTGCCCGATTGAGTTAAGAGCAATGTGGCGAGAGACGGCAACGATGTCACCCAGGATTGCAGATGCTGTTGGTTGTCCACCTGCACCGCGACCATAGAACATCAAAGGGCCCGCAGACTCTGCTTCAATAAATACTGCATTAAAAGCATCGCGCACTGATGCGAGTGGGTGGTTCTTATCAATCATCACTGGGTGAACACGGACAGATATTTCATCTGCAGGTGTGAGTTCTGCGATTGCCAGCAACTTAATGACGTGATCCATTGATTTAGCAATAGATACATCTTCCAAAGTAATCTTCGAAATACCTTCGCGATAAACGTCATCGATAGTCACGCGTGTGTGGAATGCAAGTCCTGAGAGGATTGCAGCCTTTGCTGCGGCATCGAATCCTTCAATATCTGCTGTTGGATCTGCCTCGGCATAGCCAAGTGCCTGCGCTTCTTTGAGGACATCCTCGAATTCGCGATTATCTTCATGCATCTTTGTAAGAATGTAATTTGTTGTGCCATTGACGATACCCATCAAGCGAGTGACGAAGTCACCAGCAAGTGAATCGCGCAGTGGGCGAATAATCGGAATCGCACCTGCAACGGATGCTTCGTAGTAAATATCTTCACCCTTTGCATAGGCTGCAGTAAATAAATCTGCTCCGTGGCTGGCAAGGAGCGCCTTATTGGCAGTCACAATTGATTTACGGTTATTAATTGCAGTCATTGCTAATTCGCGAGCCGGTTCGATTCCGCCCATAACTTCAACAATCAAATCGATATCTGGATCGTTGACAATAGAAAATGGATCGGTTGTAAAGAGCGCGGGGTTGAGACCTGGGTAATCCTTGATGGTGCGTACTGCAATGCGAGTAAGTTCGATCTTCACGCCGGCGCGAGTCGAGAGTTCGGCTGTATCTTCGAGGAGCAGGCGGGCTACCTGGCTTCCGACAACGCCGCAGCCGAGCATGCCAACGCGAACTGGTTTATCTGCGGGGCTCATAAACCTATTCTTTCACATCAAGTGAGAGCAGGTCTGCCTCATTTTCACGACGGACAATTACGCGGGCTTTTCCATCTTTTACTGCGACAACTGGTGGTCTTGGGACGTGGTTGTAATTGCTCGCCATACTGCGGCCATATGCACCTGTTGCTGGAGTCGCAAGAAGATCGCCTGGAGCAATATCGGAAGGTAATTGAATTTCATTAATAATAATGTCACCAGTTTCGCAATGCTTTCCAACTACGCGCGCTAGGGCAAGAGGTGCAGAAGATGCACGTTGAGCAATTACCGCTGTGTATTCGGCATCGTATAAAGCAGTACGCGCGTTATCGCTCATGCCGCCATCGACAGAGACATATTTACGAACTTTCCCGCCGTCGATGACAACATCTTTGACAGTTCCGACTTCATACAAGGTAAACATTGTTGGACCAACAATGTTGCGACCTGGTTCGAGTGAAACCACTGGAATATCAAGTTTGTACTGAGCACATGCCTTCTTCACTGCAGCATGAATTGCAGGAAGAACATCAGATGGTTCAACCGTGACATCTCCACCGATATAGGCAATTCCAAAACCGCCACCAAGATCGAGTTCAGGAAGTTGAGTTCCGTATGCATCGCGATATTTCGCCATAAAACCAAGAAGTCGATCTGTTGCAATCTCGTGCGCCTCTGCACCAAATATCTGCGAACCGATGTGGCAATGAACACCGCGGAGTTCGAGTTGAGGATGGCTTGCTAGCGCTTCGACTGCAGCCCACGCTGCACCTGATGCAATCGAGAAACCAAATTTCACATCTTCATGTGCAGTCGAAATCTTTTCATGTGTATGGGCTTCGATACCAGGAGTAAGTCGCAACATGACTCCTTGGCGAACTCCGTGCTTGGATACCGCAGCTGCTACTCGTTCAATTTCAAAGAGTGAATCCATCACGATGGTCTTAACGCCGACAGAGACTGCGCGATCTATTTCGGCAACCGATTTATTGTTTCCATGCACTTCAATCATCCCTGGGCTAATTCCACCTGCAAGTGCTACGGCGAGTTCTCCCCCGGTGCAGACATCGATACCGATTCCAATATCTGCAATCCATTGCGCAACAGCGGTACAGATAAATGATTTCGCTGCGTAGTAGATAGTTCCGGCTTGTGAACCAAATTCATCACGTAGACCGTTATGCCATGCAAGTGCGCGCGCACGATATGCATCTTCATCAAGGAAGAAGGTAGGAGTTCCGAAATCTTTCGCTAACTGCGCAGCTGAAATTCCCGCCAAGCTCACGGTTCCATCTGCAAGAGATGTGTTCTTGGACCACATCTGATGAGAAATATTCTGTGACATCGCTACATCCGATCCGGTGCTGATACGCCAAGGAGATCAAGACCATTTGCAATGACCTGCATCGTTGCAGCGCATAGAGCTGCACGTGCAGAGTGAATAGGTGCAATCGGTTCTTCCCCCAGTGGAATAACTCGACAATCTGCGTAGAAGCCGTGATAGACCCCAGCAAGTTCTTCCAGATAACGGGCAACACGATGTGGTTCGCGGAACTGTGCAGCACTTGCAACAACGCGCGGATACTCGGCGAGGGAACCCAACAACTCATTTTCACGGTCATGGCTTAGTTGCGAAGGATCAAATGTTGATAGGTCAGATGAAATTCCAAGTTCTTGAGTATTGCGAAGCACTCCTGCAATACGGGCATGTGCATACTGCACGTAATAGACCGGGTTCTCATTTGTATTGCGACGTAGGACATCGATATCCATCACCATTGGAGTATCAACGGGGTAGCGAATAAGTGTGTAGCGCGCAGCATCAACGCCAACTTTTTCAACCAACTCTTCGAGAGTAATAATTGTTCCAGCGCGCTTGGAGAGCTTGAGCTCTTCGCCGCCTTCCATAATCTTTACAAGCTGGCCAATCATGATTTCAACGTTGTAATTGGCATCATCTCCAGCGCATGCTGCAGTTGCCTTGAGGCGATGGATATAACCGTGGTGATCTGCGCCTAACATGTAAATACAGATATCGGCGCCGCGTTCGCGCTTATTGATGTAATAAGCAGTATCTGATGCAAAGTATGTGAGGGCGCCATCTTCTTTGAGAATGACCCGATCTTTATCGTCACCAAAATCAGTGGTGCGAAGCCATACTGCGCCATCTAATTCGAAAACGTGGCCTTGTCCGCGAAGTTTTTCTACCGCATGTTCGACTGCGCCGGATTCGTGAAGCGAGCGCTCAGAGAACCAGACATCAAAGTTGGTATGAAAAGTTTCCAGAACTTTCTGCTGCTGCGCTAATTGGACTTTATAGGCAGCTTCGCGAAACTCTTCACTCGTTGAAATTTTTGGGTTTGCAGCGACAACTTCCTTTGCAAGGACTGCAATGTAATTTCCTTGGTATCCATCTTCAGGAATCGGCTTACCAAGGGCAGCTGCCTGCACAGATTGGCCAAAGAGATCCATCTGACGACCACGGTCATTGATGTAGAACTCTCGAGTGACCTGCGCACCTGCGGCGCTGAGTACGCGACCGAGTGAATCTCCGACGGCCGCCCATCGTGTATGTCCAAGGTGCAGCGGGCCCGTTGGATTAGCGCTAATAAATTCGAGGTTAATCTTTACTCCAGTAAGCGCCGCACCTCGGCCGTATTCATATCTATTAGACAGAATGGTGCGCACGAGTTCGGCTTGGTTGGCGCGATCTAAAGTAATGTTGATAAAACCTGGGCCAGCTATATCTACCTTGCTCACGCCTGCAATGGATGCAATAGCGCTCTGCAGAATTGTGGCAATCTCACGCGGATTCTTTCCGGCCGCCTTCGCCAATTGAAGTGCAATCGAGGTGGCGTAATCGCCATGGTCGCGATTCTTGGGACGTTCGAGAACGATGCTGGCTGGGGGCTCGCCCTGCACATCCCCTCTCGAAAATGCCGCAGCAACGGCAGCCTGAATATCGGCTGCAAGCTGATCGGCAAGGCTGGGCATGGAGCAAGGTTACCCGCTCACACGTGCGTAAGGTCGCCCATATATCAGCCAACCGTTATCAAATCGTTAACCTAAAAATTCGCCATTTCATGCGTGCGGCGATTACCGTTACCTCACCCGTCGGGACCATAAACAGGAATGAAAAATCTTCTTTCTGGGTTTTCGACTTTTCGAAAGGTCACAAAAGATATGACAAAGCGTCGTAACGCAGTAGCAGCAGTTCTTGCAACAGCTGCACTTGCACTCACAGGCTTCGTTGCTGCTCCTTCAGCATCAGCTGCTGGCACACAGGTTGGCGTAATCCTTCCTGATGCTGCTTCATCAGCTCGCTGGGAAACAGCAGACCGTCCATTCCTTGCAGCAGCATTCAAGGCAGCTGGAGTTACAGCTGACATTCAGAATGCAAATGGCGACAAGGCAAAGTTCGCAACAATCGCAGATCAGATGCTCGCAAAGGGCGTCAAGGTCTTGATCATGGCTGGACTTGATTCACCATCAACAGCTGCTATCCAGGCAAAGGCTGCAAAGGCTGGCGTTAAGACAATCGATTACGATCGTCTGACACTTGCAGGATCAGCTTCATACTACGTTTCATTCGATAACGTTGCAGTTGGTAAGCTTCAGGGACAAGGCATCAAGGATTGCCTCGATAAGGCTGGCAAGAAGACAGCTTCAATCGTTTACTTGAACGGTTCACCAACAGATAACAACGCAACACTTTTCAAGCAGGGTTATGACTCTGTTCTTCGTCCATCAATCAAGTCAGGTGCTTACAAGCTCGTTGACGATCAGGCTGTTCCAGATTGGGACAACGCTAAGGGTGGAGTTATCTTCGAACAGCAGCTCACAAAGGCAGGCGGAAAGCTTGATGCAGTTGTATCAGCTAACGAAGGTCTTGGACTTGCAGCAGTTGCAGTTCTTAAGAAGAACAAGCTCAACGGCAAGGTATGCGTATCAGGTCAGGATGCAACAGCAGACGGACTTGCAGCGATCCTTACTGGTGACCTTTCAAACACTGTTTACAAGGCTGTAAAGCAGGAAGCAAACGGAGCTGCTGATCTTGCAATTGCATTGATCAAGGGCACAAAGGTTGCAAATGCAACAGGAAAGACAAACGATGGAAAGCGTGATGTTCCATCAGTTCTTCTTGTACCAGTTGGAATCACAAAAGCTAACGTCAAGGTTGTCATCGCTGATGGCTTCCAGACACGTGCTGCTGTTTGTAAGATTGCAACAGAAGCTGTATGTAAGGCAAACGGTATCTAATTCATTAGATTCCATAGCTTTTACAAGCTAACGATTAAGAATCCGGTCCGGGGGTTACCTCGGGCCGGATTCTTGTTAGTAGGATAAGAAAATATCAATAACCCGTTTATCGAGAGGCGCTCATGAGCACACCGTTGCTTTCGCTCAAAGGAATTAATAAATCCTTTGGTCCAGTCCATGTTCTAAAAGATGTGAACTTTGATATCTACCCTGGCCAGGTCACCGCGCTCGTTGGAGATAACGGAGCAGGTAAATCCACTCTCATCAAATGTATTGCAGGTATCTACACACCTGAGAGCGGAGATTTCATCTTTGATGGCAAGAACGTCACAATCGATGGACCTCGAGCTGCCACTGCGCTCGGAATCGAAATTGTGTATCAAGATTTAGCTCTCTGCGACAACCTCGACATTGTTCACAACATGTTCCTCGGTCGTGAAGAGAAGAAGGGCATCACTCTTAACGAAACTTCTATGGAGTCACTTGCTCGCAAGACTCTCGATGGCCTCAATGTTCGCACTGTGAAATCAATCCGTCAGACAGTTGCATCGCTTTCTGGTGGACAACGTCAGACAGTTGCTATCGCTCGCGCAGTACTCTGGAATTCAAAGGTAGTTGTTCTCGATGAGCCAACAGCGGCCCTGGGTGTTGCACAAACTGAGCAGGTGCTCAACCTCGTTCGTCGCCTGGCCGATAATGGCCTTGCCGTAGTTCTCATTAGCCACAACCTCATCGATATCTTCCAGGTAGCTGACAACATCGCAGCTCTCTATCTTGGAAATATGGCAGCGCAAGTAAAAAAGTCAGATGTCACAACAAACCAAGTTATCGAATTGATCACTACTGGTAAATCCGAAGGAGTGACAAAGTAATGACTACTCAATCTGTATTAGAGAAAGAGACTCTCAAGGAAGCAGCCTCTAACTACCTTTCTCGCGTTAAAGCCGGCGATATCGGTTCACTTCCAGCTGTATTAGGACTCGTCTCACTCGTTGCAGTATTTGGCGCAATGTCTGAGTTCTTTCTTACCAATCGCAACTTTGCAAACCTGCTCACACAGGCAGCTCCAGTAATTGTTATCGCTATGGGACTTGTATTTGTTCTGCTCCTCGGCGAAATCGATCTCTCGGCCGGTTATGCGTCAGGTGTATGTGGTGCGGTCCTCGTTCTGCTCGTTACCAATCATGGATGGAGCTGGTATTCAGCGCTCGGCGCAAGCATTGCAGTAGGCGCAGTTCTCGGAACCCTCATTGGAACTCTGGTCTCACGACTTGGAATTCCATCATTCGTTGTCACCTTGGCTGCATTCCTTGCATTCCAAGGTGTCCTTCTTCTCCTTGCTGGTGAAGGCGGAACAATTCCGATTGCTGATAAAACAATCTTGGCTGTAGAAAATAGCAATCTCACACCGATGCAAGGTTGGATTTTATGGGCAGTCACTTCAGCACTGTATGTTGTCGGCGGACTCAATCGAATCAACTCTCGTCGCAAAGCTGGTCTCGTTGTTGAATTAACACAGCTCTGGGCAATGAAGACCGCAGCTCTTTTAATTATCACTGGTGGAGCTGTATATACCCTTAATCAAGAGCGCGGATTATCGGCAGCCAATAGCACAAGGGGCGTTCCTGTTGTTGCACCGCTCATTCTTGTAATTTTACTTGTCGGCACCTTTGTCCTTTCTAAGACTGCATTTGGTCGACACATCTATGCAGTCGGTGGCAATGCCGAAGCTGCGCGTCGAGCAGGTATCAATGTAAAGCGAGTACGCACAATCGCTTTTGTACTCTGTTCTGCACTTGCATCGATTGCTGGAATGCTCTTTGCATCCCGCATGAACTCAATTTCTCCATCAACAGGTGGATCTTCCACACTTCTCTACGCAGTAGGTGCCGCAGTTATCGGTGGCGTCTCACTCTTCGGCGGAAAAGGTCGCATGCGAGATGCAATTCTCGGTGGCCTCGTCGTCGCAGTTATTGATAACGGCATGGGATTGCTCGGTTATGGAGCTGGAATTCAGTACCTTGTTACGGGTGCAGTTCTATTGGTCTCAGCAGGCGTCGATGCAATTTCACGTCGCGGAGCCTTAACAAACTAAGTAATAGGCATGGATTTGTTGCATCAGCGAAAGGCGCGTAGCCTTTCGCCTGCAACTCCAGCGGGAGTGGTGAAATGGCAGACACGCAAGTCTTAGGAACTTGTGCTCCGGCGTGCGGGTTCAAGTCCCGCCTCCCGCACCAGAAGTACATCTTCAAGAGAGATCAATGATGGCAAAGCAATCTCCAGCCAAAATAAAAAAACTCCGAGGCGAAGCTATGCGCGCAGCTGCTGCTCGAAAGGCAGAGCGTGCTCAGAGCAGAGATACATCTGCACAAGGCGACGGCGAACTCGATGCCTATGCCGCAGTCGATGGAGTGTGGCGCGAACTAGGGCTTGCAGCTCCAGTGCGTCGGGCTCTCATCGACGAGGGGTATTACAAACTCAGCGACCTTCGTAAGACCTCACTCGATGCCATTAAAGATTTACATGGAATGGGCCCTAATGCCATCCGCATCATTACCTCTGCGATGAAGAAGGCCGATCTCTCATTTAGAAGGTAATAGCTAGCGCACAATAACCCCCTGCAACTCATTTGCAGATGAGAAATATCGGCGATTTTTATTATCAAATTCCTTCAGTTAATATTTCCCTCGTTCACGAGTTCTACGTATTAGCCCCGGCTTAGTAGACGGCAACCCTCCACCGCGGTGGGGTGCTCCGGGTGACGAACAGGTCAGTTAACTGGCAAGCGCGAATTTCAAAGTTGAATACATCGCACTCGCTAATAACTGACATCTACTGCGATGGAGATATACATGTCTAACAATTGGTCATTTGAAACCCTGCAGATACATGCAGGACAAACAGCGGATCCGACAACAGGTGCACGTGCACTTCCGTTGTATCAGACAACTGCATATGAATTCCGCGATACAACGCATGCTGCAAACCTTTTTGGTCTAGCAGAACTTGGAAATATCTATACCCGCATCATGAATCCAACCCAGGATGCAGTCGAACAACGTCTTGCAGCTCTCGAAGGTGGCGTAGCCGCACTGTTAGTTGCTTCAGGATCTGCGGCAACTACGTACTCAATTCTCAATGTTGCAGAAGCTGGCGATCACATCGTCTCTAGCCCAAGCCTCTATGGCGGCACATATAACTTGTTCCATTACACCCTTCCAAAGTTTGGCATTGAGGTCACATTCGTTGATGATCCAGGCGACCCAGAATCATGGAAGAAGGCCGTCAAGCCAAATACAAAGGCTTTCTTTGGCGAGACGATTGCTAATCCAAAGAATGAAATTCTCGATATTAAAACAATTGCAGATATCGCTCACTCTGTTGGCGTTCCATTGATTGTTGATAACACTGTTGCAACTCCTTACCTGATCAAACCAATTGAATACGGTGCAGATGTAGTTGTTCACTCAGCAACTAAGTTCCTATCAGGTCATGGAAACGCTGTTGTTGGTGCAATCATCGACGCTGGAAAGTTTGATTACGCACAACACCAAGATCGCTTCCCTGGCTTTAATAAGCCAGACCCTAGCTACCACGGCCTGGTCTTCTCGCAGGCGCTCGGCGTAGGTTCTGCATTTGGCGCAAACTTGTCCTACATCTTCAAGATTCGCTTGCAATTGCTTCGCGATATCGGAGCCGCAGTATCACCATTTAATGCATGGTTACTGGCACAAGGTCTTGAGACTCTCTCACTTCGTATGGAGCGCCATATCGAGAATGCGAAGGCTGTTGCTACATGGCTTGAAGCACATCCCGATGTTGAGAAGGTGAACTATGCAGCTCTGAAGTCATCTCCATGGAACGCTCTTGCAACTAAGTACGCACCTAAGGGGCCAGGGGCTGTCCTATCCTTCGAACTTAAGGGTGGCATTGAAGCTGGTAAGAAGTTTGTGGAATCTCTCGAACTCTTTAGCCACGTTGCCAATATCGGTGATGTTCGCTCTTTGGTTATTCATCCTGCAACGACAACGCACTCACAGCTATCTCCAGAAGAACAGCTTGAGGCAGGAGTAACTCCGGGACTTGTTCGACTAAGTCTTGGCCTTGAAAATATCAATGACATTAAGGCAGATCTAGAGGCAGGTTTTACAACCGCTCGAGGTTAAGAGTTAATTGATAAAGCTGTAAATAACGAGAAGGCCGCCAACGGTAAGCACAATTGCCGTGGCGGCTTTTTTGTGGAGAAAATTTTGACCTGCAGTTAGAAATGTAGATGCAAGAAGCAGCGCACCTGGAACTATAAGAAGCAAGCTGTGTGCAAGGACTGATGATTTACCGGTCTGATATCGCAAGTTGATAAGTCCAACTGCCAATAAGAGATAGCCGCCCATACGAAAGTTATTGATCTTCTGCATATTCATACCGTGATAGTAAAGCAGAAGGGCGCCGGTTACCCGACGCCCTTCCGTTAATTACTTATTAACTTTGTAAGTTAATTAGTGATCTGCTGGCATACCTTCTGCGTGTGACTTCATGCGTGCGATCTTCAAAATTGTAAGACCGAATACGCACTTCGCGAGAATATCTGCGATTGTGTAACCAACCTGTACACCGACGAATGATGATGCTGTTGGATCACCGTTCATTCCGAGGATGTATGAAATTGGGTATACGCCCCATGTTGCGATGAGAAGAAGACGCAAACGTCCTACTGTCTCGCCGACGCCAGCTGGCTGACGATCAAGTGACTTTCCAAGCTCTACGAAGAGTACGTAAAGGATGTAAAGGAATGGGATTGTTGAAAGAACACCGTAAAGAATTGCTGTGTTCTTATCTGATGAAATTTCACCAGGGTATCCAAGTGCGATCATTGCAGCTGATGCTGGAACAAGGCGTGTGATAAGTGAACGTGAAACTTCCTTAGCAAGTGCCAATACTGCAATAACTTCTACAAGTAGAAGTGGCACTGTGAGAAGCCAGTCAACGTAGCGGTATGCCTCGTTGAATGCGCCTGGATCTCCTGAAACATTTACATCCAATGTGCCATTTGATGCTTCATTGAATGAGTTGAAAATTCTGAAGTAGTGGTAGCCAGCAATGAATGTAACCATTGATGACATCACTAGAGCATTGCGGTACTTAGGAAGAACGCGTGACTGGGACACGAGGGTGTAGACAGTGCAAGCGAGCATTGAGATCAAACCAAATGAAAAGATGTTATAAATAAGGTTCCACTGGTTATGGTCGAGTGTTACTGACATGTAGTAAGCCTCCATGAGTGCTGTTTCAGTACGAACCATTCGGCGCGTCTGGCCGGAGATTTATGAAGTCCTCGAGGAGCCTCATCGACATCCGACAGGTTAAATTGTGAACTACCTGCAAATGTTTTGCACCCATATAAGAGACTTTTTTTAGCTTTTTTTCAAGTTGCGTGAGCGTAAATTCGCCTTAGAATCGGACATTTCACCCCGTTCGGTACCCTTGCCACGTGATAAACCAACTGCGAGATTTACGCCAATTCAAGGGCTTTTCAAGCCTTGCCTTCTCCCGCTTTATCTCCAATGTCGGTAACGGCGTCTCTCCCATCGCCCTCGCCTATGGCGTTCTCAGCCTCCCTCACGCCACAGGTCGAGATCTTTCAATTGTGATGGCGGCGCGCTTTATCCCACTTGTTGCCTTCATGCTCTTTGGTGGCGTCATCGCAGACCGCTTTCAACGAAATCGCCTGGTGGGCGGCAGCGACATGCTCGGAAGTTTCTTAGCCGCAACAAGTGCCATCTCACTTATCGCAGGTTTCTCCAGCGTTTGGTTGCTGGCACTGATGGGTGGGCTCTTTGGAATTCTCAACGCCATCTGGTGGCCTGCAATGTCAGGGGTGCTCCCTGAAATTTTGCCAAAAGAGAAGTTGCAGGAAGGAAATGCTGTCATCGGTTTGATGACAAATATTGGTTACATCATCGGAACACTCGGTGGTGGAATTCTTGTATCAACAGTCGGATCCGGATGGGGCTTACTTGTCGATGCAATTTCATTCTTTATCGCAGGCGTGATTGTCTGGAACTTGCCGCTGATTGGAAAGATAAAAGAGAAGAGCCCAGGAATCATCCATGACCTAGTGGTTGGCTGGAGAGAATTTATTTCTCGCAGTTGGGTTATTGCGATGGTTATCTCGTTCTCACTCATCAATATGGCATTTGAATCAATGCTCTCGGTTTTGGGTCCACTTAACTTTAGCGATCCAGTTACTGGCCCTAAGGCATGGTCTTATAACTTAGCTGGGCTCACCGTTGGAATGTTGCTCGGTGGCATTTGGGTATTGAAAGTCAAAATTGGTCGTCCGCTCTATCTCTCAATGGTCCTTGTTGCTCTCTCTGCTATCTGGGATTTTGCACTCGCTTTTGACTACTCACTCCCCCTCACAGTTATCGCCTCTATCTTCTCTGGCATCAGCGTTGAGGTCTTTATGGTCACCTGGAACACGTCGCTGCAGAGCCATGTTCCGGAAGAGTCATATTCGCGGGTGAGTTCTTATGACACATTGGGATCTTTTGGAATTGCGCCCCTTGGAATCGTTATAGCCGGGCCACTTGCGATGCACTTTGGAGTGAATGCAATTCTCTTTGCAACAGGAGCAATCACCCTCATTGCATCGGTGGCATCACTACTTGTTCCCTCTGTTCGAAACCTCCGGAACGATTAGGCTTACAGCCATGAGCACAGAGCCCATCCAAGCCCCGCCAAAATTACGTGGTTGGTTTCATCTCGGTGCAACTCCCGTCGTTATTATTGCCTCACTAGTTTTATTTATATTAAGTCGTGAATCTTTTAAATTTGCTGTAGCTCTCTACTCCATTACCGCAATCATGCTCTTTAGCGTTTCCGCTGTGTATCATCGCGTTCCGTGGATTCCATCTAAGAAGAAGATTTGGCGACGCTGGGATCACGCAAATATCAATCTCTTAATTGCTGGTTCCTATACTCCATTTGCAGTTGCGCTACTGAATAACCATGATCGCAATGTTCTGCTCGCTGTTGTGTGGACTGGCGCACTGATGGGCGTTGCGCTTCGAGTTTTCTGGGTTGGTGCACCTCGATGGCTCTATGTTGCAAATTATTTACTTCTCGGATGGGTTGCAGTTATCTACACACCTCAGCTCTATAAAGAGGGTGGTCTTTGGGTGTTACTTCCCATCATCATCGGGGGCCTGCTCTACTCGATAGGTGCAATCTTCTATGCGCTCAAATTGCCCGGTAGATATGCCAAATACTTTGGCTTCCACGAGCTCTTCCATATCTTTGTGCTCGCTGCATGGATTTCGCAGTATTTAGCGGTCTCCATCGCCATTTACCGAAAGTAGCCTGATGCCCTAATCTTGGGCTCTGTAATTCATTTTCGAGATCGATGGAGAGTTCACATCATGGCAGAGAAGAAGTTCCGCAGCTGGGTTGGTTTTCGCGAAGAAGAAGAGCGCGCACCTATAGCTAACCCTGTCGACCGCATCCGCGACCTCGAATCACAGTTAGCTGATCTTCGTTCACGTCGTGACATCACTGGCTTAAGCCGTGAAGAGTTTGAAATTCTCGCAACTGAAACTGCGATGTCGATGATCAAATCAGCACAAGCCCGTGAAGCAAAGGCGCATTCGACTGCAGACAGGCTCATCGCTGAGACAACTCGAAGCGCCAAAGACACACTTGAAGGCGCCGAAAACAAGGCGCGCAGCATCTTGGCAGGAGCTGAATCTCGTGGTCGCAAATATATCTCCACCGCTGAAGTTGAAGCGGCAGAGATCGTCCGTGATGCCAGCCGCGAAGCGACAGTAGTTGCTGATGCAAAGATTCGTGAAGCAGATGCAGCAGTCGATGCCAAGCGTCGTGATGCAGTTGCACTTACATCAGCTGCTCGTCGCGAGGCAGAACGTGTTATTTCTGAAGCTGCAGAGAACGTGGTCGAATACCGTGCATGGCTTGCAGATATCATCGCTGAATCCGAGCGTCTCTATCGCAGCCAGGCATCAGCCCTCACAGCTGCAGAGAGCGCAATTGCGCAATCTCGAGAGAAGCTAGATTCATCATTTGCTCGCTTAGCAAAGATGCAGCAAGTCGTCGATAACTCAATCAACGAAGATGGCACTGTAAAGAAGTCTGCGCCCATTCGAGTAGAGAGCAAGCGCACACGTACCGCTATTGCGGCCCCAAAGAAAGCTGCCAAGAAGACTGTCAAGAAGGTTGCCAAGAAAACTTCAGCAAAGCGTAAGTAATTTCGATGGCTACCAAACGCGGTATCCAGTACATCCCTGCAATAGATGGGCTGCGCGCACTCGCAGTTATTGCAGTCATGTTCTATCACCTAGGGTTTTCGTGGATTCCTGGCGGATTTCTCGGCGTTGACCTTTTCTTTGTTATCTCTGGCTATGTCATTACTCGATTACTACTCGATTCAATCGCGCAAAGTGGTGGCTTAGACCTTCGCGGCTTCTACATCGCTCGTGCGCGAAGATTGCTACCAGCCCTCATCTTTATGTTGGTTTCGACCTTTATTGCAATTGGTATCTGGGCGCCAGATACGATCAAACGGCTGCTGACAGATACTCCATTCTCACTGACCGGCACAATGAATTGGTGGCTTGTCTCCCATCATCAAGATTACTTTGAAAGTATCGGTCGCCCTCCACTTCTGCAGCACACCTGGTCGCTAGCTGTCGAAGCTCAGTTCTATCTAGTCTGGCCGCTCATTCTCTACTTCATTCTTAAGCGTTTGGGAAAGAAAGCTATTCCTGCAGCATCTCTCGTTATTGCAGCGGCCTCTGGAATTGCACTTCTATTGGTTTCTTTCTCACTCGATGCTTCAAATGCATCGAAGGTAAGCCATGTCTACTTTGGAACAGATACACATAGCATCGGCCTCTTCCTTGGCGCAGCACTTGCCGTTAGCTGGATTCCACAGAACTTCACCGTCAATGTCACCAAACAAGCACAAAACTTTATTGATGGAGTTGGAGTCTTTGGCTTTATTGGAATTCTTTCCTGCTTCCTCTTTATCGATGAAACACAACCAACGCTCTACAAGATCGCATTTCCACTTGCGGGACTCTTTGGCGCTGCAATCATTATGTCCGTCGTACATCCAGCTTCGCGCTTTGCCCCAGTTCTACAAAATCCTGTATTTCTCTGGATTGGCGAACGTTCATACTCAATCTATCTATGGCATTGGGTAATTTTCCAAGTAACGCGGCCATCTATGGATCTTGCTGGACAAGAATGGGCTCTCTACGCACTGCGCATTTTGATTGTCTTTGCGCTGAGTGATATTTCACTTCGCTATGTCGAGCTGCCCATCCGCCGAGGTGTCTTCCAATATTGGCTCAAAGGCCTCAAATATCGAACAAAAAAGGATCGCAATCTTCAGACCCGCTCATTCACCGCATTAGTAGTTCTCCTTATGGTGATTGGCTCACTTGTCAGTATTCGTGCGATTCATATTTCACAGCAGGAGCGGATTCGCCTTGAAGCATCTCTTACTGCAAAGCCATCAGAGATAAAGGCTGTTACAGCAGGTGGGCTGTGGGTCACTGGCGACTCTGTCATCCTCGGTATTCGATCGGCACTGGGTGAGAACCACCCCATCGCGCTGATTAATGCTCGTATTGGAAGACAGGCCCCCGAGCTTCTCGATGTCATGGTTCATGACAAGACACAGGTAGTGGGATCAACTGTCGTCTTTGATTTAGGAAATAACAATGCGCTGACTCGTGAACAAGTTGTTGCAATCTTTGATGTCGTCAAAGATCAACCAAAAATAATTGTTGTAAATACGGCAGTTCCTCGTCCTTGGAGAGAAGGCAACAATGCACTCCTTGCAGATGTTGCACGAAATTACTCTCATGTGACGATTGTTGATTGGAACTCAATTTCGCAAGGTCATCCAGAATATTTCGCACCTGATGGAGTGCATCTGGTTCCAGCTGGAGTCGCGGTCTATGTTGCAGAGATAGAGAAAAGCCTTTAAATAAAAAAACCCCGCCCAGTTATGGACGGGGTTTCTCTATAAGAATTATTCGAACTGGCCTGCAAATCCGAATGCCTTAGCAACTCCGAGTGAGCCATCTGCATAGACTGCAGAGACGCGGAATGAAGTTGATCCGTCTTCAGACTTCTTTGCAAACTCTGCAGAGAGTGTTGTTGCAGAAAGTTCTGATACTGCAGTCCAAGCACCTAAGTTAGAGCGAGTCTCAACTTTGTAGCCCTTAACATCGCCCATCGGTGCGACCCATGAAATAACCATGACTGACTTGGCGCTATCTTTCCAATTTCCAATAAAGCGTGATGGGGCTTCACCTGTTGTTACAGCTGCTGCATCTGTTGCAGAAGCTGTTGCATCAGGAGTTGCTGACGCACTTGCTGCAGGTGTTGGGGCAGCATCATCTGTGTTCTTCTTTGAATTTGAGATAACGATTCCGCCAAGTAGCACGACTCCAACGAGAACAAGTAAGAGAACCTTGCTTGAAGATCCTTGCTTAGGCGCTGCAGATGGCTTTGATGTTGCCTTAGCGGCGACTGGTCGTGAAGACGATGTTGGAGTTGTTGAGACGTTGACGCGAGATCCACCTGTTGTTGGAACTGGAGGAATAACAACCTTTGAAGATGTCGACTTCTTTGCAGCAGACTTCTTAACGGCCTTCTTAGTTGTCTTCTTCGCTGCAGCCTTCTTAACAACCTTCTTAGTTGTTGTCTTCTTCGCTGCCGTCTTCTTCTTCGCTGCGGTCTTCTTCACAGGAGACTTCTTCGCCGTTTTCTTGGCGGTTGACTTCTTCGCGGTTGACTTCTTAGGTGCAGCTTTCTTAGCTGCGCTCTTCTTCTTTACTGCCACGGTGTATCTCCTTGAGTTAAGTAACGGCGGAATATGGGAAAAGTTTAACCTAGGGTTTTAAGCAAAGTGATCACATGCGGTGCTATTGCACGGAGTGATTTTCCCCGGTGGCTGATTGCATCCTTCTCATCTGCGCTCATTTGCGCGCTGGAGAGCTCTAAACCATCTGGACGAAAGATGGGGTCATAGCCAAATCCGTATTGGCCGATTGGGGCGCGCAGAATCCACCCATCGAAATGGGCTTCTTCGCAGTGGCTACGTCCGTCGGGAAGATAGAGCGCTGCAACACATGTGAAGTGTGCAGATCGTGCTTCTTCTGGAATATCTCGCAATTGCTCTAATACCTTTGCAGTGTTTGCTGCATCATCTCCATGGTTTCCTGCCCAGCGCGCAGAAAAAATTCCTGGATCTCCCCCAAGTGCATCAACACATAAGCCACTGTCATCTGCAATCGCCGGAATGCCCGTTGCAAGTGACATCTCACGAGCTTTCTTTAAGGCATTTTCCTCAAAAGTTGCTCCATCTTCGATGACATCGTGAAGATCTGGGAATTGATCAAGCCCTACAAGATCAATCTCACCAGGTGCAACTGCATCAAGGATGCGACGAAACTCTTCAATCTTTCCTTTATTGCGCGTTGCAAGTAAGAGCGTATGTGGCATTACTTGGAGAGTGCTTGCTTCTGTAGATCTGTAAGAGTTTTGCACCCTGCTACTGCAAGGTCGAGCAAAGAATCGAGTAGCACGCGATCAAAAGGTGCACCTTCTGCTGTTCCTTGCACTTCGATAAAGCGGCCATCGCCAGAACAGACAACATTCATATCAGTTTCAGCGCGCACATCTTCTTCGTAGCAGAGATCGAGCATAGGAACTCCATCAATAATTCCAACACTTACCGCCGCAACTGAATCAGCAAGCGGCTTGGCTCCAGCTTTGATGTGGCCCTGCTTCTGCGCCCATGAAATTGCATCAGCAAGTGCAACATAGGCACCTGTAATTGCCGCAGTTCGTGTTCCACCATCTGCCTGTAGAACATCGCAATCAATAACAATTGTATTTTCGCCAAGTTCTTTCATATCAACAATGCCACGAAGTGAACGTCCAACCAGACGTGAAATCTCTTGTGTGCGTCCACCAAGTTTGCCTTTCACACTTTCACGGTCTGAACGAGTATGTGTTGCACGTGGAAGCATTGCGTACTCTGATGTAACCCAACCATTTCCCGAATCCTTTAACCAGCGAGGAACTCCTGGAGTAAAGGATGCGACACAGAGAACGCGAGTCTTGCCGAATTCGACAAGCACGGAACCTTCGGCGTGATCGAGCCAACCGCGAGTGATCTTTATTTCGCGAAGATCATGTACTGCGCGTCCGTCGTTGCGTGCCATTTCATGCCCCATTTTCGTCAGTAGTGCGGTGTGTTTAGAGATCTTGATGTTGAACAGAACCAACTTCTGGCCCTAAGAAACGTCGTGCCAAAACTTCAAATGCTTTTGCATCTCCTGTTGCTAGGAATTTATGCGTTGCAGGCTCTGCTGATGGTTCGCGCAGGAGAGAATTTTCAACTAGAACGCGATATAAATCTTTCGCTGTCTCTTCAGCGCTAGATACCAGCGAGACCTGATTTCCCATGACATAGGAAATCACACCGGTAAGCAGTGGATAGTGCGTGCACCCAAGAACCAAGGTATCGACCTCGGCATCGATCATCGGCTGCAAGTATTCACGGGCAACTGTGGTGATTGCAGCACCGGAAGTTTCACCCCGCTCGACAAATTCAACAAAGAGCGGGCATGCAATAGATTCAATCTTCAATTGTGGAGCAGCTGCGAAGGCATCGAGATAAGCCTTCGAATCAATGGTTGCACGAGTTCCAATAACCCCAACTTTTCCAGAACGAGTTGCAGCTACCGCGCGACGCACCGCAGGTTGAATTACTTCAATCACCGGCACTGAATAACGCTCACGAGCATCACGCAACATCGCAGCACTTGCTGTATTGCAGGCAATCACAATTGCTTTCACACCTTGGTCGACAAGAAAATCGAGAGTTTCGAGAGCAAAGTCTCGAACTTCAGCAAGTGGCCTTGGACCATAAGGACCGCGCGCAGTATCTCCAATGTAGAGAGTTGATTCATTGGGAAGTTGATCAAGAATCGCGCGAGCTACCGTTAATCCGCCGACGCCAGAATCGAAGATACCGATTGGCGCGTTACTCATGGTGCAAGTCTAACTTGCGTTAAGCCCAAAGAGTGCCGTCGAGCCCAACGGTAGCTTCCTCTATATGCGAGCCATAGACGCCAGTCGATAAGTATTTCCAGCCAGCATCGCAGACAATAAAGGCGATATCTGCATCGCGACCGTCGCGCATTGCTTCGGTGGCCATCGCAATCGCTGCATGCAAAATCGCGCCAGTAGATATTCCCGCGAAAATTCCTTCTACCTCAAGAAGTTCGCGTACACGTTTTACAGAATCTTCGGCACCTACTGAGAAGCGGCGAGTTAAGACGGATGCATCATAGAGTTCTGGAACAAAACCTTCATCAATATTGCGTAGGCCATAGACCAATTCACCGTAACGAGGTTCGGCGGCGATGATCTGCACATCAGGCTTCTGCTCGCGCAAATATCGCCCGGCGCCCATCAAAGTTCCTGTTGTGCCAAGACCGGCAACAAAGTGTGTAATGGTGGGAAGATCTTTAAAGATTTCTGGGCCAGTACCTGTGTAGTGAGCTGCAGTATTTGCTGGATTTCCATATTGATATAAGAAGACATAATCAGGATTCTTTGCAGCAATTTCTTTCGCA
>Ga0194060_10000372_pt1 | contig 32821 bp, 37 predicted proteins | sample SepL225m_MetaG_FD_163427 | JGI IMG/M metagenome (GOLD analysis project Ga0194060, IMG submission 163427) | Anoxic zone freshwater microbial communities from boreal shield lake in IISD Experimental Lakes Area, Ontario, Canada - Sep2016-L222-5m | ecosystem: Environmental > Aquatic > Freshwater >...
TTTCACGACCGCTGCAAATAGCTTCACCGAACCTGGCTACAGCTTCTATGAATGGAGAGATGCTACGGGCCACTATGGAGTTGGCACTTCATACACAATGGGAGCTGCAGATGTTGTCTTAACTGCCACCTGGAGTGCAAATGGAGCTCACTCAATCACCTACCTTGGTGGAGCCGGATCTAATGGAACTGCCCCAACTCAAGCACCAGTTGTTCAAGGATTAACTTTCACGACCGCTGCCAATAGCTTTACTAAGCCCGGCTACACCTTTTCTACGTGGAGTGATGGAAGCGCTGAGTATGGCGCTAACAACTCCTACACAATGGGAGCTGCAGATGTTGTCTTAACTGCGCTATGGAGTGCAGTTGCAACTCACTCAATCACATACCTTGGTGGAGCCGGATCTAGTGGAACTGCACCAACGCAATCACCAGTTGTTCAAGGATCAACTTTCACGACCGCTGCCAATAGCTTTACTAAGCCCGGCTACAGCTTTTCTTCCTGGAGTGATGGAAGCGCTGAGTATGGCGCTAACAACTCCTACACAATGGGAGCTGCAGATGTTGTCTTAACTGCGCTATGGAGTGCAAATCCAGTGCCCTTGACCTCCGTCCCAGTCCAGAGTGCAACTATTACATCCATCTCTCCAGTTCGAGGAGATATAGCGGGAGGCTATCAATTAACCATCAATGGAACTTTCCCCGTTGCCATTGCAGCCATTACTGTCGGTGGAGTTACCTATCCGGCTGGATCATTTACACAAAGTGCCCAGAAAATCACGTTAGTACTACAGGCGCACCAGGCAGGAAATGTTGGCATCATGGTTTATAACGGCCAATCTCCGGCCCTTCCTGAGCAGGTATTTACCTACGAAGTAAGTACACCACCAGTAATTGAGGGCGGTGGTGGATCAACACCAACACCAACACCAACACCAACACCAACACCTAGTGCTACGCCAAAACCAACACCAACACCTAGTGCTACGCCAACACCAACTCCAACTGTTAAACCTAAGGCGACTACGATTGGTGTTATTGGCTTTACCGTTGGATCAACAACTATTCCCGCCAATGCTCTACAGTTATTGCGCAGTTACAACAACTCAATACAGATCGTTGTAACGGGCTATGCCCAACCAACTGATCCAAAGGGTGACTATGCACTTTCACTTCGAAGAGCTCAATCAGTCAAGAAGTTACTTCTCAAATTGAACCCTCATCTCAATATTAAAGCAAAAGCAGGTGGAACCACCTATAACCCGGCCTGCGCGAGCAAGATGAATAGATGCGTTGTGATTGAGAGAGTTGGAGCCTAAAAATCAATACTAGGTTCACACTAAGTACTGGTAATTTGCTTATCGCGCACTGATTGGCCTGGCAGGCTAGGGAATCTTTCTTGCCCTAAACTTGTTGTACAAGGCAACTGCCAGAGTTCCTGGCTGTAGACAATAAGGAGAGAAAGTTATGCGCAGTTCAAACCCTGTTTTAGGACGGGCGTTTAATCAGCGTGGATACGCTGCATTTGATCCCAAAGCAACTACTGAGACCGACGCGGCGCTAGAGAATCTATATAACTCACCGGCAGCATCCTCGATTCGCACAGGTCGTATGACGATTGATGACGTAGTCACTCGTACTGGAATTTTGTTTGCAGTTTTAGTCACCGTTGGCGCAGCTGCATGGACGCTTAATCTGGGTGGCGCAGCGATGATGCTCGGCGTCTTTGGCGGCTTTGCATTGGCAATGGTTAACAGCTTTAGTAAAACTGTAAAGCCAGGATTGATTGTTGCCTATGCCTCCTTTGAAGGTTTAGCACTAGGAACTATCAGTCACCTCTATAACGATATGTATCAAGGCATCGTTAGCCAAGCAATCATCGTCACAATTTGTGCATTTACTGGAATGCTATTTGCCTATAAGAGTGGACGGATTCGAGTAACACCGAAGTTTACAAAGGTCTTGATGACAGCGCTTATTGGTTACGTGGTACTTGGTCTTGTATCAATGATCGGCTCACTATTTGGAGCAAGTATTTATAGCGTCGGCGGCTTTGGGTTAATCATCGCAACTGGTGGAATGGTTCTGGCCAGTTTCTTCTTGATTCTAGATTTTGATCAGATTCAAAAGGGAATCGATGCGGGCCTACCAGAGCAAGAGTCTTGGCGAGCTGCCTTTGGTTTAATGGTCACAATTGTGTGGCTTTATATGGAGGTTCTGCGCTTCTTGTCGATTCTACGCAACGACTAAGAGAGATTACTCGAGAGGCCTCAGGTTAATATCCTGGGGCTTTTCGCTTTCTCCAGGCAAGAACTCTTCACGAGTTTCAGGAATGCGTGTAGTTAAAAACGTACCAATAGCGAAGACAACGGCCGAGACTGCAAATGCGGTGCGGTAGGAGTAAGCATCCGATAGTGCGCCAATAATGAGAGGTCCAACAATCATTCCGGCGTCACCGGCCATTTGGAAAATTGCAATAACTTGTCCACCACGGCCACGGATAATGTCGCCAACGATGCTGGCAGGTGTCGTTGAAAGATATGCCCCACCGATTCCGATAATCGTCATGGCAAGTAGATACATCCATGGATGAACTGCGAAAGTTAAGACAAGTACACCTATCAGAGCTACGGATGAGCCAATTACCGATGCAAATCGCCGCCCTTTGCTATCGGAGATGCGACCACCACGCATCAGTAGTAAACCTTGAAAAATCGCGCTTAGCGCAAAACCGTAGCCAACAACGGCCGTGGTTGAGTGCAACTCTTCGGTAACGAAGACAGGCATGATCGAAGCGCGCATTCCAAAGACGACCCAGTTAACGATAAAAGAGAGCGTAAGGGCGATTCGGTATGGCTTCATAGCAAGGGCTTCGCGAACTGTTGTGTGGTTACTGGTATCTAAATTCTTTTCTCTCTTGCCGATCTTGTCACCTTTAAGAAAAAAGTAAGCGACGATTCCTGAAATCAAAAGCGTTGCAGAGTAAGCAAAAAACGGTGCACGAAGTGATATCAGAGAAAGTAAGCCACCGATTGCTGGCCCTGATACTCCACCAACTAAGAAGGCCCCGTTGTAGACAGATTGCGCGCGACCTCTATGGGCATCATCAACCGATCTCATGATGACCGAGCCTGCGGCAACTGAAAACATTGACGAGCCAAGCCCACCAGCGGCACGAAAGAAGAGGAGTTGGTGATAGGAGTTGGCCATTCCCGCAAGAAAGACAAAGAGGGCGACCATAAATACCCCGCTTGAGAAAACTGCACGCTCACCGAATAGATCCACGAGTTTTCCTGAGATTAATCCAGAAGCAAAACGTGTGATGGCAAACATCGAAACGATTAATCCGATCGCCGCGTTACTAACCCCGAAGGTGCGGGCAAAGACGGGGATTGCAGGTAGCACGATTCCAAAACCAACGGCCACAAAGAAAGATGCCGCGACGAGAACTGAAATCTCGCGCGGCAGCTCCTTAAATGGTGATTGCATTAAGCAAGCGATTCGCCAGCTGCCTCTTCACGCGTAGCTGCATAATCCTGCGTTGTACGAAGTGGGGTTTCACGAAGCATTAGCGCTAGAAGTAATCCCAACGCAGTAATTGGAGCGGCAGCGTAGAAGACAACGTGAAACGAACTCACAAAGGCTTCGAGCGCTGTATGTTGAATGACTGGTGGAAGCGTTTTTAAAACAGCAGTGCTACTAGTGATTCCACCAAGTTGACTCATATCAAAACCGTCAAGGGCCTTCGGATCGGTTTTAGCAAGGTCGGCGAAGTTAGATGCCAAGTAATGCCCAACACGGTTGGTCAAAATACTTCCAAAGATTGCTGTTCCGAAAACTGAACCGAGGGAGCGGAAGAATGTATTACTGCTTGTAGCAACACCCATATTCTTGAAATCAACGGCATTTTGCAAGGCGATAACGATGGTCTGCATCGACAAGCCAAGACCTGCGCCGACCATGATGGCGTAGATAGAGATCTGCCAATAAGGCGTATCGATCTGCAATCTAGTCATGAGCAAAATTCCTACAGTCATAATCGCAGTACCCATGATTGGGTAGCGCTTGTAGTGACCATGCTTTGAAATCATTTTTCCAGAGAAGATTGAAGTTGTAACGATTCCAAGCATTAATGGAATCAATTTAAGTCCAGCCGAAGTAGCTGAGTAGCCCTTCACGACCTGGAAGTAGAGAGGCAACATAACGATTGCACCAAACATTCCAGCACCGATGACTGCACCGAGAGCTGAAGTTAAAGAGAATGTGTGGTTCTTAAATAGATAGAGCGGAAGGATTGGCTCTTTGGCTTTGCTCTCCCAGTAAAGAAAGACAACGGTCAAGATTAATCCGACAACTAAGAAGATAGTAGTTCTAGGATCGGTCCAGCCATATTGAGGCCCATAGATTGAAACAGAGAGAAGAACCAAGCAGACTGAGGTAACCATCAAGATTGCACCCAAGTAATCAATACTGTGGTCGCGCTTGATTTTAGGAATATGTAGAACGGCTGATGTAATTAAAAGGGATGCAATTCCAAATGGAAGGTTGATGTAGAAAATCCAGCGCCATCCAGTAATGCCCAGGATCTGACTATGGTCTGAGAAGAATCCACCAAGAAGTGGACCGGCGACAGAGGAGAGACCCCAGACTGCGCCAAAGTAACCTTGATAACGACCGCGCTCACGTGGCGGGACGATGTCGCCAATGATCACGAATGTAAGCGCCATCAAACCACCAGCGCCTAGACCTTGGAGTGCACGTGTTGCAATCAGCTGAGTCATGTTCTGTGAAGCACCCGCTAAGAATGAACCGAGCAGGAATGTAACGATGGCGAATTGAAATACGGGACGCCGTCCGTAAATATCTGAAATCTTTCCATACAGCGGAGTAGATGCCGTCGACGTTAAGAGATATGCGGTTACAACCCAGGTGTAATGGTTGAGACCGTGAAAATCTTCAACGATATTTTTTAACGCCGTCGAAACGATCGTCTGGTCAAGGGCGGCCAAGAGCATTCCGGTCATGAGGCCACCAAGGATGACCATAATCTCGCGGTGGGTGTGGGCTTTGGCCGATGCGTTAAGGGGTGCTTTATTAGACATGAGGGTAAGGTTACCGCGTGAAGTCAGTCATTGCAGAACATCTAACCAAGAGCTACGACAAAGGTAGCGTGATGGCGCTAGATGATCTATCTCTCGATGTAGCCGAGGGCACGGTATTGAGTGTTTTAGGACCAAATGGTGCAGGTAAGACTACGACAGTGCGAATTCTGGCAACTCTGCTTAAACCCGACTCAGGAAATGCTCAAGTTGCGGGAATCGATGTAATTAAACACCCCGACAAGGTGCGCGAAGTTATTGGTTTATCTGGTCAGTATGCCGCCGTCGATGAAACGTTAACTGGTTGGGATAATTTAGTAATGTTTGGTCGCCTTTATCACTTGGGCCGTCAGCAATCGATTAATCGTGCAAATGAACTTCTGGAGCGCTTCTCTCTGACCGAGAGTGCCCGCCGTCCCATCAAAACATACTCAGGTGGAATGCGTCGTCGATTAGATTTAGCCGCATCATTGATTGTGCAGCCCAAGGTTTTATTTCTCGATGAGCCAACAACAGGACTCGATCCACGTGGTCGCATGGAGATGTGGGGTGTTATAGAAGAGTTAGTAAAGGGTGGAGTAACTCTCTTGCTTACAACTCAATATTTGGAAGAGGCCGATCAATTAGCCGATGAGATTGCGGTAATCGATCACGGTAAAGTTATTGCTCGGGGAACATCCGATGCGCTCAAAAGTCAGGTGGGCGGTGAGCGTTTAGAAATTACTGTAGATGCCAATCACATTGCAGCAACAACCCAGATCGTAGAAAAGATAAGTGGCCATAGCGCACATGTCGATTCGGCGATTCGAAAGATCAGCGCCCCAGTATCAACTGGTGCCCAAGCACTCATGGATGTTTTGCGCGCTCTAGATGCCGCTGGTATCCACGCACTCGATGTCGGCCTCAAACGTCCATCACTCGATGATGTCTTTATGGCCCTTACCGGCCACGTTGCCGAGGAGGAGCCAAAGCCATGAAAAATGCGATTATGGATTCGCTCATCATTACTAAGCGCCAATTAATGCAGTTGGCACGTGTTCCTGAGGTCCTTATTTTTTCAACAATTCAACCCGTTATGTTCGTTCTGCTATTTCGCTTTGTCTTCGGCGGTTCAATCTCAACTGGTCAGCCAGGGGGATATATCCAGTTGCTGATGCCTGGAATCTTTGTTCAGACCGTGGCTTTCACGCTTGCGGCCACAGCATCTGGGCTAGCCGAAGATATGAAAAAAGGCTTAATCGACCGCTTTAGATCACTACCAATCGCCCGTTCGGCCTTGGTAGTCGGTCGCACTTTGGGTGATTCATTGCTCAATATTTTAGTACTTGTCGTTATGGCGGCAGCTGGTTTGGCCGTCGGATGGCGACCAACATCTAGCATCTTAAATATTCTGGCGGCATTTCTATTCCTATTGATGTTTGGTTATGCGCTTTCATGGACTGGGATCTATGCCGGCCTTGCAGTCAAAGATGCACGCACCGTTCAAAATGTTTCCTTCTTGATTACCTTTCCAATGACGTTTTTATCCAATGCTTTCGCACCCACAACTGGCATGCCTAAGGCGTTGCAATATGTTGCCGAATGGAATCCCGTCTCAACGATGGTCGCAGCCTGTCGCCAATTATTTGGATTGAAGAATCAGTTTGGTGCTACCGCTAACTCATTCCCAAGCCAGCACCCATTGGCAACTTCTATTTTCTACATGTTATTAATTATGGTGATCTTTGTTCCACTAAGCGTAAGAAAGTATAAAAACTCTTCTAATTAAACGTAAAACTCTGCAGCAATAATTACAACGCTTATCTCACGACCATTAGGTGCGGTGTAACTAACGCTGGCTCCGATCTCAGCGCCCATAACTGCGGCTCCAAGCGGAGATTTCTCGCTGTAGACATCTAAATCACCCGATGAGATTTCGCGAGAACCCAATAAAAACTTTGTCTCATCGCCTGCGATGGTGGCGGTGACAACCATTCCTGCACCAACTTTTCCATCGGCACTCGGCGGAGGTGTTCCTATGTGCGCATTTTCTAACATCTGCTTGAGCTGACGGATACGTGCCTCCATCTTGCCCTGTTCATCACGTGCGGCGTGGTAGCCGCCATTCTCCTTTAAATCACCCTCGGCACGTGCGGCCTCAATTTTGGCAGTAATCTCTTTACGCCCGGGTCCCTCAAAGTTTTCTAATTCGGCGCGCAAACGATCTGCAGCTTCCTGCGTTAACCACGTTTGTGAGCTCATAAGGAGCAAAGGTACTAGGTGATTACTTGAGCCGACAACCTATTACATCGGCATTGACGCTGGGACCGCGTGATTGCACGCTAGTTGTGCGCTCGAGCGAGGCTATACCTGGCTCAATCACATCATCAAACTGACCTACAACATTCTTATCGATATCTCGGGCTATGAGTGTGCAGATAACGGCAAGATTTTTATCGTGGCGTTGAACTGAGTAGCGCACCGATATCTCGCGCTCTGAAGTGATCGAATAGGAGATTAATGAGTATCGGATCTGTGGGTTTGAGTGGTGCAGACCGGCCCATACAAGCCAGGTGATTCCAGTTATCGCGAAAAAAATCGCCGGCGCCAACCATCGATTTCCAGGACGTATCCCATATCGGTCGTTGTAAGAGAACTCGGTGGGCATGGGATGATTATGTCATGCAAAAAAATATCGAGATGGGGCCAGCTGGTTCAATCACCATCGCAATTTTAATTATCGCCGTTGTCTTGCTTATGCGCAGTTTCTATAAGCGTTTTATGGGCCTAGATCGAAGCGATGACACAAGCGAAAAGTAATCCTCTGGCTTGGCGTGTGGCAACGGGGCTCGCTGTTGTACTCCTTGCCGCTATTTTCTTCTCTCTCGGAATCTGGCAGCTCGATCGCGCCGCAGCACTCAAGGCCAGTCTTGTGACGGCCACAACGGTCGATGAAAAACCTGTCACTCTTGAATCTATTGCAACGGCAAACTCATCACTTGCTCCCGATGCACTCAATCGCACGATCAATGTTTCAGGACATTATGTTGCAAACTTTAAAGCTCCCGGCCAGGCCGATGGGGTTGGGAAGATAGAGGATTGGGAGGTTGGGCTTTTACAAGTTGGTACGAGCAAAGGGGTTCTAGTTGTTCGCGGTCTCTGGTCAGAGCGTTTACTGAACCCGGATATCCAACAGTCGATGCTCATCGATATTCTCGGCCAGCTCCATGCACACCAAGATGGTGATCGCGCCGAGAACTCACCGGGTGTAATTTCACGTCTAGATAGCGCCGTGATCGTAAGCCAGAGCACGCTAGATTTATTTGATGGCTACATCCTGGCCAAGAGCGAAACTCATAATGGGAGCGAACTTGTGCGCACCCGAGTAACTCCTGAGAAACTTACATCTCAAATCCCCGGCTTTTACTGGCAACACCTCTCTTATGTCCTAATCTGGTGGCTCATGGCTGGGGTCGTGCTGTATCTCCCCTTCTATCGTCGTAAGGTAGACCTATGAAATCTGCGATTCTACGTTTTCGAGTAATGGCCATCATCTCTGGAGTTATGTCTTTGCTGTTGTGGTTTGTATATATGCCAGTTAAATACATCTTTGATGCTCCAGAGCTGCACAGCAAAATCATTTGGATCCCGATGGTCCATGGTTATCTCTACCCAATTTATATATTGACTGCGATTCAATTTGCAACCAAGGCCCGATGGCCGATTATGAAGATGCTTGGCCTTATTTTGGCGGGCACACTCCCAATCGCATCTTTGTTAGCTGAGCGCCGAGTTGTACGCCGCTATTCGTAAATTAATAAAGTCACTTCTCTATCCGCTATATGAATGGCGCTTAGTTCGATCTTTAGATTTCTCTAAAACCCCGCACCACGTTGGTGTCATCTTGGATGGAAATCGACGCTGGGCAAAGGCCAATCCCAACGCGAGCGACCCGAATGGCCACAAGGCCGGCGCTAGCAAGATCATCGAGTTTCTCGGATGGTGCGATGAGGCCGATGTTCGCGTTGTAACTCTCTGGCTCTTATCGACCGATAACTTCAAAAGAAGCGCCGCCGAAATCGAAGAGCTATTGCAGATCATTGGCGACACCGTCGATGAGTTAGCTGCGACGGGGCGTTGGAATATCAAGGCCGTAGGCGCTCTGGATTTACTACCTGGATGGCTTGGCCAAAAACTCGCCAGCTTAAAACCGATCCGAAACGATGGCGTCGAAGTTAACGTGGCCATTAGCTACGGTGGACGCCGCGAGATCGTCGATGCCGTTAAGAGTTTTTTAAGTGAAGAGGAGGTTGCCGGCCATTCTCTGCATCAAGCCCAGGAAAAACTTTCGAGTGAGGAGATCTCAAAGTATTTATATACCGCCGGCCAGCCCGATCCCGAACTATTGATTCGCACGTCGGGGGAGCAGCGCCTGGGTGGCTTTATGTTGTGGCAGAGCGCTGCATCTGAGTTCTATTTTTGTGAAGCCTATTGGCCAGATTTTCGTCGAGTGGATTTTCTTCGAGCTTTGCGCGCATATTCACTGCGACAACGCCGCTTCGGCTCGTAATAACTTCATTAAGAATTAACAGTTCCGCCTTGCGTGTCGCACGCCTGCAGAGCCCAACTAGTTCTACCTTTTTCATATCCGAAGCAATCCCCAACTAGAACAACTTAAATCGAGGAGCTCAGCCATTGGCTTCTAAGAGTCAAAGCGGTAAGAAGACCTTTGTTTTAGACACCAGTGTTTTACTGGCAGATCCTGGCGCGCTCTATAAGTTTGCAGAGCATGAAGTCATTATTCCTATCGCGGTAATTGGTGAGCTAGAGAGCAAACGCGATCACCCCGAACTCGGATACTTTGCCCGCGCCGCACTTCGCGCACTCGATGATCTTCGTCTTACTCATGGCCGACTCGATAAGGCGCTCACCGTTACACCTGAGGGCGGAACACTCTCTGTCGAGCTCAACCACACCGATCTTTCGACCCTGCCTCAAGGTTTTCTACGTGATGGAACAAATGATTCGCGCATCCTAGCGATCGCTAAGAATTTAATGGGCGATGGCAAAGATGTCGTCCTCGTCACTAAGGATCTTCCGCTGCGAGTCAAGGCCTCATCGGTTGGCGTTGAAGCCCAGGAGTATCTAGCCGAACTCGTTTCTAATAGCGGATGGACGGGCATCGTTGAGTTAAGCGTTGCATCCCAAGTCATCGATGATCTATACGCCTCCGATCGCGCCGACCATGAAATCGCCCATGAGCTCCCAGTTCATACCGGTGTGGTCCTGCACTCCGATCGCGGCAGCGCACTGGCCCGCGTCAGCATCGATAAGCAGTTGCAGTTAGTTCGCGGTGATCGCAGCGCCTTTGGTCTGCATGGTCGCAGCGCTGAGCAGCGAGTGGCACTTGATCTTCTCCTTGATGATTCAATCGGCATCGTCTCTCTCGGCGGACGTGCCGGAACTGGAAAGTCGGCGCTGGCACTGTGCGCTGGACTTGAAGCGGTTATGGAAAAACGTATCCATAAGAAGGTCGTTATCTTTCGTCCGCTCTATCCAGTTGGCGGACAGGAGCTTGGCTACCTTCCAGGTAGCGAGGGCGAGAAGATGTCGCCCTGGGCACAGGCTGTTTTTGACACGTTGGGCGCGCTCGTTAGTCAGGCCGTCATCGATGAGATAGTTGATCGCGGATTAATCGAGGTTCTGCCGCTGACTCACATCCGTGGCCGCTCACTCCACGACTCCTTTGTCATCGTCGATGAGGCCCAATCATTAGAGCGTGGAGTTCTCTTAACCGTTCTCTCTCGAATCGGGCAGGGCTCTCGAGTTATCTTGACCCACGACGTCGCCCAGCGCGACAACCTTCGCGTCGGTCGCCACGATGGCGTCGTCGCAGTCGTTGAAACACTCAAGGGCCACCCGCTCTTTGCCCACGTCACTCTGACTCGCTCAGAGCGCTCGCCGATCGCAGCCCTTGTCACCGAGATGCTCGAGGGCCCGATCGCCGGATAGGGCGCAAAAAGCCCTAGAATCAATCTCACAGTCACATTTGGTGCAATTCGGACATTACACTGGCTGACCTGCGCTTTTACCCATCCACAGGTAGATAGTTTCCTGAGAATCTGCGACTTAGGCGGGCTTTGATTTGCCCATGCCCTCTGAACCCGACACTCTAAAGCCATTCCCCGTTAGTTATGAAGCCTCATCTGAGGCCGATAGCTCACGGGATTGTGGTTTAGAGATGAGTGCGGGAGGTGAGATGAAGTTTCAACGTAAGTACGTAGCGATCTGGGGCGTCATCGCATCCATGCTCTTTTTAAGCTCGGCCTTGCCAAGTGCCTATGGTCTTGAGTTTCCAATGACGACCCACATCGATATCGAGCCAGATGCTAAGGCGCTCTCGGCCCAAGAGTTGCCGGTGCTCAGCGCGGCCGCTCTCTACGGCTCCATCGATCTTGCATCGACTCCGGTCGGTGCAATCTTCTCCAGCGATATCGCCCTGGTCTCATCGATTAGTCGCCAGGTAGAGATGGCTCGCACGACGGTCGGTGCCAAGAAAGTGGCCAAGCAGATTTTGATCGACGAGTATGGAATGAATGATCATCAGTTCTCATGCCTTAATACGCTCTGGACTAAGGAAAGTCACTGGAACTACAAGGCGCACAACTATCGCTCGGGCGCCCATGGAATTGCACAAGCCCTACCGGCCGAGAAGATGTCGGTCATTGCATCGGATTGGCGCACTAATCCTGTGACGCAGATTCGCTGGGGAATCCGCTACATCACTATGCGCTACGACACACCATGTAAGGCTCTAACTAAGCACAATCGCAGCCACTACTACTAAAGCGAAGTTACGGTTTTTGCCCAATCGTTAAGGGCGTACTCGTAGAGGCATAGAAGTCATCGCCCTTATCGTCGACAACTATAAAGGCTGGAAAATCTACGACATCGATCTTCCAGACCGCCTCCATCCCTAACTCTTCAAAGTCCAAGACCTCAACTTTTTTGATGCACTCCAGCGCCAGTCTGGCCGCTGGTCCACCGATTGAGCCCAGGTAAAAGCCGCCATATCTTTTACAGGCATCGGTTACCGCTTTGGAGCGATTGCCCTTTGCCAACATAACAAAGGATCCACCCTTGGATTGAAAATACTCAACGTATGAGTCCATGCGACCTGCAGTCGTTGGGCCAAATGAGCCCGAGGCATATCCGGTTGGAGTCTTGGCCGGACCTGCGTAATACACGGCGTACTTCTTTAAGTACTCAGGCATTGGTGCACCAGCATCCATCGCCGCTTTAATTTTTGCATGAGCTAAGTCGCGTGCGACAACTAATGTGCCGGTAAGAGAGAGGCGAACCTTAACTGGGTATTTGGAGAGCTCGGCGCGGATTTTATCCATTGGCTGATTCAAATCGATAGCTACAACTTCATCATTGAGATGCTCATCGGTAGTCTCGGGAAGAAAATGTGCCGGTTCGCGCTCGAGCTCTTCGAGAAAGATTCCATCCTTAGTGATCTTGGCTTTGGCCTGTCGATCGGCCGAACATGAGACTGCGATTGCAATGGGAAGGGATGCTCCATGTCGTGGCAGACGCACAACGCGAACATCGTGACAGAAATACTTTCCACCAAATTGTGCGCCGATTCCTAGCTTTCGAGTTAACTCTAAAACCTCTTGTTCAAGGGCAAGGTCACGAAAGCCATGTCCCGTTGCTGCATCACCGCTAGTTGGTAGTGAATCTAAATACTTCGTACTGGCCAACTTGGCAGTCTTGACCGTGTGCTCAGCGCTAGTTCCACCGATAACAATCGCCAAGTGATACGGCGGGCAAGCGGCCGTACCGATTGAGCGCAGCTTCTCATCCAACCAGTTCATAAATGAGGTGGGATTTAGAACTGCTTTCGTTTCCTGATATAAAAATGATTTATTGGCGCTTCCACCACCTTTGGCGATGAAGAGAAAGTTGTACTCATCGGGGTGATCACTATCGGCAAAGATCTCTATTTGAGCTGGGAGATTGTTGCCGGTGTTTTTCTCTTCCCACGTTGTAATCGGAGCCATCTGTGAATAGCGAAGGTTTAACTCTGTATATGCGGCGTAGATTCCCTGCGAAATCGCAACCTCATCTTTGCTTGAAGTTAAAACATACTGGCCCTTTTTCGCCATTACGAGAGCGGTTCCAGTGTCTTGGCACATCGGAAGGATTCCACCGGCCGAGATATTGGCATTTTTTAAGAGGTCGGTTGCAACGAATCGATCATTAGGTGAGGCCTCTGGATCGCTAATAATATTTGAGAGCTGTTGTAAATGTGCAGGTCGTAGGAAGTGCGAAATATCATGAATCGCTTCGGCCGTTAGCATTTCAAGGGCCTCGGGCTCGACCTGCAGAAACTCTTTATCTCCGAGTTGAACAACACTCACGCCCTCGGTACTTACGAGGCGGTATTTAGTCTCATCTTTTCCTAATGGCAGAAGTTCAGAGTATGAAAAATTTGGCATCGCAGTTACGGTTTAACCGCATCTAACTTTTTCTTTGCCCCATCGAGCCACTCCTGGCAAATCTTTGCTAACTCTTCACCGCGCTCCCATAACTTCAGAGAGTCTTCAAGAGTTGCACTTCCAGTTTCAAGGGCACTCACCACTTCTGCGAGCTCATCGCGGGCGGCCTCATATGAGATCTGTTTATCAACCATGGGCTAAATCTACTCCTTCACAGTATTGGCAGTCACTGTGGCATTGCTCTCGCCCTTTGCCAATCGCAGACGCAGAGTATCGCCGGCCTTTAATTGGGAGGCATCTCGTGCAATCTCGCCCGAACTTAACTGCACAACTGAATAACCACGATCTAATGTCGCCTGTGGTGAGAGCGCTCGGACTCGGGCCTTGATCTGCGCCAGCTCCTCTTTGGCCAATGTCAGTCGACTTCCAAAGCTTCGTAGTGAACGTTCGCGCAGTGCCAGAACAATCTCGGCACGAGATGTAACTATTACATGTGGATCTCGCATCACTGGCCGATCTCGTAGGTTGAGAATCTGGGCGCTCTCTCCATCGATGCGATTTAAGAGTGTACGTTTTGCGCGATCGCGTAAGGATGCGATGAGTTCATACTCTTCAACGATATCTGGGACGACGTGCTTGGCGGCATCGGTAGGAGTTGATGCACGAAAATCTGCAACCAAATCCAGAAGCGGTGAATCCTTCTCATGGCCAATTGCCGAGACGATTGGCGTAAGACATGATGCGGCAAGTCGCACCAAGCCCTCATCGCTAAAGGGCAGCAGATCTTCAAATGATCCACCACCGCGCGTAATGACAATGACCTCCACATCGCTATCGGCCTCTAATTCGCGAAGGGCGGATGAGACCTCAGTAACTGCGGCCGCGCCCTGAACTGTGACCTCACGGATTTCAAATACAACATTTGGCCAACGTCGTTTAGCGTTTTCGACAACGTCTTTTTCCGCATCGGTATTACGGCCGCAGATGAGTCCGACTTTTTTTGGTAGTAAGGGAAGTGCAATCTTTCGGTCGGAATCGAAGAGCCCCTCTTGCGCAAGTAGGTTCTTCAAAGCCTCAAGCCTTGCCAATAGTTCACCGACACCGACCTGTCGTATTTCACGGGCCGATAAAGTTAAGCTTCCATTCTTGGTGTACCACGTTGGCTTTGCATAGATTACGACGCGCGCATTTGCTGGAAGAGGTTGGGCGGCGGCGATGACTGATTTATGGCACATCACCGACAATGACATATCGACACTTGGATCACGCAAACGGATAAAGGCCATCATTCCGCTGCGTTCATTGAGTTCGCTTATCTCGCCTTCAACCCAGATAGGACCTAAGCGATCTACATACTCTTTGATCGCTTCAGTGACTACCTTGACCGTTGCCGGTGCCTGACTTGAAGTTTCGAACATGGGATGAGCCTAATAGACTGAGCCCATGGCTAAGAGAGTTCTCCTTGCTGCGCCCCGCGGATATTGCGCAGGCGTTGACCGTGCCGTTGTAACCGTTGAAAAGGCCCTCGAGTTATATGGTGCACCGGTCTATGTTCGCAAACAGATTGTTCATAACGTTCACGTAGTCGCAAGCCTTGAAGCTAAAGGTGCAATCTTTGTCGATGAGACCGACGAGGTACCTGAGGGCAAAACCGTCGTATTTTCAGCTCACGGTGTTGCACCCAGTGTGCATGCAGAGGCTGCCACGCGCAGTTTAAAGACTATCGATGCAACTTGTCCGCTCGTGACAAAAGTTCATCACGAAGTCCGGCGCTTTGCCGATGAAGATGCTGAGATTTTATTAATTGGTCACGCCGGCCATGAAGAGGTTGAGGGCACTGCAGGTGAGGCCCTTGGACAAGTTCGAGTGATCGATGGTTTAGATGGTGCGCGAAGTGTTGTTCCAACGCCCGGAAAAAAGTTAGTCTGGCTCTCGCAAACTACTTTGAGTGTTGATGAAACCTTAGCGGCAGTTGCGATTCTCAAAGAGCGCTTTCCCGATATTCAAGATCCTCCCAGTGATGACATCTGTTACGCCACACAAAATCGCCAAGAAGCGATTAAAGCGATTTCAGCTCAGGCCGATTTAGTAATCGTTGTTGGCTCACAAAACTCATCGAACTCGGTGCGCCTTGCCGAGGTCGCCCTTGAATATGGAGCGAAGGTTTCACACTTGATCGACTATGCCGAAGAGATTCAAGAGCACTGGTTAGTCGGAGTTGAGACGATTGGCTTAACAAGCGGCGCATCTGTTCCTGAGATATTGGTCGATGATGTTTTAACTTTGTTGGCCGAGCGGGGCTTTGGCGATGTCGAGACAGTTACTGCAATGAAAGAGTCGCTGCTATTTTCACTGCCTGCAGAGCTGCGTAAAGATTTAAAGGCCGCGGGGCTTTGAGGGTCTCTTTTTAGCTTTAGCGTTGAGAAAAACAAACCAGCCGTAGAGTGCTCCGGTAATTAAAAATGGTGCCGCACTGGCAAGGGCGGCAATGACATCGATGCCTACACGTGATGGCCTAAAGCCATCTTGCAGAAGCGTCACAATGATGGCGCTACCTGCAAATGCCAAGGGTGGAGTAACAGCTGCAACATATGTCGTACCTGGCCGGCCATAGCGAATGCCACCATAAAAACAGATAAGAATTACTACACCGGTAAGAATCCCAACACCGCTACGCAGCCAGAGCTCAACGGCTGTAGATAGTGCGATGAGTAGGCTCTGCAGAATTACAACGCCCTCCTTCTTAAGACCAGGTCCTTGTATCGCAATCTTATTAGTCGTACTCATCTATTTATCCTCATCGCTGATCTCTTCGGCATCGATGAAATCATCATCGCCACCAAGCTCATCGTTCTTTAACTCGCGGACCGAGGCAGGTGCCTCTGGGTAATCGATTGCAAGTTTATCTTTGTCACCGCTCACACCCAAGTTATGGATTCGGCGCGCAGGGCTCAAGACCGTCTTTTCCGCCGTTGGAACTAGATCCTCATAGGCCTTAGCCGTTGAAGTGATCGCCTTACCGACGGCAACGATTTTAGTGTGCAAGAGCGTGATGTTCTTTAAGAATGTACTTGCAACCTTTTGAATCTCATCGGCATTCTCTGCCAACTTATTGCGTGTAAAGATGTAGCCGATAGTGCGCAGCAGCGCCATCATCGAGGTTGGAGTTGCCACGGTGACCCCGACTTTAAATGCTTTTTCCAGCAGATTTGGATCGATACGCAGCGCCTCAGAGAGAAGGGTTTCAAATGGTACGAAGAGCACAACAAAGTCGGGTGAGCCGGCCGATTTGTGATAGCCACGCTTGGCAAGTGCATCGATATGCTTGAGTAGGTCCTTAGTGTGCTGCGCAAGAAACTCATCGCGCTCGGATTGAACTTCAGTACCAAAGGCCTCAATAAAGCGATCAAATGGAAACTTCGAATCGATAAATATTGAACTGCCACCCGGCATCTTTACGGTGATATCTGGAATACCCGATGAGTCGGCATCGGTCGTTGATCGTTGCCTGGAGTACTCGTGATTTTCGCGCAGACCCGCGCCCTGTAACAAGAGTTCAAGTTGTGCCTCGCCAAACTTTCCGCGCGTTTGCGAGTTAGATAAGGCTCCAGCGATCTTTTTCGTTTCATCAAAGATGGACTCAGATGCGCGGCGCATCTCATTGATAGTGGTCTCAAGCTTTGCCTCGGCCTCAGTACGAATACGGTTGGCCTCATTAGATTGCGTCGAAAGTTTGTGCACCGAATCTTTGACGGCATTGAGTTCGGCGCTTAATTTCACCGCCGATTCAGTCTTGCTGCGTTCGGCAGTTAATTGAGCTTTGTAATCATCGAGCAGTGCGCGATCGGCCACGGCGCTGCCAGATTTATTGGCGCGCACCAGATATCCAATGGCGCCACCGGCCAGTAGACCGATGAGAAGGGTCACAACGTATGTGGGCATGGGGCTATCGTGGCAGTGACTACCGACAATCCCGCGTAGGCTCTACCCCTTATGAGTCTCTCAATCGGAATCGTCGGCATGCCAAACGTGGGTAAATCCACCCTCTTTAACGCTCTGACTAAGAACAACGTTCTGGCCGCGAACTACCCATTTGCCACGATCGAACCTAACGTCGGCGTAGTTGGAGTTCCAGATACGCGCTTGGCAGCGTTGGCTGGCATCGTCGGATCTCAAACACTTCTGCCTGCCGTTGTCTCCTTCGTCGATATCGCCGGAATCGTTAAAGGTGCATCAGAGGGAGCCGGACTTGGAAATAAGTTCTTGGCCAATATCCGTGAAACCGATGCGATCTGCCAAGTTATCCGAGTCTTTAACGATGGCGATGTCATTCACGTCGAAGGTCGTGTAGATCCTGCAAGCGACATGGAGATCATCAATACTGAATTAGCCCTGGCTGATTTACAAACAATTGAAAAAGCGATTCCACGTCTTGAAAAAGAGGCGCGTGTTAATAAAGAGCGTCAACATGTAGTCGATGCAGCCAAAGAGGCCGAGGCCGTTCTTAACTCGGGCAAACCTCTATCTAGCAGTAAGGTCGATCTATCACTTGTCGCCGAGCTACATTTATTAACCGCTAAACCCTTTCTCTATGTCTTTAACGTCGATGCCGCCGAGTTAAACGATAATGATTTACGCATGAAATTAGCGGCCCTTGTTGCACCGGCAGAGGCGATCTTCCTCGATGCAAAGACCGAGGCCGAACTCGCTGAACTCAGCGATGAAGATGCGCTCGAACTTTTGCAATCGATTGGATTAGAAGAGCCCGGCCTTGCAACACTTGCCCACGTTGGCTTTCGCACCTTAGGTCTTCAGACGTATCTAACTGCCGGGCCAAAAGAGGTTCGTGCGTGGACGATTCACAAAGGCGACACTGCGCCAATGGCCGCCGGTGTTATTCATACCGATTTCCAAAAGGGTTTTATTAAAGCTGAAATCGTGAGCTTTGATGATCTAATCGCGGCGGGTTCAATGGCCGAAGCAAAGGCCAAGGGAAAAGTGCGCATGGAGGGCAAGGATTACGTCATGCACGATGGCGATGTCGTTGAGTTTAGGTTCAACGTTTAAAACTTAAGCCCCTGTGTAGTACTTTCCGATTTCGCCCAACGCCTTATCCAATAACTCAAGACCTAGCTTGGCATCCTCAACAGCGATATTGCATGGTGGACACAAGTGGATGCGATTGAAGTTATTAAACGGCATCAGGCCTAGCTTCTTACATGCGGCCACTAACTCATTCATTGCAGGACTTGATGCGCCATAGGGTGCCAACGGTTCGTGCGTTGCGCGATCGCTGACTAAGTCAACGCCCCAGAAAACACCTGCGCCACGAATATCCCCGATGACCTTGTGTCGCTTAGCTAACTCAATTAATCCAGGCCCCAAGATGCTTTCACCAATCATTGTGGCGTTCTCAAGCATCTTCTCATCCTTCATAACATCGATCGTTGCCACGGCAGTTGCACATGCCAGAGGGTGACCCATATATGTAAGTCCACCGGCAAATACCTTTTCATCAAAAGTTTTAGAGACGTTTTCGCTAATGACAACGCCACCGAGTTGGATGTAGCCAGAGGTAACGCCTTTAGCAAATGTAATTAAATCTGGAACGGCCGCGCCATGCTGGAAGGCAAACCATTTTCCAGTTCGACCAAAGCCCGACATAACCTCATCGGCGATCCAGAGAATCTTGTACTTATCGCATAGTGCGCGTACGCCCTCCAAATATCCCTTAGGCGGCATTAATACTCCGGCAGTTCCCGGAACGGTTTCAATTAATACTGCCGCGATTGTATTTGGACCTTCAAAGATAATCGTCTGCTCAAGATGCTCCAGTGCGCGCTTGCACTCCTCTTCTTCACTCTGTGCCCAAAAAGATGTGCGATAGAGATAAGGACCAAAGAAGTGCACGTGTCCAAATGCAAACTCATTTGGGAATCTGCGCGGATCACCAGTTGCATTTATCGCAGCACCTGTGTTGCCATGATACGAGCGATAGGTCGATAAGACCTTGTGTTTATGAGTATGCATACGTGCCATGCGGATTGCATTTTCAATCGCATCGGCGCCACCATTTGTGAAAAATACTTTGGCAAAATCATCGCCAGCTAGCTCAACGATGCGTTGTGCGGCTTCATTGCGAGCATCATTTGCATGCTGCGGTGCGATCGTTGTTAAAACCTCAGCCTGGGCTTGAATCGCCTTAATTACTGTTGGGTGTTGATGCCCGATATTTGTGAAGACTAACTGCGAGGAGAAATCCAGATATGTCTTACCTTCATGATCCCAAAAATATGAGCCCGAGCCACTTGCGATGGGCATCGGCGAAATAGCGCCTTGAGCCGACCATGAGTGAAAAACATATTTATGGTCTGCCGCGCTTACTGCAGCTTGTTTTGCCGGATCATTAATAGGTGCAGTCATCTTTTCGCCTCATACCTTCAGAAGTAAGTAGCGCCATCATAAACCTCTCAAGTAGATTAAGCCTATGACTCAGATTACGCATTGGATCAACGGCGCCCTAGATACGCAAAAACCAGAACGCAGCGGGGATATTTACAACCCGGCAACTGGCGCGGTCACCAAGACCGTCGCCTTTGGAAATGCGGCCACCGTTGACCGTGCAGTCGAAGCCGCAACTGCCGCATTTTCGACGTGGCGACATAGTTCACTGACTAAACGCACTCAAGTTCTTTTTGCCTTCCGCGAATTAATTCAGCAGAACAAAGAGAAAATCGCAGCTCTGATTACAGATGAACATGGAAAAGTTTTAAGTGATGCCGCCGGTGAAGTAACACGCGGTCTTGAGGTCGTTGAGTTTGCCTGCGGAATCCCACATCTTTTAAAGGGCGGTTTCTCGGAAGAGGTTTCAACTGGCGTTGATGTCTACTCAATCCGCCAAGCCTTAGGACCGGCTGCGATTATCTCTCCCTTTAACTTTCCAGCGATGGTTCCGATGTGGTTCTTCCCTGTTGCGATCGCCTGCGGAAATACCGTCATCGTCAAGCCATCAGAAAAAGATCCAAGTGCTGCAATGTTTATGGCGCAGTTATGGAAAGAGGCGGGCCTTCCCGATGGTGTCTTCAACGTTGTCCACGGCGATAAAGAAGTTGTTGATGCACTTCTTACACATAAAGGAATTAAGTCGATTTCATTTGTCGGCTCCACACCAATTGCTCGTTATGTCTATGAAACCGGCACAAAGTCCGGCAAGCGCGTTCAAGCTCTAGGTGGCGCAAAAAATCACATGGTCGTTTTGCCCGATGCCGATCTCGAACTCGCCGCAGATGCCGCAATTAACGCTGGCTTTGGTTCTGCAGGAGAGCGTTGCATGGCAATCTCTGCCATCGTTGCCGTCGAACCGATTGCAAATGCCCTTGTTGCGCGTATTAAATCTCGCATGGCAAATATTAAAACCGGCGATGGCACTCAAGGCGCCGACATGGGCCCACTTGTAACAGCGGTTCATCGTGACAAAGTCGCCTCATATATCGAAGCCGGTGCAAAGGCCGGTGCAACACTCGTTGTTGATGGTCGCGCACTCGAGATTTCCGGTGATGGTTTCTGGCTTGGACCTACCCTCTTCGATAATGTCACGCCAGAGATGTCTATTTATAAGGAAGAGATTTTCGGTCCAGTCTTAAGTGTTATTCGTGTGAATTCATACGATGAGGCTTTAGCTCTTGTTAACGACCACGAATATGGCAACGGCACGGCAATATTTACTAATGATGGAGGCGCTGCCCGCCGCTATCAAAACGAGGTTGAAGTCGGCATGGTCGGCATTAACGTTCCAATCCCAGTACCAATGGCCTACTACTCATTCGGTGGGTGGAAAAACTCACTGTTCGGTGACTCTCATGCCCATGGAACCGAGGGCGTTCACTTCTTCACCCGCGGTAAAGTTGTAACTAGTCGATGGCTTGATCCAAGCCATGGTGGAATCAACTTAGGGTTTCCTCAAAACGATTGAGTTCGTTTAGTTTCCAGGTGTTTAAGAGATAAGAGTATTGGCAAAGATCTGCCAGGCAAGAGCGGATTTAGCAATCAATGAGAGCGTGATGTAAGTGCGCTCTCCACGGATGTAATCACTCCATTTTCCAACTTTTTTGTACTGCAACCATTGCACGAGAGCAAATGAGTTAAAGAATACAAAGATTGTGAAGACTATTCCGTAGACAAATGTCGGCGCTGATGTTTCGCCCACCCCACCAATGGAAAGTACATAAAACAAAAGGACTACCCACGGCACAATTCCTGCTATACAACCGAAGATAAATGGAAGCCACCCGCCACTTCCGGGGGTCTCATATTTTTCTTGTAGCCAGCCGAATAAAATCATCGAAGAATTAACACCAAAGATTGCGATAATCGCTGATATCTCGGCAACACCAGTGACTTGCGCAATTAAGACAATCATCACCGAGGAGCTAATAGCGTATTCAACCCAGCGGAAATAATTTCGCTGCTCAGCAATGCCTTGGCTATAGCGGCCAGAGAACTGTGGGCTTGCTACAACGAAATGAGCCAAGGCTGATAGCCCTAAGAAAATCGCTACTGTTAAACCGATGGGCGTATTAAATAAGACGACAGGTGCTGCAAATGTAGATCCCGGCGGACCTGACATATAGGTTGCAGTAATCGGCAATGTGAAATCATTGCTCAGAGCCAGTACCGCAATCATCTGTCCGAGGTGCAGAACTCCAGCTAATAGATTCGTCTTTCGAAGGCTTTGCGCCGTAATTGGTTTTTTCACAAGGAAAGCGTATCTGCCCAACCTTAAAGAGGGAGGATGAGTGGTTTTGAACCTAGACTTGCGAAATGACCGGTTCACTGGCATTAGTAGGTTCGGGCGAATACTTGGCCGGGATGGCCGCCTTTGAAAAATCGTTAATCGATGATGCGGTTGTGCACGGCAAAGCGCCAACTTATATTCAGATACCAACTGCCGCCGGACGTGAGAGCTCTGATCGACTCGATTACTGGCGAGAGCTAGGTCAAGCCCAAGCCCAACGCATCGGCGTGAATTCAGTTCACTTACCTATTTACACTCGCGATGATGCATTTAAACAAGAGCATGTCGATGCGATTCAAAACAGCGCGCTTATGTACATGTCGGGTGGAGATCCACACCATCTTGCTGCAACTCTGATCGATACACCCGTATGGTCAGCAATTATAAATAATTGGCAAAGTGGTGCATCTCTTGCTGGGTGTAGCGCTGGGGCGATGGTCCTCAGCTCTCAAATCCCAAACTTTCGTTTTACCAAGAGCCCACCCACTCAAGGTCTGAATCTGTTGCCAACGATTCGTGTGATTCCACATTTTAATAAATTCTTCAAATGGATACCAGATAGTGCAGCGAAGGTTTTACTCCACGTGCCGAGTGATGCAATTCTTATCGGAGTCGATGAGATGACGGCAATCGTCAAGCGCTCTGGTGTCGACTACTGGGCCGTAGTCGGAGATGCGAAAGTGCACGTGCTTAAAGGGCTACCTGATCAGCAGTTAATTGACGGAGAACAAATTTTCTTAGCCCGACCCGGTGATTAAGAGTTGTCGGACACCCAATAAACACTTCCCCCATCCCTCTCCAAGATCCCGTACTCAATCATGTGCCGTCTAATGGCTGCGGTATCTGGATGGTAAGTGGCTAATACTGCATTTAACTCTTTTTCAGGGTATCTAGTATCAGGAGATAGTTTCTTTGCAATCTCTTTAAGGACTGCAATCTTCTTGGCAGGCTTTACTGGGATGGAGATTAATGTGCCATCAGGGGCAAAGAACTGATCTATCTGCTCAGGCATAGGGATAAGTGTAAAGAAGAAGGCGTGCTTATAAGGTTCAAAGAGCCACAATGTCTTTGGTCCTATATTATTTCGCTCTACTATTCAAGAAATGAGATATTGCCATGGGCGCTTGTCAATGCGGATACACAACAGATCCTGAGAAGAACTGCAACGGAACACATAAAGTAGTTGCAGCTGTGAAGGCAGATATGGCAGAGAAGCTAGAAGCTAATGGCTTTCCTCACGCTGCTGAATATGTGAAGAACAACTAACTAGTCTCACCGGTAGTAGTTACCCTTACGTAATGCAATTACTTCGGCGTATCCCGCAGGTAGTTCTTGGGTCATTCCTTGCTTATGCAGGCATCACACACCTAACAACTAGGCGTACAGAGTTTCAAGCACAGGTCCCAACAATCTTGCATTCAATTGCAGATTTTGTTGTCCTAGCATCAGGGGTTGTTGAGATTGTTTTGGGTCTATCACTTGTGTTCTTGTGGAGATATCGCGTAGTCGTGGGTTGGGTAGTTGCGGCTTTCTTTGTGGCAGTTTTTCCAGGAAATATCTCGCAGTATGTAAATCACGTCGATGCATTTGGTTTAGATAGCGATAGGGCCAGAGCTATTCGTCTTGTGTTTCAACCCTTGTTAGTGATGTGGGCGCTGTGGTCAACCGGTGCCTGGAGACGTAAGAAGTTAGATTAAGCCTTGTTGCAAGCCTTCTAAGACTACCTGTGCTCTCTCTTTTAACTGGGGCAGATCACTCAAGCGATTCAGACCAAATACCTGTTGGCTCATGCGGTGGTTTTTAGCAAAGCTTTCTTTGTGACGATCAAGAAAATCCCAGTACAAAGTTGTAAACGGGCACGCGGTCTCACCAGTTCGCAGCTTGGGGTTATAAACACAAGGCTTGCAGTAGTTCGACATTCGCGAAATGTAAGCACCACCTGCGGCATAAGGCTTTGTCATCATTTGCCCGCCATCGGCGTGAACGCCCATACCGATGACATTGGGAACCATGACCCATTCACTGGCATCGATAAATACTTCGCGCATCCAGTCAAGAAACTCTTGAGGATTGGTGCCGGTGATAAGTGCCAGGTTTGATAACAACATTAATCGGGGGATGTGATGCACCCAGGCACGACTATTAATATCGGTAACAGTTTCTTTGATGCAGTTCATGTGGGTCTTATCTGGGTCACTAAATAGAGGCAGTAGTTTTCTGGTGGCATTTAACTGGTTGTTATTACGGTAATCGGGGCCAAGAAACCAATACATACCGTTGACGTATTCGCGCCAGCCAATTATCTGGCGGATAAATCCTTCGGCCGATTCAATCGGGACCGAACCTGTATTAAATGCTTTAACGGCTGCGTGAATGACCTCTGATGGATGCAGCAAGCCATTGTTTAAATAGGGAGATAGCAGCGAGTGATGAAGCGCCCAGTTATCAGTTGTCATCGCATCTTCTAGTGGGCCAAAGTCGGCAAAGTGGTTATCGATAAAGTTCTTAAGTTGGGCAAGTGCGCCTTTGCGTGTGGTTGCCCAGGTAGTTGTGGGCAAATGGCCTAGTTCAGCGGCTACTTCATTATCTATTGCATCGCGTTTGTGTTCTAAGTATTTGGGGCCTTCATATTTTTTAGGTGGGGGCAATCTGTTTTCTTTATCAAAGTTCCAAGAACCACCGACTGGGTCTTTGCCTTGCATCAAAACATCTAATCGAATGCGCTGCTTTCTATAGAAGTTCTCCATCAAGTAGCTCTTTTGTTCACTGGCCCATTGGTTAAAAAGTGGGCGAGGAGTCAAGAAGAAGTCGTTTTCTATAAAACTGACTCCGAATTTTTCTAGGGCTTCAAAGGATCTAAAAGATGATGGTTCTGCGCACACGATTGGCAGTTGCTTGTGTTTACTAGCAATTGTTTTAAGGCCATCGATTGTCGTGGCAGCCTTTATGTATTCAACGGTGAAACCTTCTTCTTCTAGTGATTGAGCAAAGTGGCGGGCGCTAGAGATCAAAAAGAAGAGCCGTTCTTTGTGCCAGTTGCGCCCGGTTGTCATGCGCGCACTTTCAACTAAGGCGATTACATCGTGCTTAGGGTCTGCATCTTTGAGCGCGCCGTACTTGCGATGCAGGTGATCAAAGGGGATATAGATAATGCGCGACATTGGGCAATCCTAGGACAGCGTTCACTTTAATTTCGCTATTAATTTAGAGAAATAACCGCTACCCGTAACCTTTGTATCTCAGAGTACGTCACGCATCTTATTCATGGGTGTTTCATTCGAGGGATGAAGCAGGGTTGGGGCTGAGCTTTCGCTCCAACTCTGCATCCTCTTCATCAATGCTGAGTTAACTGTTCACCATTAATCTGTTTTTCAGAACCTTCAAGTTTGCCAAATATTTTCTTACAAAAACAAAGATACGCAGATGAATACAAACCTCTCAGGCAAGGCGCTCAAGCGCACAATCGCAGTTCTCATCGCAGGAGCTATCTCACTTGCAGTTGCCAGCAATGTTGCTCCACAAGCAAATGCTGCTACAGCATTCAAGTACAGCATCGCCCTTATCGGGGATATGCCATATGACGCTAAAGGCGTTAAGCAAACACCAGCAGTAATTGATGCAATCAATGCATCAGGTGTCGGTCTCGTTTCATTTGACGGAGACACAATGAGTGGCAAGGGTGACAAGTGCACCGATGCCGCATATCCAGCTCTAAAGACTGGCTTCTTCGACAAGTTCACAAAGCCAGTGTTTTACTCAGTTGGCGATAATGAATGGGTTGACTGTGATCGCGCCGTTAAGGGCCCATTTGATCCAATGACTCGCTTAGCGCTAGTTCGCTCAAACTTCTTCAAAAACGCAGATGGTTCATACATCTCACTTGGTAGTGCAAACTCACGTATCTCGGTTTCTCACGATGCTAACTATCCAGAAATGCAGATGTTTAGTTTCAAGGGAATCACATACATTTTTCCACATGTTCCTGGCTCTGCTAATAACTCTGCTGTTGCAACACCTGCTTTTAAGACCTATAACGACACTGCAACTGATGGAAACGACGCTGAATACAAGGCCCGCGATGCTGCTAACGTTGCATGGATTAACAAGGGCTTTGCAAAGGCAACTGCAGAAGGTTCAGCTGGTGTAATCGTTGTTGTTCAGGCCAACATGGACTGGGAAGGCTATGCACGTGATGCAGCAGCCCCAAACAATGAAAATACCGCAGCATTTGCAAATGTTAAGCAGGCATTGTTAACAAACACTTTGAAGTTCAAGAAGCCAGTATTGCTACAAAATGGTGATGAGCACTGGTACCAAGTCGATATGCCAATGAATGAAACTGCTGGAAAGCTTGTTGAAAAAGACAAGGGTTCACTAGTTGAGAACTTCACTCGCGTTCAGACTTTTGGTTCAGGATTTAATCACTGGGTTGAACTCATCATTGATCCACGTGCTGAGAACTTATGGACATTCAAGGTTCACATCATCAAGGACAACTTGGACGTTCACACAGCTCCATAAATTGAAATAAGTAAAAACCCCCTCGTGCAAACTGCGAGGGGGTTTTTACTTTTATTTACGCGTGTAGCAGGGAAATGTATTAGGAAGCTTTAGTAATAAATACTGGAGCATCTAGCTCTTCGTACTTGGCAATCCATGAATATCCGCACTCTGCGCAGGTAGACATTGGACCAAAATCTTCGTTGACAACGATTTCCAAATCAATGGAGCGACAGACATAACAAGTTGGAAAATCTAGTAATTCAGACATGTGCAACTTCCCTTCTATCGATAGATGTGGCGCAGGGGAAGTGCTTTAACTATGGCTCAGACGGGTTTATGAGAGCGTGTTTGGCGGTTAAATGTCAGGTGAACTTCTGGCCAACACAAAAGCCCCCTAGTTACCTATGACCTAGAGGGGTTTAAGTGTCTTAAAGGGGATCTAAGCTGATTTAAGGGTTGAATCAATGACTGATTGGCTACGCAGTTCATTGTTGAATTTATCAATTGCCCGGCGAGAACGCGAAAAGGTGGCCCGCTCATCGAATTCTAATTGGGCGAAGTGATCTAAAGAGTTAAAGCTAGCGTTCCAGATAAATAATGAATGTAACGGATCCATAGGTGGATAGTGGCCCAGCAACATTAAGGACATGGTTGTGGCAAGTGAATTGCAGGTGAGGATTAAGTGAAGATTTGCCGGCTTTGCAGAGTCACTCTTAGTAACCGAGTTATCTGCTTTAATTAATGAAGTTGAGCCGGGGAGCCATTCCCGACCCAACTGCCTTATGCGAAGTCAGTCATCTAACTGATCGGGTCCGTCGGATTTTCTCCGGCGGGCTTTTCGCATTTCCCATACACGAAGTATGAGATTGGCTATTGCAACGACGAACGTTGCAACATCATTTAGTGTCATTCATTTGCACTTCCTTTCACTATTCCCAACCTATGTTGGGAAATCATTAAAAGACGCTGGCGGCGAATTTAGTGATTAGAGATAAGGAATTCAGGCGAGGGAAAGGTAAGTCTTTAATCCTTTGCAAGCTGGTATGAAGGCACTTGCTGTGGATATGCGACATTTACATGGCCCCTGTAATATTTGCCAATGCTTGGTGGAATAAATAACGCCCTCTTCTTGCAGGGCTTTCGTGGCTTCTTTGCTCTGGCTATTTTCGTGCTAGTTCTCAAGTGGGCGTTTCCAACTAAGAAAGATCCTGTCGCAAAGGCGCAGTGAAAGCGCGATTATGAAGTAGCCAACCACGTTTCATGGGATCTGTGACCTCTACTGATATATAACAAGAGAAATTTCGACAGCCCGCGGGGACTGTTTCAAGCAGTTCCGATTGGTGGACAATAAACTTAATTATGCAAGATGATAAAGAGTGGCCAATTTACGTGCCACTCGGTGATACGCCCTATAAACAACAAAAATCTACAGAAATGTACAAAGCAAAAATAGATGTTTTGGGATTATTCTGGCCCATCTCTTTGGATGGTGGTCACATCAACAAGTCTGGTGGAATATCGATGAGCTACGGCATCGGTTTCTGGCACTCAGTTGATTAATGTAAGCCAAGCGTTTTGAAATTGCCAATGAGCGTGTTGCCAGAGTTTATCCCTTGCTTGGGGGAAAGTTAGCGGAATTTAAAAGCTCTATCGCGCTTTCGATAATCTCATCTTCATAGTTAATGTATAGACCAACATGGCTCTCATCGGGCTTGAGCATCAACCGTGCATGAGGCACATGATCGGTTAACCATTGGCCATGCACAACGGGAACGTTCTTATCGAGGCCGCCCTGCCAAACAACAACGGGCACATGTACCTCGCGAGGATCGAATCCCCACGGCTGTAGATACGAGCTGTAGTCATCGGCAACCCAATCCCAACCTTGTTTCATGGTGAACTCACATGAGTCCATGTGTATTTTCCATGACGGAGATTGCATTGCTCTCTTATCGTTATCGGATAAATGGCCACCTACTATGTTTGCCACTACATCTGAATCCTGCCAACCTTGGAAGCGTTTAATAAGAAGATTGATATCGAGCAGGGCTTCGGCATACTCATCGATATCGGCCTGTTGCATTCCTGTATAGAAGTCTGCTCCCAACTCGGCATAAGGGGCCAAACTTCCAATAGTCACAACGCCTACGGAGCGAGGATTCAAACCAGTAGCGATTGCATGCTGTCCACCACCGGAGAGACCAATATTGACGAAGCGTACGATGCCAAGAGATGCGGCTAGCTCTTCAATATCGTGGGCAATATCGATAGTGATTCTTCCTGGCTTCTTTGAACTTGCGGCATAACCACTGCGTCCAATGGCGATCGCACAAATATCGCGGGCAGCAAATGTGCGCAGCCACGTGACCCAGCCCGTTAAGTCTTGCGTTGTGCCAGCGTGCAGAATAATCGCTGACTTTGCGATTGGGCCGTTTCGCAGAAACTCAAAGCTTCGGCCGTCCTTAAGGATCAAACTCTCCCGCTCCATGATGAGAAGGATAGGGTGCTAGCACGAAACTTTTCTCGGAATCGGAAAAAACCTAACTATAGCCAACCCTTGACCTTTAGACTCACGGCCAGAAAGAGATTTTCAATTCTCAGATGTATGAAAGGGGCAATCCGTGAGCGAACTCGGTCGCGTCTTAATTATTGATGATGACATCTTTGCCCTCACAATGCTCCGCTCAATATTAGAAAAACTCAATTACAAAGTTGTTGGCGAGGCAACATCGGCTGCCCAGGCGATTGAAATCTCTCATAGCGCAGCCCCAACTATCGCACTTGTCGATTTGGATTTGGGCGAAGGGCCGACTGGAATTGATGTTGCCAATGCCCTTCGTAAACTGCATCCAACTATTGGGATTGTGATGCTTTCGACCTATTTAGATCCACGGTATTTGGGAAGTACTCAACAAGAGCTGCCCGGGGGCTCGATCTATTTAGTTAAGGGCAGCATTGGCGACTCTCAACTACTTGAAAATGCGCTGGCAATGGCGGTCGAAACTGAGAGATTTACCAACTCCGTCAATCGATTATCTGAGGGCGCAGCTCAAACTCCGGCCGACAGTTTGAGTGATCAGCAACTCGAAGTCATGCGTTATATCTCAGCCGGCTTTTCAAATGCCGAGATAGCAAAGAGAATCTGGATAAGTGAGGCTGGGATAGAAAAGATTACAGCCAGAATTATCAAGCAGTTAGGAATTAAAGTTGGCAAAGAGGAGAACCAGCGAATAAAAATTTCGCACTCGTATCATGAGCTAACTGGCGCAGTCCGTGCTCGGCGAGTCTAAACTCCCGCAATCTAGATCACTTGCAGAGCGTATTGGCGGCAGGTGGCTACTTTCGTGGCAGACATTTTTCGCAAACTCCTTCTTAGCCATCCTTGTACTTTTCTCAACCGAAGAGCTTTGGAGCCAACCGCTTGCGGTCATTTGGAAATGGCTTGTAGTGTGGTTTTTCTCAGTTGCCACCGTCGGTACGTATCTTCTTATCGTTGGCACAACTCTTCTGCGCAATAGACGAATAAGGCCCGTAGCCATTCACATAGTAATAATCGTGAACTCTTTAATCGGCGTGCTTTACACAACGATTATGCATGTCTTACTTGGGTTCTTCGGACTAACAATCAAGAGTGATTTGATTCCAGCTATATTTACAAACCTGCTCATTGTTTTATGGTGGTCACTTACTTTGAGCATATTCCTGGACATGGCAACACAATCGGCAGTTACTAGAAACGAGTTAATTGAGGCGGCAATACAACTGAGATTGGTCGAAATGCAGCAAAGCGATATTGCAGCATTGTTGCGACTTGAAGTATCACAAGAGGTTTCGGCACAATTAGCGATCGATAAACTCAACCTGGATGTGCAGGTAAATGATTTAGAACCTAGTTCAGGAACGGCAACTCCAATTGATCAGACGAAGTGGCTGGCCATTGCGCAATTGCTTGAGGATATTGCTCGAGATTCGATTAGACCCTTGAGTAAGCAGCTATGGAGGCAGAGCGAACTCGCTTATCCAGCAATCTCTTGGCGGGCGATATTTAAGAACGTAGTAAACGAGCAGAGATTTATGCCAATAGTTATCGTAATAATCGATCTATTAGGAGCCCTTCCAGCGGCCTCGCACGAGTTTGGCTTCAATCATGCTGCCCCTATGGCTCTGGTGGTTTCAGCTCTCATTGTGGTTATTGGCTACTCTTTGAACGCTTTGATGGGGAGATTTCCAAAGTGGCATATGCAGATATTTACTTTAGGCATATTTGTTTTTCAGATCATAATTGTTCCCTTACGTTCGCATTTTAGACAGGAGTGGATTCCAGGCTCGGCATCTCTAACATGGCAAATCGGTCAGGTTATCTTGGGCTCACTTGTGATTGTGATGAGCTCGGGAGTAAGTGCTTTTCGTAGCCTTGATGCACAATCCCAAACTCTATTCTTTGATGAAATAAACTTAGAAACAGCAACGGCCATTGCACGGGCACAGGAGTTGGCCAAGTTCGCACAGGAATCATCACGAATCCTCCACGGCTCCATTCAATCCCGATTAATCTCTTGTGCGATGGCTATCGAAGTAGCGGCGAAAAGCGGTCATCGGCAAGAGTTTGCCAGCGCTTTGCAGGCCGCATATGACGTTCTGACCACATCCATTGAAAGTGAGGATGTTCTGACCGCATCCATTGAAAGTGAGGTTGAGCGAAAAGTCGCACTCTGGAAAGGTTTATGCCAGTTCAGTACATCTGTAGAAGTTGCAATGGCGGAGCCCTCACAAGAGCTCTCGCTCCTCGTGGGCAGAGTTGTAGAAGAGGCAATCTCTAACTCAATTCGCCATGGGAAAGCCACGCATATTTCAATTACAGTGAACTTACCCAGTGCAGATGCAATAGGTATTTATATTTCTGACAACGGAGTCGGATTTACCGATCTTAAACCCGGTATCGGAACGGCGCTATTAGAACAGGCCACTCATGGCGACTGGTCTATAAATTCAACGGCAAGTGGAACAAATCTTGTAGCTTTACTTTCAATTCAAATCCAATAAGGGTGCTAGCACGACATACCGCGCCAGTACGTAGATTCTTAAATTACAGCTTCGAACTGTCGTGCTAGCACCTCAATAAAATCATTTAAAAAGGAATCTCCGCTCGTTACTCTCTAATGACTTTCGGAGAGAAGAGAACATCAACAATGCAATTTTCACAGCGCAGTCAAGCTATTTCAATGGGATATGCAAGTCGGCCCAATCGAATATTTGCATTTGTTCTAGCTCTCTTGATGGCAATCACTGGATTTGCAACACAGGCGCCAAGTGCATCAGCGGCATCAAAAAAAATCCAATTGAGTGCGCCAACCAATATTTCAGCGGTTGCATTGTCCAACACTTCAGTAAAAGTGAGCTTCAAGAAAGCCCCTAATGCGAGTTCATACACAGTATTTCTGTATAAAGCTGGTTCAAATTCTTTAGTAGGAAATCCAAAAAAGAACTTCGCATCAGGAAGCAGAATCACTGGTTTAACCCAGGGTGTTAAATATCAGGTCGCAGTTCAATCGCTGAGCAATAATGCAAATTTCTTAGCATCCAAATTGAGCGCCAAAACTACTTTTAAAGCCATTATCGCTGTGCCCACACCAACTCCATCGCCTTCGGCAACTCCAGATTTAACTTTGACGACAGCATCTCCCACACCAACTGCATCGCCAACTGCCACAGCTACGCCTACTCCAACGCCTTCGGCCACACCAGCAGCAACGCCTTTAGCGACTCCTACTCCAACACCGACTCCTACTCCAACACCGACTCCTACTCCAACACCGACTCCTACTCCAACATATACGCCACCACCAACACCAACCGATACTGCGATCTCAACTGCTGCGATCGCAGGCATCACGGCTCCAGTTACTGGTGCAACTCCAACTTCGAGCATTACTGCAACTAGTG